>Ga0206130_10003254_pt1 | contig 21625 bp, 17 predicted proteins | sample Helgoland_Spring_9_FD_148637 | JGI IMG/M metagenome (GOLD analysis project Ga0206130, IMG submission 148637) | Pelagic subsurface seawater microbial communities from Kabeltonne, Helgoland, North Sea - Helgoland_Spring_Bloom_20160512_1 | ecosystem: Environmental > Aquatic > Marine > Epipelagic ... | reverse complement strand
TGTTCCATATGGGCTGGGATCAACACGGCAACCTACCCAAGCAGATTCGTGGTCAATGCCGCGATGTGGACCAGCCTACGGCTGCTTTGATTTCCGACCTTAAGCAACGAGGCTTACTGGATGATACTTTAATTGTATGGGGCGGCGAGTTTGGCCGTACGATATATTCTCAGGGTGCATTGACAGAAAACAATTATGGTCGTGATCATCATCCTAGGTGTTTCACCATGATGTTGGCAGGAGCTGGAGTGAAGAAAGGATTTGCCCACGGAGAAACCGATGATTTTTCTTACAATATTTCCAAAGATCCTGTCCATGTGCATGATCTTAACGCTACGATCCTTCATTTAATGGGAGTGGATCACAAAAAGCTTACCTATAAGTTTCAGGGCAGGGATTACCGATTAACCGATGTTCATGGACATGTAGTCAAAAACATACTTTCTTAAATCCTTAAAAATAAAAGTCGTGAATTAGCATTCAAAACGACATGAATTTCTTCGAGTAATCGGCGGGGTAGGGGTTACCTCCCTACTTGCTCTCAGTTATTTAATCGGTGCTCGTCCTCGTTCGGCCTTAAGCCGGACGGGCGTATTGGTGGAAGCTTCTGGCTTTGCTAAATTGGGAGGCTGGAAGTAGCTACCCAGCACTACCTACAAATGGAAGGGAATTACCTTCTCGCTCATGGCATGGGTCAACCGGTACAGGATGCCACTACCACGGTAAGCCTTCCTTCAGCTGGTACCTTGCATTTGTGGGTACGCAATCGTAACTGGTGTAAGGGAGATTGGGAATCGCCAGGCCGTTTTCAAGTATGAGTGGATGGCAAACCGGTAAAGGAAAATTTTGGTCAGACGGATGCGTCCTGGCATTGGCAAAAGGGTGGATCCATCGACATTAAAAAGGCAGGGGATATCAAAATGGCTCTGATGAAAGACTGACTGGTTTTGACGGTCGCTGTGACGCTCTTTATTTCACTCAGGAAACCAATCCTGTGTTACCCAGTAAAGACCTTAAGGAGTTATCTGACTGGAAGGATGAGGTCTCGGGGCGAGCTAAGGAGAAAATCGAGGAATTTTCTTTTGATGTCGTGATCATTGGAGCAAGCATGTCCGGTTGTGGTGCCGCTTTGGCTGCTCGGTCGCAGAGGCTCAAAGTAGCCCTAATCCAGGATCGTCCCTTATTTGGCGGGAATGCGAGTGAAGAGGTACGAGTACATTCTTTGGTTATCCATGGATACGGTACCAAAATCTTAAAAAAGATAGATACCGCCCATCATCCCAATGGCCATGCTAAGGCAAAAAATGATCATGAAATGCGGAAACAGGCCATGGCTCAATCTGGTCTTGATCTTTTTGCTTATCACCTTGCCTGTGGTCTGGAAAAGGAAGGTAATCAAATTGTAAGTGTTGAAGCTAGGGAAGTTAATTCGGGCCGGATTAAACGATTTAGTGCCCCTTCTTTTATTGATGCCACTGGGGATGGCTGGCTAGGCTATTGGGCAGGTGCGGATTATCGCTACGGCCGGGAGGCTGCCTCTGAGCACAATGAGGGGTGGGATAAGTATGGGGACCTTTGGAGTCCTGAAAAAACCAGACAATCGGGTAATGGGGACAAGCGTACTTTGGAACAGTGTGCGTTCCAAGACCAAACAGGATTTTCCCAAGGTTCCTTGGGCTTTACCCGTGGCAGGAAAAGTTTGCCGACATATCATCAACGACAAACCAAAGTATGTTTGGTCGTTTTTTCCCAAAGGGTGCCAACCCAATACGGGATATTGAAATAAGGGATAAAATCGTAATTCTTTTCATGGATAATTTACTTCTGAATAATGATTACTTTAACGGGTAATCAGCAATAAATCATAGGAACCGTGGGAGGACTGGAGTACCTCGTTTTTTACTGATAGGGAATTTTGGCTGCCAAGTCGGATGTTTTTGAGAAAGCCAGGCCTGAATTTTCTTTGATAGGCTGGTAGAGACATCTGGCATATCTTTGGCAAGATTCGTTTTCTCCCCTATGTCGTCAGTGAGGTTGTAGAGCTCCCATGCATCAGCTTCATAGAAGTAGAGTAATTTATACCTTTTACCATCGATTTCATCGATTGTGACAACGCAGGGCTGTGCACGGATATCCATGTAACCGGGGAACAGGTAAAAGATGGGTGAACGTTTTTCTTGGCTTTGAGGATTGAGCAAGAACTTGGCAAACGACTCTCCATCCAACGGGTGTTTTTTGACGGGAGGAAGCCAAGAATTTCCTGCGAGTTCTAGCAGGCTAGGATAGAAGTCTATCCCGTGCACCATTCTGTCGCTTACCGTATTTGCTGGAATAACACCGGGCCAGTAAGCGATCAGGGGTACGCGTATTCCTCCTTCCGTAAACATTCCCTTAATCCCACGCAAGGGCAGGTTTTCAAAGTGAGTCCCACCATTGTCAGATGTGAAAATGATCAGGGTATTCTCAGCGATACTATCACTTTTATCTTTATCTCCATTAGGGTCTTGCAAGGAATCCAATAATCTTCCCAGCACCGCATCCATGCCTGAGATGAAACCAGCAAGATGTGTTTTTTTGGAACTTTTTGAATTGAGATTTTTTTGTGCGGCTTTTTCCAGGTCCGGTCTGGATTGAACGGGGCCGTGTACCGCATATGCATGCAGTTGTAAGTAGAAAGGCTCGGGTTTGGTTGCCAGGGTTTCCACGGTTTCCTCCATGGCATCGGCTATGGCATCGCAAACATGTTTGGGTTTTCCAATCTGACTCCTGGAAAAATGGAACTTTTCCACATAGGATTCCGTGTAGGGGTCGCCAAAGCGGTCGAAGTCTCCCCTTCCAAGTTTTGTGAACTGCCAACCACCCTTTCCTTTCTTGGCAAAGCATGTAGGTTGATGTCCCTGCGTATATCCTCCAATGTTGATATCAAAACCTTGATTTTCAGGCATGGTTGATTCCCCAGAATGACCGCCCACATGATATTTCCCAATGTGAGCAGTGTTATAGCCATTTTTTTTCAATGCTTCTGCAATTGTTACTGCTTCACTGGCCACATCCTGCCTTTGTTTTGGACCAATGAATTGAGCCTGTTCTTTGGTGATACCCGGTTTCTTGTTTCGATTCAGGTTCCCCACCATATAGACTCCATTATTGACGCGGGCGGGGTATTGACCCGACAGCATGGCGGCTCTGGATGGTGCACAATTTGGCTGAGTGTAGGCATGCGTGAAGCTCAAGCCCTTGTTGGCAATCTTTTCAATGTTGGGGGTCAAGAAAGAACCGGTGTGCGTGCCCATTGTGGCTTGTTTTGCACTGATTTGATTCCATCCTAGATCGTCGATCATATAAACAATCAGGTTGGGTTGCTTTTTTCCGTGACTCAGACAAGAAAAGAAAAAAGAAAGTATTAAAAAGAGAGATGTATGATAGAAATATTTCATATGAGACCCCAATCTCTGCCCAACCAAAAGATATCGTCAACTAAAAGATCTGCAAATCAGCCAAGTAGTGATCCGTAATAATGTAAAGTATGGCAGACCAATAGTTATTCCTTCATATAGTAAATTATTGCAATTTGCAGATTAGCCTAATACTTGATGGTCTCTGCAATCCAAGATTAATTTGAAATTGGGAGCAAGAGCCTGTTGTGGTCAGTTTTTAAAAAATCGGGATTGGGTGTCTCCTCCGCTTAAGATATAAGCTAGAAGATCCATAATTTCCTCTTTTTCCATCATATTAAGTAGGCCGGGAGGCATGGGCGATACAGTTGAAGGTCCCATGCTTCGGACATCTTTTCTTTGAATGTTGGTTCTTTGGTTGGGGTTGTAAAGGTCAGTGTTCAGGGTGACGCTGTCACCATTTAGGTTGACCACAACTCCGGACAAAGTATCGCCACTTTTCAAAGTCACGAAAGTGGGGACGAATTGTTCATTAATCTCTTTACTTGGATACATAATTTGTTCGAGAAGGTCATGGGGGGAATAGCGTCCTCCAGAGCCAGTCAAGTCTGGTCCGTTCATACCCCCTTGGTTTCCAAAACGGTGGCAGGCATAGCAACCAGCAGCGGCAAACATCTTGCGTCCGACCTTGAAGTTTCTGCCCTTTAGCCCACTGGGAAGTGACTGGCTTAACTCCTCCAATTCCCAATTTTTCACGAAGGTCCTGCCAATCATCGCTTCTGCCATAACTTCCGCTGGAGATTGGACAATAGTTTTTTTGTTTAAAAGGGGGGCGAGATCCTTTTTTTCTTGTTCGTTTAAACTCGCAAGTGCGTCATTTTTGATAAATTCAATAAATTTATTAAAACTGGCACCCCCTCGGTAATTAGCTGCTTTATGAAACCAATTGAAATAATCTGTTCTTAGTTTTTGGTTCCAACCGACCTTTAATGTTCTGAGTGAGCGGGCGTATTCCATTTGCTCTTCTTGGGTCGGAGCTTTGAGCAGTAAGGCTATGCCTTTTCTTGCAGTGGATGGGGCTTCTAAAAACGAGAGCGTTTCACAAAGCAACCAGTTTAATTCAAATTTCTGAGAGGGAAACTGGGGGTCTAATTGATTAATCATTCGTTGGGCTAGTTCCTTGCCTGTTTTTCCAAAGCGAACCAGTACGACTTGATAAGCCCGTATTAATGCTAGTTGTTCATTAAATGTCAGATCACTCCATTTTATTTGTAAAAGTGACTGAACAATTGCCTTCCCCATTTTAGTGTCCACAGGTGGATCATTGGGAGTTCGGTGAAAAGGATCAATGCCGGCAGCTTTGGATAAGGACAAAAGAAGGTATGCACGTTTGCCATGATTTTCTTCTTCGAGAGCACGATCAGCCCATTGTTTAACCGGAAGACGTTGAATTGCCATGAGAGCCGCCCACCTTACAAACTTATCTGAATGGTTTGCATGGGGCCAGGCCATGTCTGCTGCTTTGGGGTCTGCGCTTATATGCAATTCCTCAAGTTGATGTCGAAGCATTGCAAGTTCACTTGGGTTGGCTTTGTGAATGAGTGAGTCTGTTGACTCTTTTCCCTTGTAAGTAACCCGATAAAGCCCTGACTGGACTTTTCGTCCCCCAATTACAAAATACATGGCTCCATCTTTTGGGTGTATGATGGCATCTGCGACGGGTAATGGAATGCCGCTCATAAATGTTTCTTTTTTCCCTGTATAGGTTGCCCCGTCAGTTTTCATGTGGACCGCATAAATTTTACCCCAACTCCAATCTAAAATATACATGGCATCTTGGTATTTTTTTGGAAATTTTGCTCCATACCCAAATGTTACCCCAGTGGGAGACCCGGGACCGATATTCACCACAGGAGGCAAGTTATCGGGGTAAAACTCTGGTCGTTTGCCGGTACCATTCCTCCAACCGTACATGGAGCCACTTGTAACATGGCAGACTCGGGTTGGGCGATACCATGGGGTATTAAAATCATATTCCATATCTGCATCATAGGTAAAGAGTTCACCCTCCCGATTGAATCCACCATCAAATATATTTCTGTATCCTGAAGACACGATTTCCCAATCTTTTCCATCAGGCGACATTTTGTAGATTATACCGGCTGGAGCTAACCTGCCACGGTTATGTCCGCGACCATCTGGCATTCGGGGTAGGAGGTGATCTTCTCCCCAGTCCATTGGAACTCTTGATCGGTTAGCTTCAGTCGGGGTAGTGTTGTTACCAGTGATTAAAAAAATTGATCCTTTATCTGGACTCAGAAGAAGAGCATGTACCCCATGATCTCCACGAGCTTCAATACTTCTGAGTTTTTCAACCTTATCCAGTTTGTCGTCTCCAGTAGAGTCGGTTAGTTTATACACTCCACTATCAATCTTTTTTTGGTAATCGTTGACCGCAACATAAAGTCCCCCAAATGCCCACAGCAATCCGTTTGCTGCTCGGATGTCAGCAGGTATTTTTTCAATCGAGTTCTTATCAAGTATTTCACCTGGTTCAGGAGCAGTAAATCGATAGAGCCCACCATACTGATCACTTACGATAATACGATTTTTATTGTCTACACAAAGATTGACCCAGGAACCGAGTAATTCTTTGGGTACAGTGAAGAGCAGTTCAATTTCAAATCCGTCCGTGACTGATATATTTTCGATTGGAGTGGCCTTATTTTCAATTTGTGAAAATAGGAAACCTGCAGGCAAAAGTGTGATTATTAAAAAAGAAAAAAGAGGCTGAATTTTTTTCATTATGCAACAAGTATGTAATTCTGGATGTTTTCTTACAGTTCGAAATTATTTAATTAAAACTAACCTTAGTCCTGTAGTTTAAGGTATGCTAATGCGATTCCAAAATTGGAAAAAATGAATATTAGAATGCAGGAGAGGTGTGATTAACTAATTTATATCCTATTGAACTTTCAGGTTTGCAACGATTTGTGGAGGGGGTTTCATAACCCTATGTATTTCTTTAATACTTTTTCAGTACTGGTGACTTCTTTTCTGGGTTTATGTCATACCGTATCAGGAGAAATACAGCATCAAGAGGTGTTGTTTGAAAATTTCAAAAGATCTATGGATGGTGTTCGTTTTACTGGTTTTTTCACGATGGACGGAACAGACACTCCTCCTTCTCAAGAAACTTATGAAGTACAAAATGTACAAAAGTTCGGTGATGGAGACTTATGGATTTTTACAGCCAGAATTAAATATGGAAAAAAAGATATTACCTTACCTATGCCTCTTCCTGTGAAATGGCTGGGTGATATTCCTGTTATTAGTATGAAAAACCTAAGCATTCCTGGATTGGGTAGCTTTAGTGCCCATGTGGTAATAGACGGAAACAAATATGCCGGCACATGGGCACATGGTAAAGTGAGTGGTCATCTGTATGGTAATATTTCCAAGTTCACCAGGTAACAAATTCTTATGAATACAAATTCAAAACGGATTCCTTTGGTTTGGCTTATGACTCTGGGGATGGTCTTGTTCACCGGTGGTTATTATCTTGGGCTTATGGAATCGAGGAAGGAACTGGTCACATTGGCTGAGTGTATTTCTAGTTATAAAAACAAGAAACCAAAATCAGTTTTGGGCAAAATATCTGTAAGGGATAAACGTAATAAAAACCAATCGATGTTCAGGTCAACTCCTCTTGATCCCAATGATATTAAGGCTCAAAATAAGGTGCGAGGAATAAGAGAGATTCTTTTGGAATTTCAAAACGAAACCAATCCTGTTTATAAATTTTCCAAGCTTGGGGAAGCAATGAAAGTGCTTACTAGGGATAATTTGGCAGAGACATTAGGAGTGTTTGAATCCATTCCGTTTGGTTTTGATAGTGCCCAGGAGTATGGAATGCTTCTTTATGCATGGAGTCAGTTCGACCCCTATGGAGCTATCGATTATTGCAAAAGTAGATCTTCAGGAATCGGTTCAGGCTTTGCGGTTTCCGGTGTCCTGGAGGGATGGACTGCCAGGGATCCTGTCAGGGCAAAGGCATGGGTGGAAAATCCAGAGAATGCAGGAATGGCTAAACTATATAATTTTGGTCTCATAAAAGGGTGGGCCAGTCAGGATCTTAAGGGAGCCTCAGAATACGTAATGAATTTGGAGGGGGGGGGACGAGGTTGGTAAACTGATAGGTATTCTTGCTATTGAGTACAATAAGCGGGGTTTTTGGGAAGCCTCTTTTTGGGCGGAACAACTTGGAGATAAGAAAATCAAAGAGGCTGCGTTTACTACCCTCAGCCGAAAGCTTGCTCGGGATCAGCCTGAGAGCGTTTCTAGTTGGCTTGAAGCACATGTTAATCAAAAATACGCTGGTAAAGCTTTTGAGAATCTCGGAAAGCGGTGGAGTGAAACTGATCCTGAGACTGCCATCCGTTTTTTTTCAGATCTTCCTGTCGGAAAAACCCAAGAAATTGGAATCAAGAGTGTTATAGGTAATTGGGCAAAACAAGATCCACTCACCGCCGGTGAATGGTTGAACCATCGTCCAGCAGGCCCTGAATTGGACTCGGCTTTATCTGTTTATGCATCCACGGTTTCGAATGAAGATGCGGGAGCGGCCATGGAATGGGCAATATCTATATCTCAGGAGAAACTGCAGCAGCAAACCATACGCAAGGTTGGTCAAGAATGGTACCGGCAGGATAAGGATGCGGTAGAGGTATGGTTGCCTGAAAGTGGATTGTCGGAGGAAATGATGAAGAGCATCAGGAAGCCACCTAAAAAAAATTGGTGGCAGCAATTGTCAGAAAAATAAGTTTTAGCCGTCTGCGTGCTTTTCTTTTTTCAGTGCATCTATCTCTTCTTCGAGAATAACTAGAAATTTCTGCGGGTCTTTTTGGAATTTGGGCAGGCATGGTTTACAGCAAAATTTGAGGGAGATTCCGTCGTGTACATACATGAAGGGAATCATTCCAGAGCCTTCCTCATCAAAGTCATTTCCACTGACTATGCAAAAATCAATGGGGTAAAAAGCATCGGATTCTGCTTGGTTTTTGGATTCATTCATATCTCCACACCCATTTAGCAATAAAAGGATGGCAGGTATACAAGTGAAAAGAAAGGTGAAGGATTTGGAAGAGATCATAATATTTATTTTCTTTTAAAAGGGTGTACAGGTCAAGACGAGCCTGCCTGATAAAAGTGAAAATTTATCAGGCTCATTAAATCAGGCCAAACCCTAACCTAAGTTGAGAGGTCCACCCAGGCAAAGATTTGGGTTGCCGAATGTTTCCAATGGATGTCCTACAGCATGAGCCAAACTAAGCAGCAATCGGTTGTGTGCATTGTTTTCATCTCCACACCAATAAGACCTTCCCATCCGGAATCCGAACCCGTTGCCGGCGAGAACGAAAGGGATGTGGTTCAGAGTATGGCTGTTTCCTTTCCCCAACTCATTGGTCCAAATGACCAGAGTGTGGTCAAGCATTGACCCTTTCTGTCCGGGTTCCGGGGTATTTTCCAATTTTTTCAGCAGGTAAGCCAGTTCTTCGGCAAACCAGGTGTTGATTCGAACCAGCTTTTCGTAAGCATCTTTATTCTTATCTGGTTCATGAGAGAGGGTGTGGTGGGCATCGTTGATATCCAACCAGTTCATTTTGGCTTGCCCGACAGACTTGGAGTACTGCAGGGTGGCCACTCTTGCAAAATCATTCACAAATGAATTGACCAATATATCAATTTGTAAACGCCCGAGTTGAGGGATGTTATCATTTTGATTCAGCAGACCTTTAGGCAATTCAGGAGGTTCCGTAGCTATGTTGGTCAAGGAACTTCCCTTTGCATATTCTTTATCCATTCGGTTGACCAATTCAGTGTGCTCGATCAAAAGCTTACGATCTGATTGGGGTAATTGATTGGCCACTTTTTTGAGATCGCCGCGCAGATCATCAAGAATGGAGCGAACCTGTTGTTTTTCCCGGACATTTCCATACAGCTTTCGGTACGCATCATAAGGGTCGGAGAGGGGGGTAACTGGTTGATTCGGCCCGTCGTAGGACATCCGCGTCCACGGATCAGCCCTGTCCTGCACGCCAACCCCAAAGTGAAGGGCACCAAATCTTGTTCGCGTTTCTTCTTTGGCTTGTAAATAGTTGTAGATTTCACGATCAATAGAAATTCCTTTGGGCCAGCCCGCAGGTGTGTTTCCTCCCCCCATGACATTGCCAGGGAAAAGTTCAATGCCTGTAAGTAGGCAGCTCATGCCTCTCATATGGTTGTCGCCATCCCCTTTCACCTTGTTGTGAAGGTTACGGAGAATTAGCATTTTATCGTGAAAAGGCTCAAGGGGTTTGAGGATGGTTTTGTGCTCATAGTCGTCACCAATTTTTTCCGGCCAAAATTGACCGGGAATGGTTCCATTTGGACTGAACATTATGATCAATCGTTGTTTCAGTGCAGAAGTCGGTTTATCTTTAGCAAATAGATTGGTCGACTGGGAAAGAATGGGAAGGGAAAGGGAGGAAAGCCCAAGTTGTTTAAGAGCGGATCTCCGGTTGATACAGGTGAGGTTCATATGCGTTCGTTTTATTTGAGAAAAGAAAAGCCATCAGATGCTCCAAGGAAACCAAGTTGGAAATATAGATCACGCAGGCTCAATTGTCCGTTTTTTACCATTTCAGAAAGCCTTCCAAAATCTATCTTTGCATAGCTTCGCACCGGCTGTTTGGTAAGATGCCTAAAGAGTTCTTCCACGAAAGATTTTGCAGAATTCGCTGACTCTACTGCATGGGAAATGAGGTCTTGCGAGCCAAGAAATCTTCTTTCTATTCCCTTATCATCCAGATAATTTACCTGTAAATCAATGGGCACACCTCCAATTTCTGAACGCTGTCGACCGGTTGCATCAAAATTTTCGAGGACAAAGCCTGTTGCATTAATTTGGTCATGACAACTCATACAGTTGGTTGCCTTAGTTAACTCAGTTACCTTTTTTCTCATGGTCCAGGTTGGATCATAATCCGCATAGTTAAATACTACAGCTTCCTTGGGCGGGCGAAGGGTACGGCCCAATATTTTACGGGCTGTGAAAACGCCTCTATGTATAGGCGAGCTTTCTTCTGGATAGGAATGACTGGCTAAAATGTAGGGGTGAGTGTGAAGGCCTTGTCTTTTAAGGTCGGAGGCATTCATTTGGATGAATCCAGTTGCATTTGCATCAGGGTGATAAGAGAGGCCATAGAAAGAAGCCATTCTTTTGCTGACCTCCATTTTTTCCATTTCCAGAAATTGTGACCAGGTAATCATCTGCTTCCAAATTGAGTTTTCTATCCACCGTAAAAGCGATCTTCTTAAATCCAGAGCGAGAGCGGATGAAAACTCGGGAAATACTTTTCTACTCAGGGAAGGAAGTTCTTTGTTCTTCATATCCAGCCAATGTAAAAAGAAGTCGTTGAGTTTTGCCTGGCTTCTTGGATCATTAAGCAATCTTTTGGCCTCTCCTTCGATGTGATTTTGTTTGGAAAATTGATTGCGTTCGATCAGGTCATGCAATTTTCGGTCCGGTATGGAGTCCCAAAAGTACAAGGCAAGCCTGGTGGCCACCACATAGGAATCTTTTTCTTTCTTGGTAAGTGCTTTCCATTCCGGATAAAGGAAACGGGGGGACTTTAGAGCAGTAAGAACAATTTTTTCTACAGATATATGAAGAGGAATGTCGTCTGAAAATTTAGAGTGAACATAACGATTAAGTTCTTCTTCTGATAATTTTTCACGAAATGCATAGTGAATAAACTTTTCGGAGAAAGTTTTAATTTTTTGTTTTCGGTTTTGGTCTTTGTCGTTGGTTCCTGCAAGTTGGTCCATTCGCTTACCTGCATAAACTGATGCTTCAAGCGCGGCAAAGGTTGTAGCTTCATCCCATGTCGAGTCGATTCGAATACCGCGTTCATATCCATAAGATGCATCATCCGGTGGGAGTTTTTGCTGACTGACAAATGAAGGAGGAACGACTTGTGTAAAAAAGTAATCTGCGGGAATGATTTCCTTCTTCCCGGACGGAGTTTTCCAACTTAATTCAATCGAAGCATTGGGGTCATCAAATTTAAAATAATTGAGCCTGATGGGGTAGGGTCGACCGCCGAGCAGAAATAGCTTTGCCCGTTCTTCGCGCAGTTTTCCAGCGGTTACTTTTTCATCAATGGTAGGCCCTCCCACACTTTTATTGACGCTGAGTTCAAATCCGTTTGGTGATTTAACAAAGAATTCATACCAGCCAGATTCTCGGGGTAGAATAGAGCCTTCCCAATACACCGAAAATTTTTTCGGATTCATACCGTCCAAAGCTGCCTTATTCCGATAATTAAAATGAATCATGGCATCAACCCGTTCTGCATGTATTTTCTTTCGCTTATTCATGCCCTCGGCGTTGTAGTATTTTCCTTTCAGTCCTTGAATCGGATTATCAAGGACTGGTTGACCTTTAAATTGGCCAAACAAATCAGTGACTGATTGTCGATATTGCCGGTTAGTTAGACGGGCGAGTTGAACTTTTGAACGCTTTTCGAAAAGTTCCGGTTTTGTATAAAAGTTTGTAAAGATAAACCGAGATATCGCATCCGCCTCCTTTCCTTGAACCAGGTTGGGATCGTAATCGGGCATGGTTTTGTCCACATAATGAATTAACTTTGTGACTGGCCAGTCTCCAATAAGTGGTTTCGAATATTCATTTTCCACCCCCTGACCTTTGTCACCATGACACTCGGCACAGTGTTGTATGTAGAGCTTTTCCCCATCCAATTGGTTTGCTATTCCTTTGGAGTTTATACCTAGGGTAAGGGCAAAGAAAAGATATCGGTAATACTGCTTTAGAAGCATACTTTCTTAGTATTAAAATTCGTAGTAAATCCCAATATTTAAGTGACAGTTTGATTCACTTTTCACTAAGAAGGTTTGTAGTAATAATTAGGTTTTTCTTTTCCAGTGGAACATCCATTCCTCGTCCCGTCGTCCTTCAAAATGCCTTGGCTTCCAATCATCAATTAATTCAAATCCCGGTTTAAACCGCTCGATAATTTCGTCTTTGCTAGCCCCAAATGGAGGGCCTTCTTCGCTGAGTGGGAAAATAAAATGAATGGCCAAGAAGTGACCGCCCGGCTTGAGCCAATGATCCAAAGCGTTGGCATATTCATCTCGGCGAGATGGATCAATCGCACAATAGAGGGTGTGTTCAAAAATGAGATCATACGGATCCTGTGGTTTTTCCTCGAGGAAGTTACCAGGAAAAAAAGCGAGATTAGGCAAGCATTCGTATTTTTGCCGGGCATCTGACAAAGCAAGGTCGGATATGTCTAAACCAGTTGCTTCAAAGCCGGCTTTTGCCCAAGCAGAAGCATCATGCCCGCGTCCGCATCCCGGCACCAACACCCGGGTTTCCGAATTCAACTCTTGCTTTTTCAGCCAGTCCGTCAGTCCAAGTGCTGGTTCACCCTTGTCCCAAGGAGTGTCTTCTTGCTGATATCTTTCTTCCCAATCTGTTTCTTTTGTCATGATTGGGTAGTTATATATCTGATCACTTGTTAGAGCAATGGCATGATTTGTCGGTCATGCCATTTCTTAAGGGTAATAACGCAAGCAATCGCACCAAATAGAGCCCAAGCCATATCGGATTGAGTATCCCATACATAACCTTGGGTACCAAGGAAAGCATCCGCATCTTCTCCAATTATAAAGGCCGCCCACCATTCAATCAATTCGTAGAAAGCACTGAACGCCAAGCATATGGAAATAATAATGAAATTTCGCCAGCCATTTGAATTTATTACTTCTTGGCGGAGAAGTATTTCACGGGCCAGAAGAGCGGGGACGAAACCCTGCATAAAATGACCTACTTTATCGTAATTATTGCGTTCCCAGCCAAACAGCTTGCCGATCGAATCAAATAAGGGAACCTCTGCATATGTATATTTCGCTCCGACCATCAGTACGATACAATGGAGTAAAATCCAAAAGTATAGGAGGGGAGTCAGGGGAAAGGATTGCCGGGTCTTGGCTATTAAAATAAGGCCAATCATTGCGGGTCCCGCTTCCAAAACCCAGGTCAGCCGGTCCTTTGGTTCAATACCGGACCAGATGAGAACCGCAAAAAAGAGAGAGAGCCACAAGTAGGATTTTCGTGAAAGTAATTCAGGCTGCGTCATTGGGATTTATAAGATTTTCCGTTTAGTAAGGATCCGATTTCGGTATATCGAATGATGTACCTATAGGAAAGAAGCAATAAAACGGTTGTGATGATGCAGACGAAGAGGAGTTTGATGAAACTTGGTAATGGCCAGTCCGAAACCCAAAGTTGAATGATTTGAATAAGTGGAAGGTGAGCTATGTATAGCCAGTAAGCCGAATCGGAAACAAAGCGAACCTTCGGATTTTCCCGTGAGAATAATTTCCGGGACCATCCAATTAGGCCGAAAATCATAAGCCACACGAAAAGAGCAGAGTAAAGCGAGATCAATATATAGTTCGATCCTTTGTCTTTGTCTTCTATGATGAGTACAGCAGCAGTGAAACAAATCGTGGCTGAGGCAATATATACGGGCCAAAATCGACCAACTTTTTCATGGAAACCTTTAAAAGGGAAGCAAACCGCACCGTAGCCGAAAAAGATGGCATAGTAGCCCAGCTTGATCCAGTCGGGTTTCAAGAAAACTGAGGTTGAAGGTCCAAAAACCCCTTCTTCACCACTACCCATATTAAGCTGGGCCCAGTAGGTAAGGGGAACAAGCCAAAGAAGTCGAAGGGGGGACTCGGCCAGCCACCTCCCAAATCCAAATGCAGGAATAAATTTGAGAATACCCGTGAGAAAAAGGAAGCCCAATGTCAGGTAGACCAAGTCATACAGAAACCAAAGATGGTGGGTGCAGAATTGGCCAAATAAAAAATAGTTACGAACGAACCAAGTTGTCTTCTGATCATGTAAAGAATGATCATTGATCAGTAATTTCCTAACCCGCTTTCTTCCATCTCTAACTTTAGACCAGTCCATTGGGATTTGTAAAATATCTCTTGCGACCCATTCGGTGATTTTCCGATTCGCCATCATTGCTTGTTCAGGAAGGGAACCATCCTTATTTTTCAGTTTTGAGTCAGCTCCCCTTTGGAGAAGGATTTCTACAGATTTGAACTGCCCAAAAAAAGCGGCCAATAATAGGGGGGTCGATTGGTGCCCGTCCCTTGAGTTTAGATTTGCCCCCTCATCTGTAAGGAGTTTGATGGCATTGACTTGGTCCATGGTTGCCGCCCAATGAAGAGGAGTAAAGTCTTTGTCATATTTCCCATTGATATCGGCTCCTTTTTGGAGCCATTCCCTGATCTTTTCCAAATTACCTGTACAGGCGGCACCGCCAAGGTTGTTTGGAACCTGATATTCTAGATTAACAGTATTTTTACTTTTCTTTTGTTGGTCCTGATTCCCTAATTGTTTGTCTTCCGCTTTCCTTACAAAATCGCCCATATTGTTGAGAATGGGAAAGAGCAGAGCTCCGAATATTAAAAAAGGTATAACAATCCGTTTTGCCCTGTGATGTAATAGGCTGAGAGTGCCTCTTTTCTGCCACAGCATCATGGTGAAAAATCCACTTATAAAAAAAAAGAGAGACATTCTGAAACCATGAATGAACATCACGGGAATCCCGTACAACTCAGACTGGTTTATATCCTGAATTGGCCATATGGGAATGGGCATGAATGAAAGCAGCCCATGGAGAGCAATGCCAAGAAGCATGGCGAAAGCCCGAAGCGCATCCAAATAATGGTATCGAATTTTGTCCACCTTAGGTATTTGTTACTGGCCAAAATTTTCCATCCATGTCTAGAACACTGATAGATTTGAGATCGCCCTCATCCAATTCAGCGGAATTTATGTATACTTTTTTTGGACTTCCTGGATCAATCTTTTCGGATATGAAATGCTTCCTCAGTTCTTTTCCTCTCTTTTCAGGTACTTCCCCCTTTGCCTCAAAATCATCAGCGTAAGGTGTGGGGAATGTTTTCTTTCCATTTACCCCTATCGCTTCAGTGACAGCGAGCTTGGCTTTCCCTTTGCCGTTGTTGGTAATAGTCAGTTCATTAACTTGACCGTTTTGTTTTGCGATAATATCAGTAGGGCCGGCTGAAGATTGAAATCCGAAAAAACGGAATATCGGAGTAAGTGATTTGTCTAATGCGTCTTCCGTAAATGTTACAAAAGCACCAACAAGTAAACCGCTGCCGATGCCGATGATAGATATGGGATCCATAGGGTGAAAGTTAGTTTTGAGTAAAGGGGCGGACGGTGAGGGATTCAATTTTCCAGCTTCCAGAAGATTCAACACCTAAATGTGGGCTTGCGTTGAGTATGAGTCTTTTTCCTTTTTTGATAATCCCTAAATCACTCATGATTCCATTTTGATTATGCGGGTTATTATCTGCATCGATACAATATATGGCAAGCGGGGCATTCCCCGCTTTGATAAAACTTCCACCGCATGAACCATTTCCTGCCCGTAATGCAATCGATTCAAGCAGAACATCCTGTTCAAAACGAAGGGCAATTCCTTCTCCTGAATCAATTCGAGTAGATAAGTTGCCCTGTATGCCAAGACCGTCTTTGTTTTGTTGGGGAAGTCCTCCTTTTCCAGAAATGCTCAAAGTTAGTGGGGGTGGGGCAGGCATCGGTTTGGTCCAGTCAAATGTTATTCTTTTTTTCGGAGCAAAATCAGCCAAGCGATGACCCCCGCAATTCCGATGTAAGAAAGCAATGGATATTAATTTCTTAACCAACGGGACCAAGCTTTCATCATTGATAGAATTTTTCGATTCCATGGGATCAGATGAAAGCTCAAACAGCTCCACCGGGATAGCATTCCCAAATCGTATGAGGGATTCGTCAAAAAAAAGTTTCCATTTCCCCGGCATGGTCTTGCCTTCCACTGTTGGGTTGTCAAATCGCATGGCACATTCAGCTGGGTTTTTACCTTCTTTGTGATCATTGTAAAACATCGGGCGATTAATTGTTTTATTACCCTGCCAGATGGGCAACTGATTGAGGCTGTCTTCTGCCCCGATCTTTCCACTTCTTAAATCTGGCAAGTCAACGCCAAGAATAGCAGAAAAAGTAGCATAGAGGTCATGCAGTCCGATTAGCTGATCGCTTTTTCCATACGAATTATCAAGGTTTTTATGCCCTATCTCGCCCATAGGCCAAGACACGATATAGGGAACACGGTGCCCCCCTTCATAGCAACTGCCCTTATTGCTTCGGAGTGGACCGGTAGCGGTTTTGGATGGGTTGGCTGCCCCATTGTCTGATGTGAAGATTACAACGGTATTATCAATCAGTTTCTTACTCGGGCGGCGAGGGTCTTTCGTTGTTTTCAGATAATCAAGCAATCGTCCAAGTGCGACATCGTATTCGTAGGCATGATTGAGGTGATTCGATACGGGCTGACCGGAAATAGTTTTACCCGTGCCCCTTGCTTTTACCTTATCAATGGTCTTGGAGGATATGGAAGGTTTCTGATGTGAATGACTTGCGTAATAAAGAAAGAAAGGGTCAAATGAACTTTCCGGGTCTCTGATGTGCTTGTTTAAAAATTCAATGGCGTGATCTGAATAAGGAGTCCCTGAGGGGTAAAGGTCATTCGCAAAGATAATTTTGCGGTTGTGAATATGGCCAGGGCCGAGGGATTGAACGGGGAAATAAAGTGTAGAATCCTTATTTTCTTTTTCAGTATCGTTTATCTTTTTCCTTTTACCCAATGAATAAAGGGACGGTGAAGAAAACCTGGCAAAGTCAAAGCCGTGATCACAAGGACCATCGAAAAGATCTTTGGTTAGATCTGCGTTTTCCCAGCCCGCTGCCGGTCTTTCATTTGACTGCGAATATCTAAGTCCAAGGTGCCAAATACCAACAAAAGCCGTAGCATAACTTTGGGAACGGAAGAGAGTGGCAAGCGTTGGTCTGCTCTCTTCGATGAGAGGATCCCCCTGTGAACTTTGTGGAAGCCAGTGCTTCATTCGCGACCGCCAGGGATACCTTCCGGTAAGTACACTATAATGAGTCAAGGCACCGAGAGAAGAAGGCGTGTGGGCATCGGTAAAAAGCATCCCCATGTTGGCCAAGCTTTCCATGGCCGGTGTATGGATCTGCTGGTCATCAGTATTTTTTGTAAAAAATTGATAGGCAGAACAATCTCCCACACCCATATCATCGGCCATAAAAATAATGACATTTGGTCGATCAATAAATTGGGCAAAAGATAAGACGGGAAAAGTAAAAAAGTAAAAAATACGCGTCACACCTGAACCCTAGCTGTGCCACAAGACTACTTGCAAGTAGATTTACGGAAAGAAGGAATTAGAGGGAAATCCTGAGAACCAGGGGATCATGTAACCGATGAGATTTCAGAAATAAAGTTCCAGGGAGGGCCCGGATGCCTCAGGGTGGGAGTCACTGGCAAATGCATGAACCAATCCGCCCCCCCGGTCTTCAGGAGTTTCCCGGATAATCAGGAAGGTATATTCATCCGCATTGTTTTTTTTGAGAAAATTGAGGAGTTTTGGGTTTTCAATTGTGATCGATCCTCTTTCCTGGCTACGGGGGATTTTAAAATCTCCAACAGGGTGGAAAGAAGTAAGGGGTGGTATACTGTTCCACGATAATTGGCCTTGCCATTCAATGCCTGAAAAACCAGCAAGAGCATAAACTTTAAAGTTGTTTATTTTAGGAAGGTATACCCGGTTACCTAAACCGCAGGGGACAAGATTTAGCCGAAGTTTTACTTTTTTCACTTGGGGCCAATTTATTTCGCTGTTTCTGATATTGAAAAGAGATCGCCTGCTGTAAGCTTTGGTATCAGCGTCTAGTTTCACCATGAGAAAATTACGGTCAAGGTATTCAAAATTGTCGCTACGAATAATGGATTGAGATTTACCCTTGGATTGGATACGAATGATGTTCTTTTGATTATACTCTTGAGGGACAACTTTTTCTGCCTCGGTAATACTTTTTTTACTAATACCGGTTTGCCGAAGAGATACCGATTCATTCTCATGAAGAAAGAGAGAATCCCCGTTTTGAGAATGCACTGAAATTTCGCCGTCTAGAACAGTGAAATCAGTAATTGATTGATCCTCACTAATGGATACGCCAAAGGAGGTTCCATGGTCGACTGCGTATCCGGACGGGGTTACCAAAACAAACCCCTGAGCAGATTCTGGGACTTGAATAATCGCATTTCCCCCTTTGAGTTCACCTTCCATTTCGTTGTTGAGCTCGATCTCGGCTGGAGCCTCAAGAGTGACTTTCGCCCCTGATAAAAAGCGAATAGTTGCGACTCCTGCTTTCAGGCTCATGAGCCCTGGGTGTAATTCGCTTCCAACCGTGGTCGGCAAAGCACTTTCCCACGCCGCATTTTCATTGGAAACAAGGGTAGCTATTGGTCTTGGGCTTTTTGTTGCAGAGTAGATCAAAAGACCAACCCCAACAAAAAAACTTGCCGCAAAAGCGAGAAGCTTAATCTTTGATTGAGGTGGCTGGATTGTGATTACTTTTTCGTCAACTAGGTTAGGGAAAAATTCCTCTTCAAGAGATGTGACTACATTAACTTGATCATAAAATTGACCTCGAAGTTCCTGGCTACCATTCAGTTTTTCATCCAATTCCTTAACTTCTTTTTCGGTGAGGTTCTTGGATAAGTAACCGGAAATAAGATCTTCTTCTCTCTTCATTATTTTTTTACTTTAAGCATTACATTGCGTTGGCTAATGACTTGGCACATGTAGAAAGATTTTTCCTGATTCGGTAAATCCATTGGTAGAAGCCAGTCGTGCTTTTACCAAACTTTTGAGCAAGGGCAGGGGTATCGCATTGATCAGAATACATTTCCTTTAAAGCTGAGCGTTGATCTTTTTTTAACTTGCTCAGGCAGTGCTGCAGAATAGCTTCTCTCTCAAGGTCGAATTGCTCAGCGTTACGATCCAATTCCTCGGCCATGAGTTCAATCGTTTCGGTTGAAAGAACCAGTCTTTCTCTTTCCCTGGCTAAATCTCGTCGCCAGGCCAGTACTTCGAATCGGGCAACCCCAAATGACCATTTTCGGAAATCATCATCTGATTGTAACTGATCGAATTTTTTCCATAGAACAATGGCAATCTTTTGCATCACATCAGACGCATCTTCTCTGCGATATACCAGCCTTCTTACATACGCATGTATCGATGATTCATTTGCGGTGAATAAGCTGAGAAAGCGGAGATTCTTTTCTTCTTCTGATTCGAGAGTAGTCAATGTGTAGGCTAATTTTCTTAATTCTCCGCAAACCAAAGAACTTTAACGAATATATACTATTATTCTTTTTAGTTTGTTCCTGAAAGAAACTTTTTAAGTCGTGCCTCTACCTTCTTGGGCTTTCTCATCAGTTTTTTATGATTTGCCTGAATATAATTTAGAGCATTAGGCCAGTACCCTTCAAAGCATTTCTTGCTAAGCCTACTTTGTTGTGCATGCCCAGTGCCTATTTTTAACAGTAAGGCTTCGTCCTGAAATTCGATCCTCGCACCATCTGGAAGATCCTTCAGTGTGGATTTGGAAATTCTTTCCTGATCTGGAGGTGTCATAATCAGAGTGATTGTAATCAAGTTGCCCTGAATCTTAATGTAGGGAAAACTGTCCCTAACTTTGGTTTCGATCAAATTAATTGTCTCTGTGGTGAAGCTGTTTGGTACTTTTTCCTCTCTCTCTTCACGCATTTCTTGAATATGGGCTTTCACCAGTCGACCGATCACTTGGTTGGCCAAAGGAATAATTGCAGAAACATTCGAAATTCTTACGGTTTGGCTTCCACACAGCTGGTCGGCATTATTTTTGTAGAAACCGATATTTTGGACTTCGATATTATCAAGCAGTAATTTGATTAGTTTCCTTTCCGGTTCTCCAAACTTTCCTTGCCCATTTCCTTTTATTATCTTTTCAAGCATCTTGGTACTTGAAGATGCACTATATTCAAATATCCAATTACTAAAAAAGAAAGCTCTTTTCTCCTTAAGAACTGATTCCAATTGATCAATCTGCAATTGATTCAAACTGTTGTGGGTCCCGACATCGTTACGATTTTTTCGTGAATACTCCCCCTTATCGAGATTTCCAAAGATACCTTCGTAAGTCAGGGTTACTCTTAATTCATCTTTTTCATTATCATGGTGATAGACCAGATCCTGACTTTCAAATTCAATGCACGAACTCAGAGCAGTACAAATGAAAAGGATGACAAGGGTGGTAGGATGTATGGCTTTCATCTCATTACCCTAGAGTGCTGGTTTTTCCTTTGGCAAGGGATTAAAGCGAAGAGGGGGGGCTTACTAATTTAAAGTGGCAACCATTTCCACTTTCAGTTTTTCGCCATTCCGTCTTTGCATGGATAAGGAAAATTTATCACCCGACTCGACCTCTTTGACAAAAAGCATTCCTCCATCTTTGAAAGATTTGACCATATCTAATTGACCAATTGAGCTCCCCAGTCGGAGTCCTACCCAAGCCTGTTTTTCACCTTTTTGAATAAGAGCGGATGGTTGCGACTTGGATAAGTCTAATTCGATAAGTTTATAGCCTGATGAGAATTTCCCTTCCTCCACCCAAAAGTTTCCATTGGAAGTCGATAGCGACGCGTATCCTTTCCCTCGAATTCTAAATGTGCCACTCAACTGGATCTCTTCCGCCCACTTATCTGCGTCATCTACTTCTGATTCAATCAGATCGTCTTTAAATAAGCCTAAAAACTCAACATCGCGATCAAGTTTCTCCGGGTTATGGATTCCCACAAAGGCATATCCTTTAATCAAAAGACCGTTCGAAGTTTCCAGAACTTTGAGATTTAAGCGAATCCCATCCTGAAGTTTTTCCTTTTCATCAATTGGTACATTTTTCCTTGGGGACGTAATACTAATCTGTGCGGATTGTCCAAGAAGAGTAGTAATCGAAGGTGCTGAAAGAACCTCTTCGCCTTTTTTACTCCCCGCAATAAACTTCGATCTAATTGTAACCTGCTTTGGAGAAGGCTCCGTAAAAGCAATGGTTTGAACTCCAAACACTAGAAATACTACGATTATAAGGTTTTTAATGTTTATCATTAGGATTATTTTAAATACTCAACCTCGGTGAAATATGCACCACCGATTTGTTCGTTATCTGTGTA
>Ga0206130_10003246_pt1 | contig 21665 bp, 25 predicted proteins | sample Helgoland_Spring_9_FD_148637 | JGI IMG/M metagenome (GOLD analysis project Ga0206130, IMG submission 148637) | Pelagic subsurface seawater microbial communities from Kabeltonne, Helgoland, North Sea - Helgoland_Spring_Bloom_20160512_1 | ecosystem: Environmental > Aquatic > Marine > Epipelagic ... | reverse complement strand
TTCAAAATAAATTCAAAATAAATTGAATATAAAAAGAATATATTAAATTTATCTATACAAAATGCCTACGATACCAGAATTGCTCGCCGAATACATTTCTCAGTTTGATGAAAAAGAAAAAATAGCTTATGATATTGCTATCGAATATTTGGGTTCTTCTTTTAATTTAGAAAAGAGCATCGGCTTTCAGGATTGGTTGAAAAAAAAAGCTAAGTAATATATAACAATAATGTCTCAAATAAAAAAACATCAAGGAAATGCGGATAAAGCCAATAAAGCAACGCAAGAACTATTAAAAAAAGCCGGCCCTCACATAAAAACATTACAAAAAAGTATTGAAAAAACCAGCGAAGCATGGACAAATGCCGGACAAATGATCGAAAAAATAAGTAATATGAACGACGACGAAGCAGCACAGCTTATATCAGCAAAACTTAAGACGGCGACAGATATAATGCTCATAGTTTTAGACCGATTAAAAAATGATCCAGAATTACAAGAAGAAACTAAAAAACTTTTTTGTTTATTCGGCGAATCTTTAAAAGAAGCTATGATGATTATTACCGAAACAATAGTGGAAATGGCCCCACCAGCAAGCGAGGCTTTAATAAAAGCATTAAAAACCACGGTTCCTCTTCTTAACGCGGCTATTATTGCTTCATGGGGGACTTTACAAGAGATTGCTTTTACTGCATGTCCCCCATGTGCTGCCGTTTATAATTTAGTAGATACGGGTGGAAAATTAATAACTCAATTCGGATTTTTAATGAGTAAAGTCAACGATTCGGCGGCTTCGGTAAGTGAAATGGGAAGCGCTGGTTTAGGTGTTTTTACTAAAAAAACACCTGCGATTGAAAAAATCATCAATAATTTTGGCGAAATTATTGAACATCTAGCAAATTTAACCGATGTCATGGCAAACGCCACAAACATTGAAAATAAATTACAGAAAGGTGGTAAAAAACATACTCGAAAAAGGCGACAGAAAAAAGGTGGTAATTTATCCAGTATGAAAAAATTAATACCTCCTCCAACAAAACCAATCCCCATCGAGCCATCTTTTAGCGATGTTTTGTCTGCTTGGGGTGTTGTAGGATTTGCACCCTTTGACATATTTAATCTCCAAGAAGAGGCAAATAAAAGAAATGCCCAACTTCAAAAAGATCTGGCGTGGCTTGAAACACATGTCCCTAGTGAAAATATTCAGGACGTCGAATATGCTGTCGGTATTACTAAAAATTATATGAACAAACCAAAAAAAGGCGGGAAACATAAAAAACATAAAAAACATCAAAAACGCAAATATAACAAAAAAAAAACAAAGAAAACAACACAAAAAAAAAAGAACCGCGCGTCACGACGACGAATTACCATTAAAACCCATTAAAACCCATTAAAAAGAAATAACACATAAAATATATACAAATTTAATTATATATTTTATATTTAATCAGTATAAGATTTGCCATTATAAATATAATAATCCTCATACTTATCAGCATTTTCTTTTTCTTCCTCGTCGTCTTTGATATCTTCATTTTTCATGCTATTTGACATGTCCTTTGTATCATCTTTAGGATTGCCTACATTAATATCATCAACCTGTTTATTATCTAACTCATCTTTGTTTACATCGGTTTCTTCACCTTTTTCTTTATTATTTAACTCATCTTTGCTTTTTCCAAATCCAAAAAGCGATTTCCAGTCTGAGAAATTTACATTTTTAACAGGCTTTTCTGGTTTTTTTTCTTTTTTTTCAAGTAACGAATCCGCCATTTTACCTTTTCTGATAAATTTTGTTCCAATTTCAGGAGTGTAATCGTCCTTGGTTAGTTTGACTTTAAGATTATTTTTTGTATTTTTATTTGATTTTAATTTGGCGAAAACATCATCGTCGCTGTCACTGTCGTTATTTTCATCGCTCTCCGTGCTAGCATTTTCTTTTAATTCAATCTTGCGCTTATTTTCCTCAATCTCTTTCTTTAGTTTGCCGAGTTTCTCCTCCATATGTTTTTTTTGGTCAATGTATAAATCTTTACATTGGAAAACAGTGACAAACTTTCTTGCGACAACTTCCAAATTTTTGTAACATATTTGATTGTCTGCCCAATAATTAAATCCGTCGTTTGTTTTGCTATATTTCATTAAAACCACTCCTTCGGGTGTAGTTTCTAGAACACTGTTATTATCGCAATTTATTGTTTCAGTATTATCATTTGTTACATCGTCTAATTTATATTTTTCTGTGTAAATTTCTTTTTCTTCTTCTTCTTCTTCTTCCTCAAAATCTTCCATTTCCTTATTAAATTTTTCAACCATAGGTTTGTGAATAAAAAAGGCTACAAACCAGGTTGGTAGACATATTAATACTGGTATGAAACTTAACATAATAAAAAAAACCTGTCCGTTATTTAAATTCGTCGGTTGTTCAGAGTAAACATCGTTAATATCAGAACAAAAAATTTCATCCATTTTATTCTATAGTAATACTATATTTTTAAGTTACTTTGTTATCATGCTTTTTCTAAGCGCCATTAAATCTTTAATTTCTTCACTTAAATCCGGAACTTTTATTTTAATATACGATTTATTACTATTATTTGGATGTAAACATACTAAAAACATCCCAGTTATCTTTTCGCCATAATTTTTTTCAAGCATATATTTATAAGTATTTAATTGTAGCGAATAATGCCAATAATTTGTGTCGGGTAAATGCGAAATACAATCTGTTGTTGCCTGTTGCCACCTATTGTCTTTTTTAATATTTTTACATCTCTTCCAATCATATATAAGCAATGTGCCGTCTGGATTCCTAAATATCATATCTATAGAACCAGCCAGTTTTAATTCTTTGTCCCAAACCATCATTTCTGTGCGATAAGGTTCTAAATGTTTTCCAACTTCTTCTTCAAACTGTTCAAAATATTGCCATTCTACACAGTCCTCTTCTACTTCGATATCCATATCATTGTAAAAACACTCAATATCATAGTGCATTTTGGTTCCTGCTTTTGAAGCTTCCTCGCCGTTTTTCGTCCATCCCGCTTTGATTTCTTCTCTGGTTTGCCCGAAATATTTGCTTTGAGACCATTTTTTAGAATTCATCATATTTGTAATAATTTTATCGGCATCAAAATGAGGAAAATGGGAATGATTCCAAGTTGTTACCGACATAAAATCAGAATCGCCGTCGATTGTATATATATGAGGACCTTCATCAAAATGTATATGTGAATCTCTTTCGTGCGGAAATTTCTTCGCGAGATACGTAGGAGGTTCCATTGTTTTTATTAATGTAAATAAATTATATTAATAAATTTAATCAATTTTTTACCAAGTCGATAAAGCTGTTCTTTTCCATTCAGCATCTCCCTCTTCGCCGTCTTTGATACAAACATATATATGATTATCATCAAACGTTATTGTCCCCCTTTGACCTTTTGATTTACTTGTTGTTGGTTTGTAGGATCCACTGATCGAAAAGCCACCGGACACACCTATATCTCCAAAAATACTTAACAATGTTTTATTCCCCCCTTGATAAGAGCTTTCATTAAAGAAAGCTATTCCGCTAGCAAACGCACCCTCCGTTGGATTGCCGTTATTATCCCTGTTTACCACGAGCGATGAAACACCCACAACATCATTATTTCCAGCAAAAAATTGTCCATTAATCCTAATGTTATCAGTCACATTTAAATGTTTTACACTTAATGATGTTAATCTTAAGTTGGTTGTCATTTATATTTACTAAATACTATATATTTATATAATTATTTAATAATATTTTAATTAATGACGTTTTGATGGGTTTCAACCTACAACTTTGTAAATAAAATATACCCCTATTATAACAATGACATTTACTACAGATATTTCGTTGGATATTCGAAAAAATGGTGATTTCACAAAACAAAAAAAAAAAGTCCAAACAAAGGCATATTCTCTGAATTGTTTTAGATGTTATGGAAATCATGAATTTGGAGGTATTAATAGAACTATTACTAGAAACCATTATGTTATGACATTATGGTTTGAAGAAGAAACAAACCTTATTTATTTTATTAAATTTATAAAAGACGAATCAAATTTTCAAATCGAAATGGTTGGGTATGATGATTGTTTATTTAAATTAATTTATGCTTCTAGAAAATATATTACTTTTATGGAACATGAAATGGTAAAAAAATACATTGAAAACAAAAAAAATGAAAAAAAAGGAAAATTCAAAGATATTTTAGAAGAGATTCAAAAGTAACTTTTCTAAAGTTGAAACCGGTGTTTTTTTTCTTGATGGTGGTTTTACGTGGTGTTTCTTATGTGTGTGTCTTTTATGATGCTGTTTAACACGATGCTTTTTAGTATGGTGCTTTTTAGTATGGTGCTTTTTAGTATGGTGCTTTTTAGAACGGTGAATTTTAGGTTTGTGCTTTTTGGCATGTGTTTTTTTGGTATGACGTTTATTATGATGTTTTACGCGATGTTTTTTATTTTTTTTAGTATGACGCCAATGATGGTGTTTTTTATGTGCTTTTAAGGGTCCGCTTCCAGTATCACTTTTAACTTTAAAGTCTTCTTTTAATGTTTTTAATAGATTTTTTTCATTTGATTTTAATCCTAATATTTGATTCATATCATTTTTCGTTAATGTAGCATATTGTGTTTCTCCATTTTTAGTAACCGATATATTTGCTTTGTTGCCATCATAATCCGCTGTAATAGACTGGCTTGTTTCGTTGCCGTTTTTGATGGTTTTACGAGATTCACTGATTTTCATAAATACTGTCATCTTTATATTAATTTTATATTTTATTATTATAAAATGAATAAAACATTTGAAGATCTTATTATACCATTTTTAAGAGAGAAACTTATTTTACCATCCAAAATTATAAAAAAAGAGTCTGCTAAAAAAAAACATTTAGATGAGATTGTAAGTAAAACATTTATTAAAAATTATTTTGATAATAAATAAATAAATATAAAATTATATTTATTTATTATATATGTTTGGTATCGCAAAAAATAATAAAGGGAAAATAGAAAAAAATAAAAAGGTTAAAGAAGGAAAATGTCTTTTCCCATTTTCATATAAATGGAAAAGGCATGATAAATGTTTTCCAACCGAAAAAGGAGATATTTGCGCTACTTCATTAAGTGAAAAAAATACAAAACGCAGAACATTAAAAACATATGGTTATTGTACAAAAAAAAGAACACTTAAAATTAAAAAAAAAAAGTTGAAAATTAAAATTAAACAATCTAAAAAAATTGAACAAAATAACTTAAATACTAAATCAAAAACACTCAACAAAAAGATGACGTTAAAAACAAACAAAAAATTAAAAATCACAAAAAAATCCAAAAGACTAAATGAAGATTTCATTCAACTTTTGGAACAATTACAACAATTAATGATGATGAAAAAAGAAAATTTTCGTGCCCGTGCTTATGAAAAAGCTGCTGAAACAATAATGTTACTAAATGAAGATATTACGGATATCGATCAATTAAAAGGAAAAAAAGCAATAGGTGTTACAATACTAAAGAAATTTCAAGAATTTTTAGACACGGGAACATTAACAGTTTTAGAAAAAGCTAAAAGTAATCCAATCTTTACACTTACAAAAATTCATGGCGTTGGTTATAAAAATGCTAAAAAACTTGTCGAAGAACATGGTATTAATACTATCGAACAGCTTCGCGAGAATCAATCTTTGCTTAATAATGTTCAGAAAAAAGGATTGAAATATTACGAAGATGTTTTAAAGCGAATACCTAGACCTGAAATTGTCAAATATGAGAAAATTTTACAGAAACAATTCAAAGAACTTAAAACAAGTAAAAATTCTACTTTTCAGATTGTTGGGTCATATTTGAGAGGAGCTAAAACATCGGGAGATATTGATATTATTATCACAAATAGTGATAATGATCCGAAAATTTTCAAGGATTTTATTGATAAACTAGAAAAAGAAAATATACTTGTAGAAATACTATCAAAAGGTGCTAAAAAAAGCATGGCCATTGGAAAGATGGGAAATAATCCCGCGAGAAGATTGGATTTTATGTATTCCAGCCCGGAAGAATACCCGTTTGCTACCCTTTATTTTACAGGCAGTAAAGCTTTTAATGTTGTTATGAGACAACGCGCCGTAGACATGGGATATACGATGAACGAACACGGTCTTTATAAATTAGTCGATGTTAAAGGTAAAAAGAAAAAACAAAAAGGCGATAAAATCAACAATAAGTTTGCGAGTGAGCATGACGTATTCGACTTTTTGGGAATGATTTACAAAAAACCCACTGAAAGAAAAACAGGACAAGGTGTTATTTTCATTGAAGAACAAGAAGATTTAAAACCACCTAAAAATGATGAAACCGTAAAAGATAAAAAGAATAAAGAGGCGACAGATAAGAAATCCGAAAAGAAATCTGAAAAGAAATCTGAAAAGAAATCCGAAAAGAAAACAATAAAAAAAAAATTAAATAAAATTTCTATTAAAAAAAAAAAATTAACTTTAAAAAAAAAAGTTAATAAAAATCAAATAAAACAAAATGTCATTGATTTTAAAAAAAAAGGTATCGCTGTATTAAAGAAATTTGACGAAGAAACATTATCTAGTATGATTATTTATTCAAATGACGCATACTATAATGAAAAACCAGTAATCGATGACAATACCTATGATATTTTAAAAGAATATATTGAAAGAACCTATCCTGATAACACAACCATTCAATTGGTCGGTGCGCCAATCGTGAAAGATAAGGTTACCTTACCGTATCAAATGTGGTCTCAAAATAAAATTAAACCAGACACCACGGCTCTTAGTAACTGGATGAAAAAATACAAGGGTCCTTTTGTTATTTCCGGAAAATTGGACGGAATATCCGCTTTATTTGTAGACAATAAGGGAGATAAAAAATTATATACGCGTGGCGAGGCAACCAAAGGTATGGATATTAGTTATTTAATACCTTATTTAGATTTACCTAGTTGTGAAAATAACGACGTTTGTGCTATTCGCGGAGAGCTTATTATTAAACGTCAGCTTTTCGCAGAAAAATATGAAGGTGAAGGACCCGGAAAATATAAAAATCCTCGTAATTTTGTTGCTGGTATTGTAAATGCTAAAAAAAGAGAACCAAAAAAATGGACCGATATTGATTTTGTGGCATATGAGGTGATAGAACCGGTATTGAAATCTAGCGATCAAATGGATTGGTTGAAAAAAAACAAAGTTATTACAGTATTAAATAAAAAAACAAAGAAAATCACAAATGAAAGCTTAAGTAAAATACTAGTAGATTGGCGTGAAAATGGAGAATATGAATATGACGGGATCGTAGTGACAAATGATAAAATTTACCCACGAGAAGCAAAAAATCCACAACACGCGTTTGCTTTTAAAATGGTCTTGTCCGACCAAGTGGCTGAAGCAAAAGTCCTAGATGTTATATGGTCGCCCAGTAAAGATGGTCTTTTAAAACCGGTTATTCAAATAGAACCGATTCGTTTAAAAGGTGTTGATATTGAGTATGCTACCGCGTATAATGCTAGATTTATTGAAGAAAATAAAATAGGAATTGGTGCGTTGGTACAAATGGTAAGAAGTGGTGATGTCATTCCTAAAATTTTAAAAGTTATTAAACCATCGTCTGAACCAAAAATGCCTGATGACTTTTCATGGCAATGGAATGATGCGCGAGTGGACGCGATTATGAAAGATTTTGATAAAAACGAAACAGTTATTTTGAAAAATATTGAAAATTTCTTTAAAAAATTAGATGTTGTCGGTCTTGGGAGAGGCAATATTAAAAGAATTATGGATGCTGGTTTTAAAACAATACCAGACGTCCTTAAAATGTCTAAAAACGACTTTATGTCTGTAGAAGGCTTCAAAGAAAAGATGGCAACGAAGGTTTACAACAGCATTCAAGAAAAGATTAAGAGCGTTTCATTGCCAACATTAATGGCGGCGACTAATATTTTCGGTCGCGGCATGGGTTCGCGTAGAATGACCGAAATTCTCGAAAAATATCCGAATATTTTAAAAAGCAATGAAAGTCCAGAAAAAAAAATAGAAAAAGTTGCTTCAATTCACGGATTTAAAATTAAAACAGCCGAATTATTTGTAAATTTCATAGATTTATTTTTAGAATTTATAAAAACAACCAAACTAACATATAAGTTAAATACGACAAAAGAAATTGTAAAAGACACCAGTCATGTATTATATGGTAAAAAAATTGTGATAACTGGCTTTAGAGATAAAGATTTAGTGAAAAATATTGAAAGTAAAGGCGGTAAAATTTCCACAACAATCAGTAAAAATACATTTGTGGTCATTGTAAAAAGCATTGATAATGTCACTGGGAAAATAGAAAAGGCACAAAAACTAAACATTGAGATTATGACAACTGATGATTTTCTTAAAAAATACATCAAATAAAAAATTATCTGATTGTTATATATCTATGAAAATAAAATACAATAAATTACAGGCAGAAAATAAAGCACCTAGTTCATTGTCTTTTGAAAAAGACAATACTCCTAGATTAGGTGGAAAAGATGATATAATATTTAATAATTTTACAACAAAACATATTTCTTCGCAAACAAAAGAATTTCCAAATGTTTTTAATACATATACAAATGGGAAATTGGCGTATAAACGCGCGCCAAGAAAAAGCGACCACAATTATCCCACAAAAATAAAATGGGGACCAAGCGCCTTTAAATTAACAACAAACAATTATAAAAATTTAAAAAAAAACCAAAGATTATATTTTGACAGAGGTTCGGTATATTTTAGAGGTCCCATTTTTTTTGATGGCCTCTTGCGCGGACCCAAATTAAAATTAAAAGCCAAAGATTTTGGATACGATAACATATACACTTTTATATTAGATGTCGAAAACATTGATGATTTTCTATTATATGCGGTTCAAAACAAAACAAAAAACACAAAAAACAAATCAAAAACCAAATCAAAAACCAAATCAAAAAAATACAAAAAAACCAAAAGAAACAAAAAAAATACAAAAAATAAAACCAAAAAAAACAAAAAAAAATAAAATTAGAAATTAATAATCATCTCCAATTAAGCATTTGCCCTCTGAAAATACATTTAGTTTTTTTCTATTTTCAATTTCTTTTTTCCGATCTATTCTTAATTTAATATCGGTAAAATATTCTTTATAAAATTTACATGGGTCTTCACCACAATCTAAATATTCAAAATTTTCTTTTAACTCATCCCACATATTATTTTTTGCGCAGCGAAAATATAAACTATTTTTATTTTTATGTTTTTTAATATCACAAGGTAATCCACAATTACATAATGGTAATTCTCTAATAAAATCATTATTTGGAAATTTATAAACACAATCAAACCTAACATATTTGCCACCTCTGACATTTTCCCAATTATTTTTATCATGAATCATTAAACACTCAGCTATATTATTTTCACATAAAAAATGATCGTCATGTTCGACTTGTATACCATCCCAATAATTTAAAATATAATATGGATTATTATAACCAGTATAATAAGTCCATTCTAAATTTTTATCATTGTTTATATTGACAACTTTTTCGTTATAATTGATAAATTTAGAAATTTCCGATACCTTATATATTGCTATTAATTCTTGTGGTTTGAATGTTAAAGTATTAACACCTCCACGTCCACCGCTGTGTTCCCAAAATCTACTATACAATCTTTTTGTCTGTCCTATATAATATATATTATTACGATCAATAGGATGTTTCAATATTTCATTATCATTATAACAATTTAATATATATATCCAACGCATACATTAATAATAAAAAAAATATTTAATTGCTTTATAAAAATCTTTTATTTTGGTAAAGCTTTTTCTAAAAACCTTTTATTTTGGTAAAGCTTGTTTTGGCAAAGCTTTTCTAAAAAGCTTGTTTTGGTAAAGCTTTTCTAAAAAGCTTGTTTTGGTAAAGCTTTTCTAAAAAGCTTGTTTTGGTAAAGCTTTTCTAAAAAGCTTGTTTTGGTAAAGCTTTTCTAAAAAGCTTGTTTTGGTAAAGCTTTTATAAAAAGCTTGTTTTGGTAAAGCTTTTCTAAAAAGCTTGTTTTGGTAAAGCTTTTCTAAAAAGCTTGTTTTGGTAAAGCTTTTCTAAAAAGCTTCTTATTTGCTAAACTCATACTGAATGATATTTTTCAAATTAAATTTTAAATATTTATATAATTTAGAATTTACTTTTCTTACAGACTCTTCATACGGCATATTTCCACCCATTATTTTGATTACATTTTTTTGATAGGTTTCATTGTTTAAATTATAAGCCAATTTCTTATTTTTCTCCGACCAAGCTTTAAAATGATGTGTTATTTTTTGATGGATAACGGAAACCAAATTTTTAAATTCGGCTAACTCATAAACACGCCACTTCTTTTCTTTATAAACAAATAAAATATTTGGTTTTTGTTCAAATGCTCTTATCGGTAACTCATGTTCATTGTTCAATGATAAATTACGCTTTAAGATTTCCAAAATGCCCAAAATAAATCCGTGATTAAATATAATTTGAATATCATTTGCTTCTATTTCAAACTCTTCCACCCAATCCGCGTATGATATCGAGGGAACACTATTTTCATTTAACCAATCGATAATGCTTATTTTCCTTTTTTGTCTATGGACCCAACCCTGTATTTTATCTAATTCAGATAATATCTTTTCTTGGCGGTGCGCTAATGTTTTTACTACACACCATAATTCGGAGGCGGGTGGCAGATCACTATTTTCTTCGAATCGTATTTCTTGTTGTGTTTTACTTAATTTAAGCAATTCGCAAATACTTCGGTGTCTATAAAATACAGAAGCATTTTGGAATGTTTTATTACAACATGGGCACACGTTCATTTTGTTAAATAAAACAAATATCCTTTATATATTTTTTATCAATTTTTTATATAATATAATACTAATATATATGCCTTGTGAAAATATGACCGATTGCTATGACTGTGTTGGTAATTGTCAACGCTGTCCCATAGAATGCCAATTTATTTCTGTTTACAATGAAAATAAAAAAAAAATTAATAAATCTGTTATGTTACCTAGTTCTCAATATTTAAACATAAAAAAAGGGATGATTACAAGTAGACATGTAGGGCAAAGTGCCAATCCTAAAAAATTATTACAAACTGGTGGTCCAGGTGATTTAATTACTTCTGTTGAAAGACGAGGAAGAAAGCCAAAAGATGTAGCAAATATTAATTTAAACGAATTGACAAAAGTATCTTACAATATGGGGCGATTAAGAAATAGAACGTCTTCCAATGGTAAAAAAGGTGTAGATAAAAAACATGGTTCATACGCTCGTTTTTTAGCAAGAAAAATTGGCGGGGTGTTAAGAAAAGAAAAAATGCCACATGTTTTAAAAAAAACAGCTTATATACATCAACCCAGAAATAGAACAAATACCAGTGTTTCATGTAAATTAGCACCCACAACAAAAACAAAACAATTTTTTCCTTTGGGAAGATATGGAAACACTGTATCCAATATTTCTTTTTCGAATTGTTATTCTAATAAATGTTGTTCTACTCGTATACCCCAGATCACAGAAAATTGCCGCTTAACGATCGATGATGCTCATAAATGGAATAGTGGAAGCAGGATAATCACCGGTGCGTGTGGTAATAATTCTCAGTGTGTTCCAACATCTTGTCGGTGTTGCCATAATTAGTTATATATCTTATTATAAAATATAATAAAATATATATTGATGGAAAATATTCGCGGTAAACAATTTGAAGCTGTTCAAAAAGAAGGACTGGAATTATTTAAAAAAAAAAACAAAGACTACGGAGATTCTTTCGCAACACACGGTCCTATTGGGGTTATTATAAGAATGGGTGATAAAATTAACAGATTATCGTCTGTTACAAAAAATGAAATTAAATTTGTAGATAACGAAAGTCTTCGTGATACATTAATCGACTTACATAATTATTCAGCAATGGCTATTATGTTAATGGATGAGGAACCAGAAATACATCCAAGAATCAAAGAACTCCAAAAACAAACTAATACAGACTCAAAATATCCAAACCAAGAAAACACAACTGATAAATGGTTAAACGGAAAAAAATATGAAAGCGATTATAAAAAATATTTAAATGGTCCTCCTTATTTTTAATATTTACTTATATAAATGGTTTTAGGAAAAACAAAAAACAAAAAAATGCGTAAAAGAAATAGAACAACACGCCGCAAAAAGAAAAAAGGTGGAGAATATAGTAAAATAGCAAAACTATTATTAAAAAAAAAACGTTCTCAAATTTTAGAGAATACCGCAAACGATACTATTAAACACAGCGATATCCGTACAGATAAGCACCCAAAGAGACAGATTAATATCGGTAACAAATCTCCTTTAAAATCCAATGAAATGTGGAAAGATTACAAAGATAAAACTCTAGAAACAAATATTAAAAATCTCTCACTTTTCGGGGATAAACATGAGGTCAAATACAACCCCGTTGATTTCTATATGGATAGTGTATCGCGTGGTGGTAAACGCAAAAAGTCAAAAAAGGGGAAAAAAAGAAAAACTCGCGGGAAAAGAAAAACTCGCGGGAAAATGAAAACTCGCGGGAAAAGAAAAACTCGCGGGAAAATGAAAAAAGGCGGAGACGCACCTTGTAATTTTCGCTTAAATCCCAACGAATACTGTAGACAAAAAGCATTCAGCGCTAGTATAGAAAATAACGAAAACACGATGTGTAATATGGATACAGGCGTATGTATAAAACCACCGCCATTAATAGACCTCACCGGCAACTAATAATCGACAATGATCTCTAAACATACCAAGTATAAATTCTTATTCGCGCTGTCAAAAAAAACCTTTCCCATTTAATTAATTATGTTTAATTTGCGAGTAATATTATTGATATTGTTGTTTATTTTTAAAAGCGCTGTTATCTAATTTAACGGCTCTTCTATTTTTTTCCTTACTAATATAATTGAATTTAATTACATCGAATTTTTCTAAAATCTCTCTTATTTCGAAATATAAAGACGCCAAAATACCATTCTTTATATTTTTTTCTTCGTCGCTAAAAAAATGTTGAATAATATCGTGATGACTGAAAATATTTAAATTACGAATATTTAATGAACAAGCTAGTTTTAATCCATGTAACAAACTATAATATTCTGCTTGTGTAGGTATTGTATTATCAAGAGTGTCATAAAACGCTTGGAATTCTCTGTGAATACCGTTCTCCAATATAAAAATTGCTCCGGCATAGGAAGACAATCCGTTTTCATCTCGTAAATTTCCTGTGAAACAAAGTCTAAAATTATCAATATTTTCTTCTTTAATTGTCTCAAGTTTTTTTAGTGTTCGATAAGATTTTTCTTTAAACATATATTAATTATTAATATTATATTTTTTTTACAATATTGTAAAAAAAATATAGAATTATTTTTAATTAATCTAAAGATACAAATACAGATATATGTACATGGAAAATTTACTTATAGGTGGCATTTCATCCAATATTGCCATTACTATGACCGCGCCTCTAGAATTATATAAAGTTCAATCTCAAAACCGATACATGAAAGAATCAACCATGAAAAATGTTTTCAAAAAAGAAGGTATCAAATATCTGTGGAAAGGAAATGGTGTAAATTGTATCCGCGCCTTTCCGCAAATATCCATTAATTTCGCATGTTTTGAATATTTTAAAAAAAACAACTTTTCCGGCATTGAAAATGAAACATTTAAACATTTCATAGCCGGGGGTGCCGCTGGAATAGTTTCAAAAACATGCGTATATCCGTTAGAAACAGTAAGAACAAGATTATCTCTACAAATGAATCATTCTCATTATACTTCAATATACGATGCTTTAAAAAAAATGCCTTTCAGACAACTATACGGTGGCTTAACAATGAGTTTAATAGGCTATGGTTCGTTTAATGCTTTGAATTTCGGTTTTTTTAATTTTTATAAAAATATTTCAAAAAAACACTTACAAACAGAGTCAAATATTAACAAGCTTTTATGCGGTGGACTTAGCTCTGTAACAGCTGTCACAATCACCTATCCCTCGGACTTAATTAGAAAACGTCTTCAAATGCAAGGTTTTAATGAAAATGTGCCAAAATATAAAGGTATTATTGATTGCTTCACCAAAATGAAACAAATCAATGGACCAAAATCATTGTATAAGGGTTTAATACCAACATACATTAAATTATTTCCTTGTTTCGCTATACAATTTTGGTGTTTCGAGAAAGGGAAAGAATTAATAAAAACTTAAATATAAATTATAAAACTTATTATATATATATATATAATCAATGACAGATTTGTTTGAACTAAATATAAATAAATATACTATTAAAGAACTAATGGATATGTTGAATCTAAAGGATTCATTTACATTAGAAGATGTTGTCCAAAATGAGGATACACTTCGCGAGAGGCTATTGGAAGATCCAGTTGTTAAAAATAAAAAGAAAAAAGATATCATGAATTTTTTAGACCAGGTAAAAAATACATTACTTAAAATAGCAAAAAATAATATAGTTAATAATCACGATGTTATTAAAAGAAATCACAAAGCAGCCAATCTTTTAAATCCAATTTCTAGAAAAACCAATACAGAAGACAATTTAGAACGCTCGACAATCAATAAAATGGTAAGTATTGATTCTCAATTTAGAGATAATTATTACAATACAAATGCCAGTGATTTTGATTATACAATGCCTACTGTCGTAAAAAATGTTGTTTCGATGGAATTATGCGGATTAGAAATACCAAATTCATATTATCAAATATCAAGAAATTTAGGAAACGATTATTTTTGGTTGGGTTTAAATAAAAAATGGTATTTTATTGCTATTTCAGAAGGTAGCTATAATAGATCTGGTATGGAAAAACAAATTAATAAACAATTAAAATATGCTCTTCCTGAAAAATGTAATATCAGTTTTTTAATAGATTCGCAATCTTTAAAAAGTGTGTTTTTTCAAGATAAAAATTTAGAACATAAAGTAGAAATAAAATTAGCTTTTAATAGACTTCGTGGAAAATCTGTTTCAACAAAAAAAAATCTTCCTGAAGATTTGCCTGAAATAGATATATCGGCCCCAGGTGGTATCATGGGAAAAATTGGATGGATATTAGGATATAGAATGGCAGAATACACAATTGATAGTGGATACGCTAATATAGGCGATATAGATGGTAATATTTTCATGGACGCTGCTGGCTACGGTTATATATCCGAAGGAGTTTATAATGGTTGGACAAATAGATATTTCTATATAATTGTCGAAGATTTCAATAAAAATACAAATAATTTTATTGTACCTACATACGCTGCATCTCTCGGAAGTGCGAATATTTTGGCTAGAATAACTTTGGACCCTAATAAATATTTAGATTCCGGATTTTCTTTAGTTACAAATAATAGTTGGGAAAATACATCGACAAAAAAAAGATCCTATTTTGGACCTGTGGATATAAATAAAATACGATTTCAAATTTTAGATTCTTTTGGACGCATAGTTAATTTAAATAAAATGGATTGTTCTTTCGCGTTAAATATGGTTTGTTTGTATGATTATTAAATATTATCTTATTTAATATATAATAATCAATGCGACTTTTCTCAACAAGGGCTCCAAATAAATCATCAAGTGATAGAATAAAAGATTTAAAAGCAAAAAATATTTTTACTGACACAAGTCATTCATTTACCAATAGTACAAATAGGCATAATAATTATAATAACACAATCAGATATACAAAAAATGGAGAATTGAAAAGTGTTAATAGTAATGAATTAAAACAACTTTTAGCACGAGGTCAGTCTTTATGCAAAGACGGGTTGTGTAGGAACACCGAGAAAAAATCTTGTTATATACCAAAATCAAATGTGTTAAAAAAAGGACTTCTTAACTGCTCTCGTAGTAAAATGGCAACAGCGGTCAAGGTTGATACAAACACAAATCTTTTTTCTCATTATGTTCAAGAATTATTACCTTATACTAAACCGAAAAAATCATTTCACATGGCTAAACAAACAAATAACTGTTTGGATATTACAATAGACCCGAAAGGATTATATATGGATATATGCCCCGAAGGTGGATATAATGTAATTAGTGAAACAGTAAAAGAAAAACATTTATGGAACGCAACTACAATTTTAGGAGAACAAGATATCAATGGTATTTATAAATATTGTCAAGGAGGAAATAACATTAATTTGTCATGGGGAAATAATACGAAACAAAATTACTTAGTTTCTTATCATCCAAAAAATAAAGTTGTTTTTACAGAAACAAAACCAACAAAAAAAAGAAAAAAATGTTTTATTTCAGCCGAATACGACACAGATGACGACGACTGTTGTACCTTTACTTGTGGTGATGGGGCTGTTATTTATACGAGTTGTTCTGATTCAAGTTCCGACGACGAGGACTGTTATACCTTTACTTGTGGTAATGAATCAGTTATTTCGTCAGGTGATATGTTGAAAAAAAAATTAGATGAAGCATCCGAAGGACCGCAAGGTGGAATAGTTGAGCTGTGTAATAATATTACCGTGAAAGGTAATTTAAATATTCCCGCAAATGTTAATTTAATTATAAAAAAAAATACTGTTTTAACTGTCGTGGGATGAAATATCTTCCGAAACCATTTTAGATAATCCGAATTTTATACCATTTTATGAAAAAAAATTATATAATGTTAAGTAACTCTACAAACTTAAATATATTAAATCTAATATTTAATTAATATATAATGGGAGGTGGAATATTACCAATGGCGTGGAAAAATAAAAAAAGATATTTTTTATTTTCCAGAGAAACAATTGACGGAGATGATGATCCCGGAAAATGGAGCGATTTTGGAGGTGGTAAAGAGAAAAATGAAACATCGCTTCAAACCGCCATCAGAGAAGGATGGGAAGAATCTGCTGGTTTTTTAGGAGATAAAAATAGCATTAAAAATTTAATAAAGTATCATAAACAACACCGTATCTCGCATAAAGGATACACAACATATATCGTTAAAATACATTATGATGAAACTCTGCCAAAACACTTTCGAAACTATTACAAACAAATTAAAAAATATCATCCGCACTTGATTTATTTACACAATGGATTATTTGAAAAAGATAAATTAATGTGGTTATCATATGATAAATTAAAATCCAATTTATACCGATTTAGACCGTGGTATAAAGCAATAGTTAAAAAAATTATAGAAAAATATGAAAAATAAATAATTATATTTTGTTTTTCCGGGTTAATCTTTCACGACGACGTCGTTGTTTTCTAGTAAATTTTACATTTATTTTTGATAACGGATAAGCATATTTGCTATGCCATTTAACTAGTGTATCAGGATTTGACATAAATCCCATCGAACTACCTAGAGTCCCGCTATCTAACACTACGTTTTCGTGTAAAGGACCTTGTGCCGCAGCAACAGCAGAAGCTGCCAAAGTATATAGAAAAGCTTCACTATATTTTTTTTTTCGCATTTTTTTACGTGCTTTATTTAAGAATTTATTAATATGGCTTATTCCTGGTGTAACTACCTTATTAGAATCTAATTTAATTTGCTGTGAAATTTTCTTTGAAAGCTCTATATCAGAAATCGTATCTTTAATTTTTCTTTGTATTTGTTTTTTAGACATAGATGGTCTTTTTTTTATAGTATTTCTAACATTGGTTTTTCTACGCATCGTTGTTGATTTTTTACTTCTACTAAAATGTCCTGGTAATGTTTTTGGCATATAATATTAGCACATATAATTTTATCTTTTTAAAAATCATATAAATTTAGTTTTAATTGTCATATAAATTTATTATACATAGATATATGTCTATTTATAATAAAAAAATAGAAGATATACAACAAATATTTAATATATCCAATTTCAATAAGCACACTTATGGAGAAGTTAATACCGATTTTATTTTAATAAATAAAATATTGGATATGCTTCCCAAAAATGTATTCGCCGATAAAAATAAAAAATGGTTAGACCCTTGCTGTGGAAAAGGATATTTTCCTATTGTTCTTTATTTTAAATTATTTAAATCTCTCCAAAAAACAATTCCAAATTCCTTGAAAAGACATAATCATATTATTGAAAACATGATTTATATGATTGAAATAAATAAAGAACATATTGATGAATTATTTGAACTATTTGGAGAGAAAGCAAATATAATAAATGACGATTTTTTAAATATAACAAATCAAAAATATGATATTATTATGGGAAATCCACCTTTTAATGTAAATGGAATCGTCAAAGTTCCAACACAAAAAAATATATCAAAGAAAACAGATGGAAAAATGATTTGGGGGCATTTTACTTTACACGCAATAGACTTTTTAAAGGAAAACGGTTTTTTAGTATTTATCACCCCATCCATTTGGATGAAGCATGATCATTTCATGTATTCAAAAATTCTAAAATACAAAATAGAAAAACTTAACACGATGACAAACACCGAAACAAACACCGCTTTTCACGGACAGGCTCAAACGCCAACATGTTATTTTTTATTAAAAAAGCAAGTAAACAATGATAAAAACATATATTTATACGATAAAATAACGCAAAAATATATAAGTTATAATTTATTGGCTTCTATACCATTATTTGCATCTAGTTTGTTTAAAAAAATAAGTCATTTTATTACACCAAATACAAAATTAAAAGTTAAAAAAACAAATATGCCCTCAAAAAAGGTTTTATTCTCTCCCATTAATAAAAAAAATTTCCCATACAAAAATATAAAAACCTGTAAACTAAATAAATTATCTCCTTTTTTAGATATTAATTTTTCCAATATACCTTGTCGTTATGACAAAATACCAAAAATAGTAATGGCGCATAAAATGTATGGATTTCCTTTTTATGATGAATTTGGTGAATACGGCATTTCAAATAGAGATAATTATGTTATTTATGGAAGAGAGAAAATAGACATGATAAAATTACAACAATTTTTTTCTACTAAAACGGCATTATATTTATTTGAAGGAACAAGATATAGAATGAAATATCTTGAAAAATATGTTTTTGATCTAATACCGGACATAACAAAAATAGAAAATTTTCCAAAAATTATCAATGATGATACAATCGCCGATTATTTTAAATTTACACAAAAAGAAAAAGATGCTATTAAAACATTTCACAAAAAAAAATATAATTTTTTTATTTAATACTAAAATGATAAATCATCTTCTAAAATAGTTTCTAATTTAGAACCATAATTTCCCAAAGTTCTGATTTGTATATTACAAGAAGGCGGGTCTTCTCGTATTCTATCATACTCTTTTTTGATTTTCATTCTTTTTTCTGTTCTATGTTCATCGAAAATCGTATAAAATAAATAACCACAAAAAACAATACAATATATCATATATAAAATACCAAATCCATATAAAATATATATAAACATTTTGATTTAAAAAAATCAATAAAATTAATTTTCAATTTTTTATTTAAAACTCATGTTTGTTTAAAACTCATGTTTATTTTTTGTTTATTTTTTTATACAATAAATAAAACCCTGTCATTGTAATTATATAAGCAAGTAAATCTATTCTGATTTCTGTTAATGTCAATATTTTGATCACATTATAAATAAAACCATGTGATGCTATGAAAAGAACATATCCAAAAACAAATCCAAGTATAAACAACAAACCTTTATAAATGATGTTTGAAAGGTGAGGAGATGTAATTATGGAGTTTATAGTGAAACAAAATATATATGCAAATAAACAATAAATAATAAATGTGTTGACATAGTGTGGTTCAAATGACATGTTAAGTAAGATTTAATTATATTAAATTTAAATACTTTACTTCAATTTTTTGTGAGTTTTTCGTTTCCGCTGAGATTTTCGTTTTTTATGTGTTTTTCGTTTTTTATGTGTTTTTCGTTTTTTAATTTTTTGTTTCCCTCCTCTTTTTATGGTTTTATTTTTTATTTGACGTGTAATATCTCCAATAGTTAACTCTGTTGTCGTAGTCCCACGTCTTCTCATATTTTTTAGTTTTTTCATTTTTTCAGCGTACGCCAAATTAGCACTTCCAAATGTCTGTGTGATTTTATCTGGATTAGAAACATCATTTGTTTTTCTCTCATCTGTATCGAATTTTTGTTTTTTATTTGTTTCGTTATTTAAACAAATATTTTTATTCATTAATAATGTAAGTTTGTTTTTGTCGTTTTTATTAAACTCAATATTTTTATTACTTGTAAGTTTTGTTAAATTTTTTGAACGCTCGCTTAAAGGTACTACAACGGACGCGTATGTATTTTTTTTTCTAAAATCACCTTCGTTTTGATTAAAAAACAAAAGATAATCTATACCAACTCCTTCGCAGAATTTGTTTTCGTTATCATTCCAAATATATATACCCGTATCCGAGTTATATACACATTTACAATGCTGAATTAATCTTTCAACATTTGAATATATAATTTCATTACTATCTGCTAATTTTTCAATGTTAAATGTTGGTAATCGCGGTGCGGGATTGTTTTCTTTGTTAATATTATAATTTTTTAAGTCTTGTAAAAATCTTTCTTTTATCCTTTCGGATGCTTTTACAGGTTCTATAATATTCAAAGTTGTTATTATGATATATTTGGCATGTTTAGAATCTTCTTTTTTTACTTTACAATTTCTTGCTGCCAATTCAATTATTTTTTTAATTGTTTCATATTTTTTTCCAGTAGCCTCATAAATAATATTTTTTTTAGTATTAATCGCTTCTGTAATACGTCTATAAACAGTTATATCCGAATTAAAAACTGTTTCGGGATATTTATGGTGCGCCGCTCTGGGTCTCACAAATTCTTCAAATTCATGTTCTTGTAATGCTTGCGCAATATTACTTGTTTTCCACTTTTGTCTTCTAGTATCATCCGTATCATTTCTCGTAAATTTTTCTTTAGGTTTACTCATAATAACTCGTTTTGATCTACCAGAAAACCCATATTCACGTCTAGTAGCGCTGGATTCTACATTATCTTTATTCATTCTATATTTAAAGTAACATTGTTCTAATTTTTTATGAATATCTAATAATTCTGGGTCATCAGAGATGGTATTATTTTCCAATTTACTGATAATATTTTCAATGTCTAAATTTAAATTATCAAAACATTTTTTATAATTTGTATTATTTGTAACTATATTGTCATGTGATATTTCTTCTGTTACCCATTGATTTCTAGATGCGGTAGGATTTATAAGAGAAGCCAATTCTTTTGCTTTTTGTATGGCGCTACTTTTTCCGGATCCCGTAATGCCAAGTGATAAAATAATAAACCTAAAATCTCCTGGTTTTGTCTTTCTTGACCATACGTCGAAGTTATTTTCGTATTTACCTTCACAGCTTTTAATAGAGTTTATATTTGTCGTTTTTATAAAAATATCATCCATATTAGTTTTATTTTCACTCATTATTGTTGATATATATATATATATTATAAAATTGATTATAATAAATTGAAAATTATTTTAAGAGAGATTTTAATAATAAATAAATGAATGTAAACGAAAGATTTCTAATCGGGACAAC
>Ga0206130_10003240_pt1 | contig 21684 bp, 19 predicted proteins | sample Helgoland_Spring_9_FD_148637 | JGI IMG/M metagenome (GOLD analysis project Ga0206130, IMG submission 148637) | Pelagic subsurface seawater microbial communities from Kabeltonne, Helgoland, North Sea - Helgoland_Spring_Bloom_20160512_1 | ecosystem: Environmental > Aquatic > Marine > Epipelagic ... | reverse complement strand
ATAATCGTTTTCATCCAGTTCATAAATACTATCGGCCGCATCATGGGGTAGATTATGCAGCGCCAACAGGAACCGAAGTGGTGGCAACTGGGTCTGGTAAAGTTATTTATGCAGGATGGGCTGGTGACGCTGGTCGGTTGGTCAAAATAAAACATACAACCGGAGATATGGTAACAAAGTATATGCATTTAAGTAAGTTTGGTCCTGGAATAAAAAAAGGTGCTTCTGTAATGCAAGGACAGAAAATTGGAGAAGTTGGAAGTACAGGTGCTTCAACTGGCCCACATTTAGATTATAGGATTTTTATTCATGGAAAAGCTGTTGACCCCTTAAAAATAGACATTCCTTCTTCTGATCCATTGGAGGATAGTGCTTTGGTAGAGTATTTGGAGTATATTGCTCCTATACGACTTGAATTAGATGGAATTGAAGCTAAAAAAACACAAGCGCAGCAAGTGGATGAAGAGTAATGCCCTTATGGGCTTTGTTCTGTTGCTTCATGTTGCTTCGTTTGGACAAGCTGATTATGAAAATCTCAAAGATTATATCCCGTTTGAGAACACCTCTTTAGAAACACATCCGGTTATTACTATCCAGGTTCATGTACATGTTATTCAGCAATCCGATAATAATCCCCAGAACATAACAAAAGATAACAAGGAATATATCGAGAAGCAGTTTGACTGGATAAATGGAATGTATTCGACATTTTCAAATCCAACGTTGTTGCCAGAATCTGGAGAGGTGCCATTTGTTCCTGATTCAAGAATAAGATTCCGGTTAGATACGATTCAATTTCATGTTGATGCTGTTGACTGGGATAGGATAAGAACCGTTTTACATATGAGTGGTGGAGCACCCTGGGAAATAGATACAATTGATTTGATAAGAAATGAAATAGGAATTAAGGGCAATCTTGTAGATCGATTTTCTCCAAACTTAGATAGTATAACAATAATAAAATCTTCCGGTAATAATGGTGTATATTCCTTAATGTCTAAAAGGCAAAAAGGTGGTGTAACATTTTTAAAAATTAAAGAGGACCTCTTTTCTCAGGTGGGAGACGGAAGCCTTACTTTCTTCAAGAAACATGATGTAAATTGCTCTCAGGATATTTGGAGAAAATATACTAATTCGGATAAAAACGCGCTACATGTATTTTATACCGGTAGTTCTAGAGTTAAAACCTCATTTGGTTGTGGGCCATCTCCTTTTTTTTTAAATGTGTCTAACATTGATCAAAAACAAGGTTATGCAGTTGCATTATTATCAGGTCATGAATTGGGTCATTGTTTGGGGTTAAGCCATACGAATTATCCGCAGTTTTCAGATTTACCCAAGAAGGATCAGTTTGGTTGGATAGATTGCAATAGTAGTAATACAAGTAATAACATAATGGGGTATAACAAATGCAGGAGGTATCTTTCGCCATTGCAAGTAGCGCACATACATAAGCGCTATACAACGGATACAGTTTTAATTAAAACTACTATAGCCAATGAATATGATACATCTTATACTATTGAGGTTTGGGACGATACAGACTGGAACAAGGCTATGATGGTAAAAGGAGACATTGTCGTAAGAAAAGGAACAGTGTTAACCATAAATAAAAGTGTTAGTATGGCTTCTGGAGCAACTATTTATATTGAGAAAAAAGCAAAGTTAATTATTGACGGAGCAACAGTCACCAATCATTTCGGAGATAATTGGGGAGGGGTGGTTATCTGTAAATCGTATGAGAGAAAGAACAAGTCTCCTAAAAAGAAGGAGAAACAAGGTAAGTTGATTGTAAAAAATGGAGGTAAGTTATCGATGTATTCCCTTAATGGAGATTAGTTTATAAATTAACCTTCAATTTCAATTTCTACTTTCTTTTTTTCTTCTTCCTCAACCCCTAATTTCTTTAAGAATTTGTTTAACCCTTTGTTTTTATCCTTTTTGTTCTTCTGTTCTTTTTTGTCAGTTCCCTTCTCTGCTGTCACATCTGGTTCGTTTTCAAACTCATCCCATTCTACTTCAAAAGTTGCTTTTGTTTTTTCTTCAATCGGAGTTTGTAATGTACTGTCTTTTTTAAAGAGCCCAAACTCTTCCTTTAAGATTGATTTTAATTCTTTTTTCTCTTCCTTAATAGCTTCTTTTCGAGCTGTTTTCTTTTCTTTATTGTCAAGCCTGTATTTAAGATCAGATAGGTTTCCATACATGTGAAGAAATAATTTTATACCTAATCCATCATCTTTAATTGGCCCAAATTCATCTTGATTTTTATTCTTCACAAGAAGGTCATTTAACCTGAAATTAAGGTGGTAATCTACGTTGTCATCAAAGCCGTGAATTCCAGAAATGTTGAGGTCCATAACATTGGTAGATAAGGTCATCTGTGGTATGTGAATTTTTCCTTTATCAATAATGATGTTGTTATCAAGGTTGGCAAACTTCACATGTTTTATCTTTTTCTTTAATAATTTATTGTCTATAACTTTATTGACAATTTTATTGGCAGCAAAATAGTCAGCAATATCAAGTAATGCTGTTTGATCGATTAACTCTCCTTTTTGAATAGAAAATTTCGCAACAGAATACAACCGATCCATGTCTATGTTCATATTACCGTCAATAACAGTAGCCAAGCTTAATTGAATAGTGGATTTTCCTTTAATATTTTTATGGGTTAAGAAATTTTGCCCAAAGTCATTAAATTCTATAAAGAAATTCTGAATGTCGATTTTATTTGCTGTTCCGTCAATAGTCCAAAAGAATGAATTAATATTAGTTTGTTCCATTTCCGAACTCACAACATAACTTCCTTTGTTGGCTTTGAATGTTATGTTTTTTGCAACAAGTTTCTTCTTTTCATAAGTAACAATTCCCTTTAAATTAGCGGCCTTAAATTTCCCATAGGTCAATTCTCCAATGTGAGTCTTGAGATTGAAGTTTATATTATCAGGGAAACTTAAAGGGGTTGAATTTTTCGAAGTCGTTTTTGTCGCGCTTCCCATTATTTCATTTAAACTAACAGATTTTGATCGAAAATCAGTTTCTATTACCAATTGTTCTCCCTCGAAAAGTAAAAACGGGATAATGTTTTTTATTATTCCATCAGCTTTAAACTGGGAACTCAATACGGAGCCTGTTAAATCACTGAAAGCTGCATCGTTCTTTTTTAATGAAAGACTTCCATTTAAATCAGTAAAGGCTAGATGACTGGTTTTTGTTTTGAGAGATACATTTTCGATCTTAATGAATCCATTAGAAGTTTTTATTTTAGGTTTGGCACCATTGGTTGCATTGAATATGCCCGCAAACTCAACTTGAAATAAAGCACTACCGTTCAGATTTTCAATGTTTTCATAATTAATAAACTCTTTTATTTTTGCCATGGAAAGGTTTCCGCTTAGGTCCGCTTTAACTAATGGGGTTTTAAAATTTGAAACGAGAACATTGCCTTTTATTTTGCCTTTTTCAAGTACTCCATTGATGTTCTTAAATGTAATTTCTTCTTGATTATTTTTATTTCGGCTTTCGAAATGGCCCTCTAGCGATAATTTATTTAAATGGGCTCCGGTTTGTTTTTCTATTAAACTCCCATCTTGTAAAGTGAAATCGGAAACTATTCTAGGTGAGGAATCTTTGCTGATAACTCCTTCTATTGTCGTTTCAAAAACAACCATTCCACTAGCTTTGTATTCAGAAAGCGCTTCAAAATATTGTTTTGGAAAAATGGAAAAGGCTGTTTGTAGGTCAATATTTCTTCCTTTAATGTTTAAGTTCATAAAGGAAGAGTCTTTGTTGTTGGTGTACTTTCCGTTAATGTCAAACAACAGGTCCTCAATAGAAAACTCTGCTTTTTTTAGTTGATATAAGCTGCTGTCTGCATGAATCTTTAATACAATATTTGCAGCAGCATTTTTGTTTTCCACGTATTTTATCGAATTGCTTTTTAACTGATTGATGTAAAAATTGGATGTTGCTGAAAGTTCATAATTGCTTTGAGAGAAGTTTCCAGTGAAATTTATACTTTCACTATTGATACTGTAATACTGCTGTGTATTATGATTACAGAAACTCAATTGAATTTTATCAAACGAAACCTCTTGCAGCGCAAATGAGAATTTAGCTTTCTTTTTGTCTAAAGAATCCTCTTTTAATATTCGGTAATTTTCATTGCCTAAAGAATCAATATGTAATTTAATAACCGATTTTTCTGCTTTAACTTCGTTCACGGTATAACCTCCTCCGACCATTTCCCAGAAATTAAAATTCATATACAAATGCTCGGCATATATTAAAGTGTCACTATTGGCCGTATCCGAAATGAAAAGTTTGTTAAACCGCAATGAAGCAGATGGGAACTGTGAAAAAAGCGTCAGCTCGATTTCCTCTACAGCAACAGGAACAGCTAAGTTTTTATTTAGCTCTTCTACTGCGTATTGTTTTATTTCATCCTCGTAGAGATATATAATTAGGGCTGTTATGCCAAACAATAAAGTAATGAATATTCCTATTCCAGCTAATAATCTTTTTGCCCATTTATACCACATTTTTATCTATCTAATAGAAGTGTTTGGTGAAATCGTATCGATTGATAAAATTACTTGGATAAAAGGGCTTATTTCTGTATTGCAGGTATACTTATTAACGAATAATTATTAATTGAACGGAAGTATTACAAATATATTCTATGCCTTGAGTAATTGAATTAGCGTTTTAGGAGAAATTACTCTTTAATTCAAAGACGGTTATTTCAGGCCAAATCCCAATTCTTCCAGGATATCCTAGGTATCCAAATCCTCTGTTGACATATAAATATTGTCCATTTTCTTCATAAAGGCCTGCCCATTGATTGTATCTATATTTTACAGGACTCCATTTAATTCCAGGGATTTCTATTCCCATTTGCATGCCATGTGTATGCCCGCTAAACGTAAGGTTTATGTTTTTAGGATGGGGTAGGGTTTTTTCTTCCCAATGGTCTGGGTCATGTGACATAAGAATCGTAAAGTCGTCATTTTTTATTCCTTTCAATGCCTTGTTTAAGTCGCCATATGCTGGAAATGGAGGCTTCCCCCAGTTCTCTACTCCTACTATTTGAATTTGCTCCTCGTTTCTGCGTAGAGAAATTCTTTGGTTATTTAGGACGGAAAAGCCCATGTCGGCGAGGTGCAGTTTTATCAATTCAGTATTTTGAATTTTATCTTCTTCTGAGTTCCAATTTACATATTCCCCGTAATCATGATTTCCAAGAACGGCAAACTTTCCCATAGGGGCATACAGATCTTTCAATAAATGCTTATATGGTTCTATTTCTTCGGCAAGGTTGTTAACCAAGTCCCCGGTGAATAAAATTAAATCAGGTTTTTGATCTTGCATCATTTTAACTCCTCTTGCTACTGCATCAATATTATCAAAACTTCCAGAATGAAAATCAGATATTTGAACAATTTTTAATCCATCAAATTCACTCGGTAAGTCTGGAAAAGTTAGCGATTGTTTATGAATTTTAAAGTCATATTTTCCCTTTAGGATTCCATATAAAAAGCCTGTGAAAGGGATTGCGGCAATTCCCAAGCCGATTTGAGCAATAAACTTTCTGCGACCTTCAATTTCTATGGGCTCTGAGTTTATAGAAAACCAAATGCTAATTTTCTGGATACAATATTTTACAAATCTAAAGGAGTCACCGAGAAACAGACTGCTAACAAAAACAATTTTGGTAATTACCAGCGTAAACATTATTCCAATCAGCACGTTAGACCAGTAGCCCATGCTAGCATTTCCTCCTACAAAAACAATTAGCAAGGAAACTATTCCTGCAATTATCAATACTATACTCATTGCGTCTATAATATGCGCAATTATTCTTTTTCTGCTATGCGGAAAGGCGGTGTTTAAACCATAATAAGTGTAAACTTCAATACCTAAAATCAGTAATAATACAATTATAAAAAAGATAACTCTTGACATGTTCTTTAACAATACACGAATGAAACGATCCTATATTGTAAATAAGTTAAATTCGCTTTATTTTACAGCAGAAGCTACCTTTATCTTTTCCAAGATATTAAATACAGCCGGACAAACTTCAGCGTTTTTTAAGGTTAAATCGAAAATCCCTTTTTGATGTCGCATGTCTGTATGGGGATATTCTTGACAAGCTTTAGGCCTTGCTTCGTAGATTGAACAACCATTATCTTCTGCTAGAAAAGGGCATGGAACAACTTGCAAAACGAAAAAATTGTCTTCGTCAAATCGCAGATACTTTTCAATAAATGCACCTGGTTTCATTTTTAGATGGTTGGCTACTCTCTCGATGTCTCTTTGTGTATACATTGGGCCAGTTGTTCGGCAGCAGTTTCCACAGTCCATGCAATCAGTGCACTCAAATACTTCATCATGAGCCTTGCTAAAAAGGAGGTCTACGGTTCCATGTTTTTCCTTTTTAAGCTCTTTTAAAAGAGCCTTATGAGATTTCTTATGGGATTTAGCCATTGAAATCTGTTCGATATGATCAAATGGTTTTTTCATAATTTAGTAGCCACACTTTCTTCTTATACGTTTAAGTGTTTCTTTAGCAACGGCCCTTGCTTTATTTGCACCATTTAGTAATATTTCATCTAATTCGGAAGTGTTGTTCATAAAGTAATCATACTTTTCCCTCTCCTTACTGAATCGTTCTAAAATACAAGCAAGCAATTCTTTTTTAGCGTGTCCCCATCCGTAGCCTCCGGCTCTTAAGTTGATAGCCATCTGAGTAACCTGCTGCTCAGTTGCGATTAATTTATATAATTGAAAAACAGCAGAGGTGTCAGGGTCCTTCGGATCTTCTAAAGGGGTGTCGTCTGTAACAAAGTTTTTATTTATAACTTTTTTTAGCTCGTTTTTGGGCAGAAAGATGTTAATATAATTATTCCTTGATTTACTCATCTTTTGTCCATCTGTGCCAGGCACCAGCATAGTATTTTCTTGAATCTTTGGTTCGGGAACAACAAATGTATTTCCCATGCTGTGATTGAATCGAGAAGCTACATCACGTGTCATTTCCAGATGCTGAAGTTGATCTTTTCCAACGGGAACAAATTCTGCATCGTATAATAGGATATCAGCTGCCATCAACATAGGATAAATAAAAAGTCCTCCGTTTACATCTTTCAGTCTATCTGCTTTGTCTTTAAAAGAGTGAGCTAACTGAAGCCTTTGATAAGGGAAGTAACAGCTCAAGTACCAGGATAGCTCAGCACATTCAGGAACATCTGACTGTCTGTAAAATACCATTTTTTCAGGATTTAGACCACAAGCAAGCCAAGTTGCAGCAACAGAATAGGTGTTGTTGCGCATTTCTTCCCCATTTTTAATCTGCGTTAATGAGTGTAAATCAGCTATGAATAGAAAAGCATCATTCTCCCTGTTATTTGCCATTTCAATAGCCGGGAGAATGGCTCCTAATAGATTTCCTAAATGAGGTGTTCCGGTACTTTGTATTCCAGTTAGAATTCTTGCCATTTTTTACTGCATTTTTAACAAATGTAGTGTGTGCATTTAGTTTTTCAATTACAAGTTTCTGATTTTCTTTTAAATTATGATAATATTTTCTTGGTTTAGTCTAATTTTGCCGACCCATGAGGTATCTTTTAAGTCCATTAAGGCTGTTGTATAAGGTTTATTTTATTGTGATTTTCCTAATTTCTGGAGTATTACTTTATCCCTTCATGCTGTTATTAATTCGCGGAAAAAATAAATATAGAAACGCATTGAAACTCAAACAAGTTTGGTCTAAAGTTATATGTGTTTTTGTCTTAATAAAGGTACTCGTAGATAATGCTGATGGTTTTCCCAAGGAGGGCCCTTATGTTGTTTGTGCAAATCATGCATCCTATTTGGATATATTGCTGATGTTTTTAATACTGCCTGATGATTTTGCTTTTTTAGGAAAAGCGGAGGTATTAAAATGGCCTATCATTAATGTTTTCTTTTTAAAGGGGATAGATATTCCCGTATATAGAGGAAGTGTTAGACGAGCGAAAGAATGTTTGGATTTAGCGGACTTGGCGCTAAAGGAGGGAAGGTCTATTGCCATATTCCCAGAAGGGGGTATGGATATCAATAATCATAAATTACGTAGGTTTAAAAATGGCGCATTTAAATTAGCAATTGATAATCAAGTCCCGCTTGTTCCCATTACATTTTTAAATAATTGGCGTCTTTTTTCGGATCACATGGATCTATTGGGTTCAGGGTCACCGGGGATTGCAAAAATAAAAATACATAAAGCTATTCGTCCGGATTCGGAATCTTACAAAGAAGTGTTATCTTTACGTGAGAAAACATATAGCACAATCGATACGGCATTAGAGGAATATGGAAATAGATGATAAAACAGTAGATAAAATTGCTTCACTTTCGAAGTTGTCTTTTAGTGGAGAACAAAAAGAGGCAATAAAAAATGACATGAACAAGATGTTGGATTTTATCGGCAAGCTGGAGGAGTTAGATACCGATGGTGTTAAGCCTTTAATACATATGACAGATGACGTAAATGTATTAAGAGCAGATGATGCTGTTTCGGACATAACGCAAAAAGAGGCGTTAAAAAACGCCCCTAAAAAAGATTCTACTTATTTTAAAATTCCAAAAGTACTTACTAGGTAGCACTAGCAATATTCGTCAAATGCCGCTTTTATACTTTCAGATATTATTTCTGCGGTACTACCTTCTACATGATGTCTTTCAATAAAGTGAACCAGCTTACCGTCTTTAAATAACCCCATGCACGGCGATGAAGGAGGGTAGGGCAAACAAAACCTTCTCATTTGATCTACGGCTTCTCTATCTACTCCTGCAAATACAGTAACAAAATTATCTGGAGTTTTTGAATGCTGCGTCGACATTATCGCAGCTGGTCTTGCATTTCCTGCTGCGCATCCACATACGGAGTTAATTACGACAAATGTTGTTCCTTCTTTTTCTATAGCTTGATTAACGTCTTCTGCTGAAATAAGCTCTTGAAAACCAACCTTAGTTAAGTCTTCTTTCATTGGAGCTACAAGTTCTGGTGGGTACATATATAATATTTTTAAAAATTAATAAATTTAACAGGTGCAAAAGTAAACATATAACTAATACAATACATACTTTATCTAATTGAACAAACAGATATAATTGAGTTTAAATCCATTCATCTATTGATTTGGCTCGCTTGCACTGCTACTTGGAGAGCTTGTCGAAGGATAAATAAATTTAACTACATTTGCGACTTAACTAAAAAAACAAAAAAATGAAAAAAACATTAATTTTATTATTTGTTGCTGCTTTAGGTGCGGGAACAATGTCGTCTTGTAAGAAATCAAACACGGGAAAATTATCAGGAGAATGGACTGTTGCATCTCTTAGCGAAACCAACACGAATACTTCAGGAAACCCTTCTACAACAAGCACAACAACTGTTTCAAGTACTGACGGTGCTGCTGTTTCTATAGAATCCTCTTCTACTGCTGCTAATTCAACAACCACTACAATGAATGGTACTGTTAATACGGGTACTTGGACTATTGAAAAAGATGGTACTTGGTCAATGATTATGGATGTTACTTTTTCTGGTTCAGAAACGGGGTATACTTGGACACAGTCTGAGCGGGAAACTACTACTGGAACTTGGTCTTTCGTAGGAAAAGATAAATCTGCTGAATTCAAAAGAAATGATAGAGTTATCTTTAACACTTTAACAAGTGCTTCTGATTATTCTGACAGTTACACAGTAACTGGAGGCTCTGCTGTTACATCTACCTCTTCTGATTCTTATAGCTGGGCTACTGGAGAGAACCAGGCAACTTATGTTATAACTGAAAGCAAGAAAAAAGAGCTAACTTTAACTCAGGATGGTTCTTCTTCTTGGTCTGATACAGATGCTGGTGGAACTACTTCAGGTTCTTCTACTTTAATGTCTACAATGACATTGACGCAAGATTAGAAAGTAAATAATTACTTAAAAAGGGCTATTTCTAATTAGAAATAGCCCTTTTTTTTTGACAATATTAAATTATGCTTATCTAGTTGATAGCATAAGTTTGTTAATTGCAGTAGCTTCATTTATTAATCGGAAGTATTCTGCTATATTTCCTATTGTCATCACCTCTTTTGCTGCTGATTAGTTTTTTAATAATGAATAATATTTTTACTAATTTTGCATCCGAATTAAATAATCATAAAAAACAAAAAAATGAAAAAAACATTAATTTTATTATTTGCTGCTGCTTTAGGAGCTGGAGCAATGTCGTCATGCAGTAAGTCTAATAAAGGTAAGCTTTCAGGAGAGTGGACTCTTTCTTCATGGACTGTAACAGATACTGATACTTATGGAAATCCATCAGTAACAGATACTGATGTAACTACTTATGATGCTTCTACTTTTACAATGGTAAGTTCGTCTACAGACGGTTCAGCTACATCAACTATAAATGGTACAATTAATTCGGCTACTTGGGCAATTGAAAAAGACGGTACGTGGACAAGAACTAGGGATGTGACGTATACAATTACAGAGCCTACATACTCTTATACTGCTCAAGTGATAGCTACTGAATCTGGAACTTGGTCTTTCATTGGAAAGAATAAAACAGCTGAATTAGGTAAAAATGAAAGGGTTGCTATGAGTGTATTGGCTTCTACAAATGCAACTACGGCTACTTACACGGCTGGGGGAATTTCTACTTCTGATACCTCTACAGGTGCAGATACTTACGCAGAAGGCGAAAATGTTGAAACATACCTAATTATTGAAAGCAAGAGTAAAGAGTTGAGCTTGTCTCAAGTGGGAGCATCTTCTTATACTTCTACTGATTCAAATGGAACAACTACATCTTCTTCAACGTCAAATTCTGCTATGGTTTTGATCCAAGAATAAGATTAATTTAATTTTAAAAAGGGCTATTTCTATTAGAAATAGCCCTTTTTTTATTCCTAATAACAATTACTTTCTAAAACCGCAACATGTTGTTTTTTTTTGAGTTTTCCCAAGTCAATAATGAAAGTTTTAGTGCACAAAAAAAGAGACATCTAATTAAAGGTTGTCTCTTTTTTTAAGTTAATTATTTAAATTTTACTTATCTATTTGATAGCATCAGTTTATTTATCGCAGCCGCTTCATTTATTAATCGGAAGTATTCTGCTATATTTCCTAGTTTCATCATTTCTTTTGCTAATGATTTTATTGCGTCGTATTTCGTTTTTAATTCATTCATTTTAGTAGTTTTTATAGTGTATACTATATCCCTATTCAAGTTACGTGCCAAACTTATTTTATTTTTGAAATAGGATTTTTTACCCCTTCATGTTCCGTTAGTTCCATTTTAATTGAACCAACCAGTATATTGGCCTTTGCCAACAATGGAATTTTGTTTTCATCGTCAGAAATCCAGACTTGTAAGTCTTCTTCCGTTTTAAAAATTCTTCCTTTTTGAACTACTGGACAAAACTTAATACACCTGTATTTTCCTTTTCTAATTTTAATAGTTTCCTTTCCTAAGTATTTTATTTTTAAAGGAAAAATCTCTCCATCCATAAAGGTGTTAAATTCAAAGAGATCTCCAATTTTAGCGTCTGAAAAGTCTAATGTTCTTGCATAGTAATAAGAAGACACCATATCTTGGATGTTATGCGGTACATCAAATTTTTTCTTTCCATCACTCACCTCTTTTTTGTGCTGATAGAAAGTGTAATCCTGACTTATTTCATAACCTCCTTCATGAACTCTACGGATAAACATCCAAGGAAACATCCCCTCAGCATCTAAATAGGTTTCATATCTATCTTGAACTTTAAAAAACCAATTAAACGCACCTAAACTTTTTCCTTTACCCACAGCATGAACTAATTTTCTTCCGTTTATCTGTTTATCGCATTCTTCTACTTCGAGTGTAGCTCTTCCTGCATCTATAAATCCATAATGAAGGACGTAGGTAAGTTTTTCTCCAACAGCAAAAGAGTTGTTTGTTATTTTTCTGAATTCGAAGGCTGATGTATTATTCTGAATAGTGTATATGCCTTCAGAAGCATTTACATTGCCAATAGTAAGTAGGGATATTATAATAATGATTAAATTTTTCATACCTATGTTTTAAAAGGTTTCCCTACTAAAAGCAATAAGTGTGCCGAATGCAGTAGTGAAAATTCTATCAATAGAACTATCAGAAAAGAGTGCTACTTGGCTGAAAAGGCTTGATTTAGTTTTTAAAACCGACCAATATTGCAACACATCCTTGGTCTGTGATATCATGCGTGTTATCAGATTCAGGCACCGCAACAGAGATAACAAGTTGCTGACTAGATTCGACTATAAAATCAAATGCTTTACTGCCAGAATTTTTGCTGTCAAAAATCAAATTTCTTTCTATATCACTTACCTTATAACTAACATCTCCTAATTGTTCTTCAGCACAAATTACAAGCCTATATTGTTGTTCACTGTAGAAAGTAAGCATAATTTCGGCACTGTCACCAGGGAACAAAACAGCACTGTTCATCTGTCCATTGTGAATATATGGCTCTATTAGGGGGCGCCCAGTTTTCTTTGTAAATCCTCTACATTGTCCATTTATCCCAATAGGGATTAATACTGATAATAAAATTATTAGGCTTAAATTTTTCATAATTTTAGTTAATAATGTCTGTTCTAATTTCTGCAATCTTTGCTGTAATTTCCTCTAATATGGTATCATTCATGCCAAGCGTAATGCTTCCTCCAATTGTAGTTACACCGTTTTCATTTTTGTGGTTTTCTCCAGTAGTTTTAACCGATGTAATTTTGTTGAAAATTGCATCTAACTCCTGCAACTCTTCCAACATATCTTGAGAAACATCATCGTCTTCATAAGAGTTAAGAAGTCCGATGAGATTTGTTAATGAATATTTTTGTTCCGCAATTCTTAATTTCAGCGCATCATTTTCTGGAGCAATTCGAGCTAATTGAGTTGAAAGATATACTCCTTCAACCCATCCACCTACAATGATTAATGTAGAAATACTTTCTCTATCTTCCTCTTCTAAATAGCTGTTCATTTCCCAAAATATCTCGGTAATAATAACTTGCATTGAATCTTTAATCTCTAAGTTCCACTCTATCCTATCTATTGTTTCTTCATCAAAAACTTTATCCATTCCGAGTTCATTTCCCAAAGTTCTTGCGCATTGCAGATAAAGCATTGTTTCGGTGGTTTGACTAAAAACGGTAGCATAATTCAAATCAGCACCATAAATACCCATATTTAGGGCCTGCTCCACAATTGATTGATATTCATCAACTGCTGAGGGATTGCTGGGTAACGCGAACTCATAGGTCGCTCCAGCATTTTGAAGTATTTGTGATGTCTCCATTGGAGAGGGGATGTTGAAAAATATATTCTTAATTTTATCAGATCTTTCTACAATATCAATTGTTGGTTCTTCCGGGGCTTCTATGTCTAATTCATTGTTTCCAACTTCTTCACCACAACTGAATAGTAAAAATCCAATTGAAGCTATTAATATGTATTGCTTAATATTCATATTTTTTTACACTGCTTGTTTCAAATATACTATAAATCCAAAAGACTTTTAACCTTAATGTGCTTAATTCAAAGGAAAACAAGTTATATGGATATAAAGTGCCTTTCTAATGGGCGTCAAGCCAATTGTCTGCTATTCCAAACTCTACCTTTAAAGGAACAGCAAATTTAATTGCATTTTCCATATTATCCGTAACCAATTTAATCATTTCATCCTGTTCAGGGATGAACAAATCAAAAACCAATTCATCATGAACTTGAAGCAACATTTTGGATTGAAGGTTTCTTTTTTTCATTGCATCATGAATGTTAATCATGGCAATTTTAATAATGTCTGCAGCACTTCCTTGGATTGGCGCGTTAATGGCATTTCTCTCTGCATGACCACGAACTATTCCATTGGACGAGTTTATGTCTTTTAGATATCGTTTACGATGCATGATGGTTTCGACGAATCCTTTTTCCTTAGCCAATTCGATGCTTTGATCCATAAATATTTTAATCTTTGGATATTGTTCAAAATAGCTGTCTATTATTTCTTTTGCTTCCCTCCGTGGAATATTTAAATTTTGAGCTAATCCAAATGCAGAGACTCCGTAAATAATTCCAAAGTTTACAGCTTTAGCTTTGCTACGCATATCTCTATCTACCTCTTCCAGGGAGACATTAAAAACCTTAGCTGCAGTTGCTGCATGAATGTCTTCACCACTGATAAAAGCATTTTTCATGTTTTCATCTCCACTCAAAGCAGCTATAATTCGCAATTCAATTTGAGAGTAATCCGCAGCAAATATTTTATAATCTTTTCCTCTTGGAATAAAAGCCCTTCTAATCTCTCTTCCCATTTCTGATCGAATAGGAATATTTTGTAGGTTTGGATTGTTAGAACTTAATCTTCCTGTTGCAGCTACTGTTTGCAGGTAGGTAGTGTGGATTTTATTAGTGTTTGAGTTTGCTAATTTCGGTAATGCATCAACATAAGTTGATTTTAATTTTTTCTGTTGTCTGTAGTTAAGAATTTTAGCTATTATTTCATGCTTGTTTTTAAGCTTTGATAAAGTAGCTTCATCCGTTTTGAATTGACCTGTTTTAGTCGTTTTTGCCTTTTCATCAATTTGTAATACATTGAATAAAACATCACCTAATTGCTTAGGTGAATCAACATTAAATTCCGTTCCAGCATCTTTAATTATTCCTTCATGAAGTTTTTCTAAACTATCAGTTAATTCAATAGAAAATTTCGATAACGCTTCGGTATCTAAGGTTATTCCTTCATACTCCATTTTCATTAAAACAGAACTTAGAGGCATTTCAATATTATGAAGTAATTTTTTAATATTATCTTCTTTAAATTGCTTTTCAAATAAGTTTTTTAATCGAAGGGTCACATCTGCATCTTCACTTGCATAATTTGCAATTTCTGATGGAACTAGATCCTTCATGCTTTTTTGATTTTTCCCTTTTGGTCCGATTAGACTTTCGATTGAAACGGGTTTGTAAGCTAAGTATGATTCGGAAAGGAAGTCCATGCCATGTTTGAAATCAGGTTGAAGCAAGTAATGGGCAATCATGGTGTCAAATGTAGGTCCAGAAATTTCCATTCCATAGCGAAGTAAAATGGTTTCATCGAACTTAAAGTTATGTGCAATTTTCTCGATTTGATCATTTTGAAAAACGGGTTTAAAAAGGGCTACTCTTTTCAATGCGTCCTCATATTTTTCGGGAATAGAGACGTAATAACCCGATCCCTCTTTGTAAGAAAAAGCTATTCCAAGAAGCTCTGTATTTTGCTTGTCCAGACCACTTGTTTCAGTGTCGAAACAAAAAGATTTTTGGTTTAATAATTCTTGAATGAGCTGTTCAATTTCATTGTCACTTTCAATAAATTTGTAGTTGTGTGGAGTGTTATCAATTGTTTTTAATTGAATAATATCTTCAGTTAAATTTAATTCAGTTGTTTGTGTATTTTGGATGCTAGATGGAGTTTCAATCGGTTGGCCAAATAGATCCATTTGTCCATTTTTGTTTATGGCTGTTTCTGGCAGGGGCGGTGGAACTATTTTTTTAATAACAATATCTTCTCCAGTTACTCTTTTCGCCAATTGCCTGAATTCCAGCTCAGTGAATAACGCTCGAATTTTATCTTTGTCCGCTTCTTCTCTAATAAATGATTTTTCATCAAATTCAACGGGAGCATCTAGTAAGATGGTTGCCAATTTCTTAGAAAGTAAACCTTGCTCCGCAAAATTAATTACATTTTCCTTCTGCTTTCCTTTAAGCTCATCTGCATGTTCGATTAACCCTTCAATACTACCATATTGAGCGACCAATTTTTTCGATGTTTTTTCACCAATCCCTGGTATGCCTGGGATGTTATCCGCGGCATCTCCCCATAATCCTAAAATATCGATTACTTGAAGCGGATCTGATATTTCAAACTTTTCACAAACCTCTTTAACTCCCCAAATTTCCCTCGGTTTTCCCGATCTCCCGGGGCGATACATAAAAATATTTTCAGAGACCAACTGAGCAAAATCTTTATCAGGAGTCATCATGTAGGTTACGAAGTCTTCTTTTTCGGCTTTTTTCGCTAGGGTTCCAATTACGTCATCCGCTTCAAATCCAGTAGCTTGCAGTGTAGGGATGTTAAGTGCTTCACAAAGCTGTTTTATGTAGGGAATAGAGATGCGTATATCTTCTGGCATTTCCTCTCGATGAGCTTTGTATTCAGCATATTGTTCATTCCTTATGCTACCTCCAGGCGCATCAAAAACCATTGCAATGTGCGTTGGGTTTTCTTTTTTGATGACGTCTAGGATAGTCATAGTGACACCAAAAACGGCAGAGGTATTCATACCTTTTGAATTGATTCTTGGCGTGCGAATAAAAGCAAAATGCGAGCGGTATATCAATGCAAATGCATCTAGTAGGAATAGTTTTTTCTTGTCAGCCATGCTTATATTTTTTGATAAACTATATGTATTACAGTTTGCCCAACCGCCTTTAATGTTTCTTTATGGATTATATCCATATTGTCTTTTTGTGTATGATGGAAATGTCCAAAATCAAAACTCCCATAGCTTCCTTTTGGCGCATAATGAACGATGTCCAATGTAGGTATTCCAGCTATTTGATTGATGTAAGTATGGTCATCTGTTATCGCAGGGGCTATTTTTTTGACAAAATATTTGCCATAACCAAGAACTTCAGCTTCTTTCCAAATTCTTTGAACATGTGTACCTGCATATTTTTGCGAGAGCCCTTCTTTAGGAAATGTAGCATCCTTTGCCCCTACCATATCTAATAATATCCCATATCGTGGTTTGTAGTTCTTAATAGGAGGGTTTTTACTCCAATATTGGGATCCCAAACACCAGGAATCACCCATAGTGTTTAAATCACTAATTACATCATTTGTGCTCATCGCTCCGTAATCTTCGGCATCAAAAAAGATTAGATCAACTCCCGTTTTTGGATCCGAAAGACTTATTTGTCTGGCTATTTCTAGTAAAACTCCAACACCACTGCCTCCGTCATTTGCCCCAGGGATAGGTTTGGTTTTGTTTCCAGTACCACGATCTGCATAAGGGCGAGTATCCCAATGGGTACAAAGCATAATTCGATTAGTTGCTTCAGGATTATACTGCGCTATTATGTTTTCTATGTTCAGCATATTTCCGGTCCAAGCTTTTACTTTTCCCGTTTGTATTGTAAGTGTAAAACCATATTCAGTCAACTTTCGCTTTATCCAAGCAGCACAACTGTCATGTTCGGGAGTGTTTGGTATACGAAACCCAAAATCGAGTTGGTTTTGAATAAAATTATATGCAGAGTCAGCATTAAAATTTGGAGTAAGAACTTTTGTAGTTTTATCCACTGGGTTAGTAACAGTAACAGTGACATTAACAACATCTTTTGGCTTTTCTGCTTCTCCACAGCCAATTAATAAAAAAGCTGTAATAGAAACAAGGAAAATTTTAAGTAGAGACATAAAGTTCGAAAAATTGTTTTTTTTGAAGTAAAGCCAAAGTTAAGAAACGTTCAAAAAAAACAATGAATTATTTTCTGTTAATGAGAAATACTCCTAAAATTAACACACCGATTCCTGATAATTGAAGAATGGAAACATTTTCGCCTAGCGTAAACCCAAGTAATATGGCAACAATTGGGATAAAATAAGTCACAGATGATGCGAATATAGCGGTACTTATTTTAATCATATTATTAAAAAGTAATACAGCCATTGCGGTTCCTACAAATGCAAGTATTGCAACAATTCCAATGCCCTCTATAAAATTGGGTTGATTTGCGATTCTTTCAAAGAAGTTTGTTGTAAACAAATAAACAATACAAAGCGGACCAATTGCGGCAAAAGAAATTGAAGTAATTGCCATAGAATTTAAATCTTGCAATTTATATTTTATTAGGTTTAAACTCAAGGCATAACAGAATGTTGCCAAAACAATCGTCAATATGGGAATTGCATCATCCATTGAGATATTAGTTGAAAAGAGTTTTTGATAAACGATCATAACTGCTCCCACAATTCCGATAGTAAGACCTCCTATATGATTCCATTTTAATTTAAATTGAAAAACAATTGTTGCAATTAAAACGGTAAATATGGGTACTAATGAATTCAGCATCCCTGTAATTGAACTATCTAGTTTTGTTTCGGCATAGGCAAATAGAAAGGCGGGAAGACCATTTCCAACAACACCAGAAATAATTACAAATAAGATGTGTTTTTTCTTTAGTTTCTTAAATGACTTATACAATAATGGAGTCAATGCTATAAAGGCAAAACTAATTCTTAATGCTCCCAAAAGGTGCGGAGGCATTCTTTCGTTGCCATGAGAATCTTCTAATCCTATTTTAATTAAAAAGTAAGAACTTCCCCATATAATAGATAGGATAGTTAAATATACCCATGCTTTTAGTCTATCTCCTGACATGCTGCGAAAGTAATCAGAGTAATTGAGTTTTTCAGCAATATGGGTTTGTAAAGAATGTTAAATGAGCCGGTTTCTTTTTTTTGCGTAAATTTGTACAAATACAATTGGTACGGTTTTTAATATTTTTTACATGAAAATAAGTTTGTTAGCCTTAATATTGCTGTTGTTTAGTTCTTGTGGTGTAGAGTCAAATAAGGAATATTCTGGAGTCATCGCAAATGCATCCTGTGTTCTGAGCATTGAAGGAATGATGTGTGAAAAAGGCTGTAAAACAACTATTCAGCAAAAGCTTTCAAATACAAATGGGGTTGTTGCTTGTGCCGTTGAGTATGAAGAAAAAAAGGTTGTTATTGACTTTGATAATAACTTTGTCACTACAAAAGAATTAATCAAGGTCGTTGATGAAATCGCTGGTGGAATATATAAGGCTTCATTGTTAGATGAGGGTGTTTTTATTCAAGAGGCTGGATTTGGAACGGCTGGAAGTTCAAATGAATCAGATGTTGTTAGTGTTTCTGATTATGGTCTTCAGTTGCCGGATTTCTCTAGTATTTTCTCGAACCTTCTTTAGGGGAAATAACAAAATAAATTTTCTTGTTACCTTTCTTTTTTTTAAAAAAGTTATAATAAAAATAAGATATGTAAGTTTGTGTTAAGGTATGAACTTATACTCTAAAAAACAACGCTGGAAAATCGTACTTCTGTTAGCTGCATTACTAATTGCATCTGGTACGATTTGGTATACGAGTTTCATTGCTAGTAAAGTTCAAAAAGAGGAGCGGCAAAAAGTAAAATTGTGGAGTGAAACTATTCGCAAAAAGGCAGATTTGGTTAAGTTAACAAACCAATCTTTTTCTGCATTGGCAGAAGAGGAAAGAAAAAAAGTTGAGCTTCATGTGAAGGCTACAAAGGAAATGGAAAAAGACCTTTCGGATTATACTTTTCCCCTTAATATAATTCAGAGTAACACAACAATTCCTTTAATTTTAGTGGATGACAAAGGGTATATTTCCTCCTCTGTAAATATTGATAGTGACCACCCAGATACTTTGCAAAAATATTTACAAGATTGGGCTGCGGATAGTAATTTCATTGAAGTGAAAAATCAAAAAATTCACTACAGAAATTCTGATAGCTTTTATGATCTTCAGATCAAAAGAGACTCTTTAATTGCGTCATTCAATAATGATTTGGTTGATAACTCCGCATTGGTGCCAGTAATTTTTATTGATGCAAATTCGAAAGAGTTAATTGCAACGAACATCGAGGATGTTGAATTAACTTCTAAGGCACAAATTGAAAAGCAAATAGCTGTAATGGAAAGCGAAAACCTTCCAATTCAAATAAATTTAGATACAGAGAATACAGGTAAAATTTACTTCCAGGAATCATTAACGCTAAAACAATTAAGGTACTTTCCTTATATAATGTTGTCTATAATAACGTTGTTTTTGTTTGTTGGATATTTATTATTTAGCACTTTTCGGAGGGCAGAGCAAAATCAAGTTTGGGTTGGTATGGCTAAAGAAACGGCTCATCAATTAGGAACGCCACTTTCATCACTAATGGCTTGGCTAGAAATACTAAAAAGCCAAGGGGTGGAGGAAAGTTCTCTTTTGGAAATGAATAAAGATATAGTTCGTTTGGAAACAGTGTCAGATCGATTTTCTAAAATTGGATCAGCATCAAAAAAGGACGAGGCTAATGTTTATGACGTTATACACCATAGTATAGATTATTTAAGAAGTAGAGTGTCTAAAAAAGTAAATATATCTATTCGGTGTCATGATAAGAAGATTCATTCATTAATGAATATCTCTTTATTTGAATGGGTTATTGAGAATCTCACTAAAAATGCTGTAGATGCAATGGCTGGAGAAGGGGATATTGTTTATACAATTTCTAAAGAAAATGAATCGGTCATTATTGAGGTTTCCGATACAGGAAAGGGTATTCCTTCATCTAAGCTAAAAACCGTTTTTGAACCAGGATATACAACGAAGAAACGCGGATGGGGCTTGGGTCTATCTTTAGTTAAAAGAATTATTGAAGAGCATCATAATGGTAAAATTACTGTGAAAAATTCTCAAATTGATCAAGGAACCATTTTTAGAATAGTTCTATAATAGAAGATAATTAGTAGTTTTATACCGTGAACCCTTATTTATTCATCATAGCTGCTTCATCAGTAATTATCCTAAGCTTTTTATTCAATATAATAGCTAAGAGGACGAATATTCCAAGTGTTTTAATGCTGATTTTATTGGGTGTAATTATCCAGTTAACTTTATGGAAGCCGGATTTAGATGCTCCTGGGAGTGGGGTTATGGTTGTTCTTGAGATTCTAGGGAATGTGGGACTTATTTTTATTGTTCTAGAAGCTGCGCTGGATCTGCAACTTAAACGAGAAAAGATAGGTTTAATCGTCAGAAGTTTCTTTATGGCTTTAATTACTTTATTCGCTTCTGCTTTTGCAATAGCTTGGTTATTTATAGTGCTATGGGATGTCAGTTTATTTTATGCACTGATTTATGCTGTGCCTTTATCTATTATGAGCAGTGCTATAATAATTCCTAGCGTGGGTTCCCTTGTTGCTCATAAAAAGGAGTTTATGATATATGAAAGTACATTTTCAGATATTTTGGGTATTATGTTTTTCTACTTTTTAAAGGATAACGGTCATGCAGAAGGGGCATCAGAGGTAATCGGGAGTGTATTGTTGAATATTGGAATAACAGTGATAATTGCCACTGTCGCTAGTTATTTATTGGTAGGGTTGTTTCAGCAATTGAAAATGCATGCGAAGTATTTTTTAATGTTTTCAGTTTTATTATTGCTCTATGCACTGGGCAAAAGAGCGCATTTATCTTCCTTATTAATTATTCTATTTTTTGGTCTGGTATTGAATAATACACACATATTTTTTAGAGGTCCTTTGGCACGTTTCGGAAGTCGCGAAAAAATAAAAGACTCTTTACACGAATTGCATGTTATTACCTTGGAAACAGCTTTTGTGTTGCGCACCTTTTTCTTTGTAATATTTGGAATAACAATTTCATTGGTTTCGTTAGTTGATGGGGAATTGGCTTTAATAAGTCTTGGTATAGTTGGGTTGTTATTTGGAGCGCGTTTTCTTTTTTTAAAAATATTTGCTTCTAAAGATATAAATCCTCTCTTATGGATTGCGCCTAGAG
>Ga0206130_10003229_pt1 | contig 21723 bp, 20 predicted proteins | sample Helgoland_Spring_9_FD_148637 | JGI IMG/M metagenome (GOLD analysis project Ga0206130, IMG submission 148637) | Pelagic subsurface seawater microbial communities from Kabeltonne, Helgoland, North Sea - Helgoland_Spring_Bloom_20160512_1 | ecosystem: Environmental > Aquatic > Marine > Epipelagic ... | reverse complement strand
CATCATGATAGGCAAGCACCCTGCCCTGTCTCTTTCATCTGCTAAAGAACTTGCCAGAGAACAACTCAATCAAATGCACCAAGGTGTTGACCCCAAGGCCGCACAAGAACAGAGACAACAACTGGACCAGGCGCTGGGCGTCACACTCAAGGACATGATGAATAGTTACCTGTCAGCACGACAGTTGAAGTCTGAGTATGACTACAGAAATTGCATCTCCAAGTACCTGTCAGATTGGCTAGACGAACCCATCAGGTCAATAACTAGGAAGGCTTATGAGGAACGTTATGTCCGCGTTAGAGACACAGTGTCCCAAGCATCAGCAACAAAACTACATCGGTATCTGAGTGCCATATTGAATTGGGCTAAAGCGGATGAGGTACAGGGTGAACGACTAATTACCGAGAATGTAACTGATGTAATTAAGGGCAAGAGATACAGCCAAGTCGTAAAACCTAGAGTCGACTACCTTGATGCCCCAAAAGTTGACAAGTTACTGAGTTACTTCTTTGACCTACGCACCCACCCACAGTGGCAACCAGATAGAGTAACAGACCAAGGCTGCGCTTATGTCCTTCTTCTTCTTTATACCGGACTAAGACGTAAAGAAGGGCTTAGCTTACGGAATGAGGACATAGACTACGACAACAAGGTTTTCATCATTAGAGACCCTAAGAACGGTATAGACCACTATGTACCTATGTCGCCTCCTGTTGAAAGATTACTACTGTCACAGGCCAATGAGACGCCTTGGGCGTTCCCAAGTAGGAGAATAGACAGTCATTGGTCTGACCCAAGGAAGCAGATTGAACACATTAATAAAGCTAGTGCAGTTAACTTTTCGTTGCATGACCTAAGAAGAACGTTTGCTACTCATGCTAGACTGCTTGGTATGGACTATGACCTCATCCGTAGGGCTATGAACCATAAGTCAGGTGGCAGTATTACCGACCAATACATCGTTGAACGGATAGAGTTAATCAGACCTGTGTTCGATAAAATAGCTGAGGGCTATGGCGAATATTCTGTTGGGAATTTCACAGGTAAAGAGTTGCCACAAGAATACTACGACAACCTTGCTGAACTTAAGTCACGTACTGAAAGTAATGAGTTCTAATTTTGACAAAGGAAGCCCAGACATGAACAACATGGACAAAGACGATTTCCAACGACAAATAGAACTCTTGCAAGTATTAGCTGAAGGCTGCCGCAAACACCCTGCCTACCGCGCTAGAAGGGCTGCTACCGAAAGATGCCCAGAGTGTGTTGTGGTGTGGAAAGCTAGGTGTGAGTTGAATGAGTTGTCGGCTACTCATCGGTGATTCAAATGTAGTGATGAAACCACTTCCACTGCTCTTGGATACCTGTAGGCATTAGGACACGCGGGAGGGTATCCCGTGAGCAGTGGAAGCATTCTTGTTGTCCGAAGATCGAGTGTCCAGTTCTTCACTTCATAAAAAGTAACGACCATAGAACGGAGTATTTAGGGCGCTTTAAATATTTGTTTTGAACCATAAAGAATGGCACTGACAGGGCGTTAACAGATACATCGGTGTCGCTGTTGTTCCAGTACCGATGCGGAGGTAGCTGGAGGTGTTCCCCTTATCGGCCTGACCACTATCTCCGCCAGCAGCAATACCGAAGGTCCAGCCTATATCAGCGGGGTTCGACCAAATATATCTCAAGTCAAAAGCAAGCGTCTCTGTAATCAGCGATGGTAATTGGAATGAGTGGGGTTGGCACTTTAAGCTGGAGATAGCGGTTTTGTCTAGCACTAGATAAACTAGCCACTATCTCCGATGTGTCACGGACTCAAAACTCACTTCACGACCCTAGTATCAGCTTACAACAGTGCTGTCAGTGACATAATCACGTGGGACACATTTTCTTATTCATCTTCACCCAAAGGTAATTTCTTATGTTGTCGATGGGATCGGATACCCGTTGGGTCTGAATCGTTCCCCTATATTCAGGAGGGTCCCATGCACCTGTCTCTGCCAAGTGTTACTAACCATGACTCGCACCAAGATGTCTCTGTACAGTGCTGTAATTAGCCCTCACGCTGCATGCTGTAGGCACCTATAGTAAGAAGCCTTGCTGATACCTAGCTGTTCCATGACCTGCAGACGTGTAACACCAGCCTCAACCAAAGCCTTTACCTTGTCTGCTTGCCTCATAGCTGTGGGTACACGGCCCTTATACTTACCCTCGGCTTGCGCACGTTTGATACCTTCCACCTGACGCTCTTTCATCATCTCACGTTCAAACTGAGCTACAGATACCATCATGTTCAGGATCAGTTTGCCAGTAGCGGTAGATGTATCGACTGTTTCACTGCCTAACGACAAGATTACTAGCCCAGCACCTTTAGCCTCTATTTGTTGTAGTAGCTCACCCATATGCATGACGTTACGGGCAAGGCGATCCAGTTTGGTTACAACCAGCTTGTCACCCTCACGCAACATATCAATGGCAGTCTCTAACTCATGCCTTGATGCAACAGCGGATACCTGCTCTTGGTACGTCCGCCCACAGCCATATGCGTTCAGTTCTACCAGTTGGACTGCAAACCCTGCGGCTTGATCTGTGGTACTAGTTCTGGCGTACCCGATTAACATTGTGTCGTCTCCTAGTTTAGGGGCTTATCAAATCATTAGGTGCTCAGATCTATATGAGATCTAACACTGTCTCACTTACGGAGCAAGCTAAAGAGACAATATTACGACAAATACTGTGGAGACAGGTGTCTCAAAGCGAGGATCATACGAGCAGGACCTACTGAGACAGACTGACATCATTGAGTGGTGCAAGCGTCGGACACTTTGTGCAACATTACTTGTTGGTGGTAATTACTTTGGGATGACCCCCTAGTGGAAATTATAACTCTGCTTAAGAAACTACAAAACCCAAGCTATACGGGCCTGTTCATGCACTTGGTATGTCTGATGGGCTTAACCCTGTAGCAGGCTCAGAACATTCTGTTGCTTACCATCCGTACTCCAAATCTGTAGCTGCTGATGTTTAGAGTGGTGTATGGACTCATAATTACACAGGTTCCCATATTTGAGACTCTGACTTTCATTATTAGAGACTGATCCTGAGACATATTCTATTGTAAACGGCACCCTTGATAATTCGTCTTCAAGGACTGATGCCATGCACCCTATGCCCCAAGCCAATACGATGAACTTAAAGCCCCGTAAGTCCTTCCTACTTGGGACATCTGCTTTGGTCTGCCTCGCCTTAGCTACGCCAGTGATGGCTGCTGACTTTACCATCACATCAGGAACGACAACAAATGATCGCCAAACAGCAATTCGGAAAACCGCACATGCATAAATCCAAGATCGTTAATAACAGTAAAAAGATACTGCCAACCTTTCTACTTTTACTAGGAACGACAGCTTTGTCTGGTTTGCCCAATGTCGCTATGGCCGATGAGGAAATGATCATCATCGCAGATACAAACGGTGACGGCACTATCGATGGAACCGCCGGCGAATGGGCTACAGGCAACAGTTATACTGACGCTATTTCGCCCGACGGCTCTTTCATAGCTGGGCGTGCCGATGACGGTACTGCAGACCGTGCTTTTCGTTGGGATGCCACAAATGGCATGGTCAACCTCGCAGATACAGATGGTGACGGTGTTATCGATGGAAGCGCCAGCGAATGGGCTACAGGCAACAGTTATACTGACGCTATTTCGTCCGACGGCTCTTTCATAGCTGGGCGTGCCAATGACGGTACTGCAGACCGTGCTTTTCGTTGGGATGCCACAAATGGCATGGTCAACATCGCAGATACAGATGGTGATGGTGTTGTCGGGACACCGGGCTCGGGCGAATGGGCTACTAGTTTTAGCACTGCTTCAGCTATGTCATCAGACGGTTCTGTCATAGTGGGTTATGCCCGTGACAGTAGTAATATTTTACGTGCTTTCATGTATGGAGGTGGCGGTGTAATGCTGGACGCTACGAACACTCAAACAAGCATTGTGCAGAATGCATCAGCACAAGGAGCAGCCGTCGCATCCGTCAACAGTAGCATAAGTGCTATTGTGCAAACAGAGATTGAAGTCGCCCCGCCCGTTCACCTCAACTTCTTCGCAGATCCGCAAAGCGCAAATAAATTGCCCACAGCCATAAATATCATGGCCTCCCGATCTTCAAACGAGAACGCATCAAACATTTCAATTGCAAGCATAACCGCAGCAGTAGCACTTCCCAACGAGCTAACGGTTGGCGGCTTTGCTGCTCTATGAACCGACGGCACATCACTAAGTGGTTTTGGATTTGATGGGACATTGAAGGCCTTCGGCGGCTTTGTCCGAGGAGCATCGCTCGGCAACACAAGCTTAACGTGGAGAGCTTCCTTTGCGACAAGTGGCGGGAATATAACGATCGCCCGCGACAGCAGCCTCACGGGAACAGAGGCTGCATCAGGAAATTCCAATCTTACAAGCCAAGCAGCCAGCTTTGAAATCGGCAACAATATCTTGCTGAGTGGACGAGAGGTATCCCCCTATCTTCGCCTAACGCGCGCCATAACAACTCGAGACGCCTATACTGAGCAGGCGAATAGCTTCCCAATCGCATACTCTGAGCACATACAGGCCGCGACTACCGCAACAGTCGGTGTAAAGATGCGATCAGCCTTATCGTCCAGCGTCGCCCTACGGTACGGGCTGGGTTTAGACTTTGATCTTTCGCGTAATGACGCTTCTATCAAGGGTACAAGCCAAATACCCGGAATGACTAGTATATCTGTCGCTGCTCCAGCCGTACAAAACAATGCAAGGTTGCTCGTAACATCTGGCCTCACTAGGTTCTTCGATAACGGCTCGTCCATGAACTTTGATCTCGGCCTTCAGCAAGATACTTATTCAAGCTCAACAACAGTCATTGGAAGCGTTGGATACACAATACAATTCTAATAAAGCGTTCATTCCGCAGCGCCTCGATATGTCCGACGGCAGCGTCTATGGGTCCAAATAGTGTTATTTACTAAGAAATTGTTTTTGGCTCATCTGCTTGTGAGAATTACGCGACTCTCAGGCGGCGATACATGCGCCGCATGAGGAGCGGCCTTCGCTCTGTCAACTAACCCAGCGCCCAGCCCCATCCAGACGGACAGACACGGACATCCCCCTATAGAGGTGTCCAGTTGTCCGGTGGGGGAGGTTTGGCGGTGGGGTAAGGGAAGCATTGGCCCGAAGCAGTTCCACCAAAATCGAACTGTTTCATGGCTCACATCGATACCCCGTTCATGCAGTAAATCCTCCACATTACGAAGAGAAAGCGGGAAACGAACATACAACATTACTGCAACTCGGATGACTGCAGGGCTGGTTTTAAAGTAGCGAGATGGAGAGTGTTTTATCATTAGAAGGCGCTATAAATTAGCCCTGCCCGCTTCAAGCAAGTTTAATCTGACGGAGTCCGGCCAACCAGACAATCTGGCCGCTTCAGTGAGGGATTATTGCACCGGCGTTCTCACGATAAAGGGCCGTATGAAAAGTCTGTATCTTGGGACTTTTACCATCCCTTGTTTGCTTTTCCTGCATATGCTGTTGGATTGGTGACATCATGTATGGGCAACGCGGCAGCGCCAAGCTCTGGCAAGTCATCCCTTGATGCACGGACTATATTTGGAAGGGAGTGTTGATAGTCGTCACCAAGTAAACTTACCTGTACCATATGTTCAACAAGCGCATCCAGAATTTGTGGATGAAGCGTTCCACCGATTACTATGGTTTTGGGATCAAATGTTCTCGCAATAACAAGGCACAGCCACTGGATCTGCTTTGCGGCGCGCTCGCGCCAAGAATGAACGATTGGCATTTTAAGATGTTCCAGTCCGATATCGTTCAGCTTGCCAATCGGCACACAGGCCTCTTTCAGAGTATCAAACAAATCTTGACCAGATGGGCGAGAGTTGGATTTTGGAAAAAGGCCGCCCCATTCTCCTGCGCCCTTTACGCGCCCCAGGTGCAGGTTTCCACCAATGACGGCGCCGCCACCAATACCATATGAGAGCCAGATGTAGCAAAAGTCTTCAACATCAGTGCAAACACCATGATAGAGTTCCGCTAGGCAGGCCGCTTTAGCGTCGTTCGTGTGTTTGACCGGCATTCCGAAATAGGGTTTGAGGAGATCTTGTTCAATGCTGACATTAGGCCAATCTTTAAATTGCTGGATACGTTGAACTCTTAAAGAGTCTTCTGTGTACTGGCCGGGATAGCTTACTCCGCAACCTGCAACACGGTTTTGGTCAAGTCCAAGATCGTTGATTTGTTCTTTGACGCTTTTTGCTGCTGCTGACATGACTGATTGAAAAGACCGATCAGGCAGCGCAAGTTCATCATTCGCCATTATTTCCCCTGCTGCATTGATAACACACGTCCGAATCCGATCAGGATCCAAATAGACGCCAGCCGAGTACAAGCCTGTAGGTTCTATCTTGAGAATTTTTGCGGGATAGCCCTTAAGTCCTTGGCGTCTTGGGTCAACCTCCTCGGTAAGGAGTCCATCACCCACCATTGTGGTAGTCAACCTCGTCACTGTCGCTGGATTTACGCCAAGACTGCGAGCGAGATCAGCCCGCGATTGGGAGCCTGATGCGCGAATAGACGCCATAATGCGTCTGGAATTATATCCCAAGTTTAAATTTTTTGCCATATTAACTGCTTTACCATTCTTACTGAGTTATCAGTCCCATCTGAAAATTAGTAGTCTAGTTTTTCCTTGACAACTCATGAGGGTTTGGCACTTATTTGTATAATGCAATATAATAATTGCAGTTTAACAGATTTTTTACAACAGAAAAAAAGGTGGTATATTCACCTTAAATGGAGGAAAAGATGAAGAAATTATTGATGGCTAGTATGGTGACATCCTGCATGGCGGCGTTGGCAACTACTGCCAGTGCAGATGGGACTGTGACGGTCTATACAGCCGTTCCACAGAACTTTATTGATTCGCTTGTACCGATGTTTGAAGCACAAACGGGCACGACAGTCGAAATTATCAAAGCTGGTTCTGGTGATCTTCTAAACAGGTTGACTGCAGAAGCTGATAATCCTGTGGCGGACGTTCTCTGGAGTGTTGATGGCACTGTCATAGATTTTAACCCGGTTCTTTTTGAAACATATGAAGCTGCTGGCACCGATGCACTTGCCGAGGGAATGAAGCCAAGCGAACTTTGGAGCCCGTTCACAGCAGTTGTTATGGCGTTTATAGTAAACGAAAATAAGCTAGATGGTCTGCCAATTCCAACAAGCTGGTTAGAATTGGCGGATCCTAAATATGATGACGTAGTGTCTTCTGCAAAAGCCAATGCTTCGGGTTCTTCCTATATTCAATTGGCAACCGTGTTGCAGGCATACGATACCGAAGAGGCTGGTTGGGAAGTCTATAAAGGACTTTTGTCTAACTTTGTGCTTTCAGACAGCTCCGGTGCTGTTCCACGTTTTGTCAATGATGGCGAGCTCGCTATTGGTGTGACCCTTGAGGATGCAGCATTGCGCTATGTTGAAGGTGGTGGTCCAGTCCAGATTGTCTACCCATCCGAAGGGACAGCCATTGTCCCTGATGCTATGACCTTGATTGCAGGTGCACCAAACGCAGACAACGGCAAAGCCTTTTTAGACTTCATGTTGACCAAAGAGGCGCAGACTGTTGTGGCAGAACAAGGCCGCCGGCCAGTACGCGCTGATGTGGCATCAAACCCTGCACTTCAGGCGATTAGTGAACTTCCATCTGTTGGTTATGACGGTGCTTGGGCAGCTGAGAACCGCAAGGCCCTCGTCTCAGCTTGGGAGGATCTGGTACTCGACATAGAGTAGCAGCGAAAATAGCGCTTGCCGATTGTCATCTCTATAATTGGCAAGCATCACCAAAAAACTTCAAATCGTTAGGAAATGATAATGGCATCGGTTGAAATTTCCGGGCTACGCAAGTTATACGGTGACGTCGTTGCTCTCTCAGATATAAGCATCTCGATTCCGTCAGGTACGTTTTACACGCTCCTTGGGCCATCAGGTTGTGGTAAGACGACTCTGCTGCGAACAATCGCAGGGTTTCATCAACAATCAGCCGGTCGAATTACTATCGACGGTAGTTTCATCGAGCATCTGCCAGCGCATCGAAGAGATGTTGCAATGGTTTTCCAAGACTATGCAGTATTCCCGCATTTAAGTGTGCGAGACAACGTAGCTTTTGGACTGAAACAACGTCGCATTCCAGCAAAGGAAATCACACGTCAAGTAGAAGAGGTCCTTGAAGTTGTTGAACTCGGTAAATTCGTGGATCGAATGCCCCATGAACTATCAGGCGGTCAGCAACAACGTGTCGGGCTCGCACGAGCCATTGTAGTGCGGCCCAAAGTTTTGCTCATGGACGAACCTCTTTCCAATCTTGACGCAAGACTGCGTGTTGATCTGCGTAGCGAACTCCGCCGGATCCAGCGTGACCTTGGTATTACTACAATTTACGTGACGCACGACCAAGAAGAAGCCCTCGCGATGTCAGACGTAGTGTGTGTCATGGAGGGTGGTACCATACAGCAAGCAGCTACCCCTTTAGATATATACTTGCGTCCGTCAAATCGATTTGTTGCATCTTTTGTTGGTGCAAACAATTTTCTCCAAGTAGGAAATTTCAAAGGCGAGTCTGTTCTCAAATGTTGCGGTTGTTCAGTATCGCAACACCTGCCTGCAGATCCTGCTGATCCTGTAGTTTGTGCACTGCGTCCAGAAGACATATCGGTCAAGGTCGGTGAGGACCCGTCTTCTTTATTGAATACAGAAATCTCAATTCCGGTCCAAATCAAAGAAGTCAGCTTTGTAGGCCGCGAAATGGAGATATTTGCTACCACGGATAATGGTGAAGCACTTAAGGCTGTCGGTCGATCTGACTCCAAGGTGATTGCGCTGCCAATAGACAGTCGGGCTTGGTTCTGTGTTGAGACAAAAAACCTATCTTTTTTCAAAGACAGCGAGCTTGGGGAGCGTGTTTGATGGCCTTCTCATTTCCACGCCATAGGCCAGATTTCTGGACATGGATTACTATATCAATAGTCGCCGTACTTTGCATTCTTCTCATTTTGCCAATCCTGCGTGTGTTGACATTGGGATTTGTTGATCCAGATACCGGCAGCCTGACGCTTGGCAACTTCATTGAAGTCCTCACCCGGAACTATTATCTGAATGGTTTGAAAAACACGCTTTTTGTTGGAGCCCTCGGCACACTCGGAGCTTGCCTAATTGGAATTCCACTCGCCTTTTTCACTACACGATTCATAATCAGAGGAAAGACCCTCATCTCTACTCTCGCTATTTTGGTACTAGTATCCCCTCCGTTCATCAGTGCTTACGCTTGGATCATGATGATGGGATCCAATGGGGTCATCACAAACTTTTTTGGCGGTATCGGCATTAACATACCCACCATCTACGGTGCCCACGGGATCATTCTTGTCTTCTCGTTAAAGTTTTTCCCTTTCATTTTTCTAATGACACAAACTGCCTTGAATGCGGTCAATAAATCCTTTGAAGACGCCGCAGAAAATCTAGGGTGCAGCCCTTGGCAACGCTTCGTAAAGGTAACGCTCCCACTTGTTTTTCCAGCGGTCAGCACCGGAGCCATCATCTGCTTTGTGCTTTCAATCGCTGACTTTGGAACGCCCGCCATTCTAGGCCGCGGATTTCGGACACTGTCCACAATTGCCTTATCGGCCTATCGCTCAGAGTTGGGTGGGCCCCCTACCATGGCCGTCACGGTGTCGATTATGATGATGGCAATTTCAATGATTGCCCTGGTTGCACAACGGAGAATTCTTGCTAATCGTCGCTATGCCAGCTCTCTCACAAATCTACCGGTCGCTGTTAAGTTATCGGGTTGGAAGAACGCAGCAGTTCATTTTTTTAGCCACGGCATTGTGTTTTTGGCTATGCTGCCATCGGCAGTTGTTGTGTATACATCGTTTCTGAAGACGAAAGGCCCTGTTTTTGTTGGGGGGTTTGGCTTGGAGAGCTATGATCGAATTTGGCGAGATGCGCCTGATGCTATCTACAACAGCTTTCTTTTCGCAATAATCGCGGTGACATTTATCACGATCACCTCGGGACTAATAAGCTATGTTATTGTCCGAAGAGATACCAAGGCGGCGGCGGCAATCGACTTCCTAATGATGGTGCCTTACCTCGTGCCGGGTGTTGTCATGGCAATCGGCTTTGTGACCGTGTTTAGAAATGGGATGCCAAACTTCTTTGGCCCCGCAGTTCTCCTAGTTATGATTTATTTTATTAGACGGCTTCCTTACGGTGTCCGCTCGACAACATCCAGTTTACGGCAAATCAAACCTTCACTAGAGGAGGCCGCTGTAAATCTTGGCGCAACACCTCTTGGCGCATTTGTAAAGATCACCGTACCGCTTATTTTCCCTGGAATTGTGGTTGGCGCATTGATGAGTTTCATCACCGCTATCAACGAACTCTCATCGACTCTGATCCTCTACGACGCTGGAACAATTACCATGCCCGTTAAAGTCTATGTGGCGGTTCTCGATGGTGAATTCGGACTGGCGGCGGCATTGTCTACAATTTTGCTTTTGAGCACAGGAGCCTGTGTCTATGCAGTCTTCCGCTTTGCCGAAAACCGCAATTCCGCATTTATCTAGGATAACCTATGAATATTGAAGCATTTTCACGTTGCAAATACCGAGCAGTTGATCGCCCAGGCGACGACGTGCCGTTTATTTTACCAGGTATCGCAATAGGCCTGTTCGACGGTGCGACCGACGCGAAAGGAACTGTAATCAACAGCACGCCTGCGGGCCGGATGGCCGCATTGAATGCCGCAGAATGCGTAGCACAATTGCTAGCACCTCCCGAGAACCGCAAGCTGCCAGCTCGAGAACTAGTTAATAAACTCAGCACGCTCTATTCAAAAAGTTTTGAAAAACATTCTGTCTCGCCTCTTCCCGCGACGACACTTGCTTTAGCTATCGACTGTGGCGAAAATTGGAGATTTTTCTGTCTTGGTGACAGTGGCATAAGGATCAATGGTTCAGAGACACTGAGGCACACAAAGCTAATCGATGATGTCGCTACTTTTGCTCGCGTTGCACTTTTCCACGACCTGTCTAAGAGACTGCCAGATCTAGACTCTGCTGAGATGGCAGCTAGACGTGTTATTTTTCTGGGTTTTGATGATGCGGTGAAAGACCGAATTATGGGCCGCGAACTAGCAGACAATATCATCGCCGAGACCATCGTGGCGCTGAGCCTTCAAAACGAAGGTGCTATAGTTAGAGATTTTCTTACGGCCGGAATCTGTATGCAGTATCGTTTTGCAAATGAAGTTGGCAATTCGCTTTGCTACGATGTGTTAGCTGACGGTACGCCTCAAATTGGTGATTGGGTCGACGCATGGCGACCAAAAGAAGACGTGCAAACCATCGAAGTGTTCAGCGACGGGTACGCCAAATTACCAGACAACCCAACTGTTGCGGCTTGGGAGGCGGCTTTTGAGGAAACGGATAGACAGGATTTCCACAGAATTAGTGAATACGCAACTGTAAAAGGGGGAACCGAGGACGAGTTCTTTGATGACAGGACAATTGTGATTATACAATGCCCTCGAATTCAACCCACTTGACGGTGTTGTCAGACAGATACGAACCAGTCTCAGTATGGCCTAAAATTGATCAATACGGATTAAATCATGACAGCAGAAAACACAGCACCAGGCCGTTTTATGACGGCAGAAGCTGCCCAAAGCATGGGCGTTTTCGCGCAGGCCGCGACCCAGCAGGTTAACAATGATGTTTTGGGCAAGCCACGTGCAATCTATACAATTGCGCGTGGATCTTCAGATGCGGTGGCCAACATCCTGTCTTATGAATTCATGCGCGAGCTGGGGGTTCCTGTCACATCCTTGCCGCCGTCTGTTTTCTCAATTGGAGCAGGAGTTTCGCTTGAAGAGGTTACCGTCTTGGTGATCAGCCAATCAGGGGCCAGCGACGATCTTGTCCTGTCCGCTAAGGGCGCTTCAGCTCAAGGGGCAACAGTGGTGGCAATTACCAACCAACGAGACAGCTCGGTTGAATTGGAATCGAACATGACCCTATCGGTTTGCGCTGGACCTGAATTGGCTGTCCCAGTCACCAAGTCGGTCATTGGATCTATTGGGGCTGGCATGGCGCTGCTGGGTGCATTGAAGCCCGGTTATGCGTTTAAAGCAAGGGCTGCTGCTGATAAATTGAAAGATCTTTCTGTGCAGCATCCACGCGTATGTGCCTTGCAATCGGCATTCCTGCGTGCGCGTCATATTTATGTAATCGGTCGAGATACAGGCTATGGCGCCGCGCAAGAGGTTGCGTTAAAACTAAAGGAATGTTGCGCGCTGCACGCCGAAGCCTATTCCAGCTCTGAGGTTTTGCATGGTCCGCTCCAATTGGCGACCAACCCCTTGATGGTGCTGATGCTGGACACGGGTATAGCCGCAATCCAAGACAGTCTAGATCAGGCTGAAGCTAGGTTTAGTGCGGTGGATTGCGATGTACATCGCATCCGTATTTCGGAATTTTGCTGTGATGAAATTGCACCCGCCGCCGCCACTGCGGTTTTGTTGGCCGCTATGTATCCTGTTATATTGAACACAGCTTTGGCTTTAGGGCTAGACCCCGATGTGCCGGAAACCCTTTCAAAAGTGACGCAGACCAGATGACACAAAACCTTGATCAATGGGCCACTTGGTGCGAAATTCACAGCCAACCTGCCATTTGGCGCGCATGGGGCGCGCAACTTGATGTTGCGGGTCTTCGGGCATGGGTTGCAGCGCAATCATTTGATGAGGTCTGGTTTTGCGGCGCAGGAACAAGTGCCTATATTGGCGATATCATTGCAGCAGCCGTCAAATGCACACGCTCAGTTCCAACAACGGATATCGTGGCCAATCCGTCGCATTTTTTATCTGGAGCAAAGCCCTTGGTCGTCAACTTCGGACGTTCTGGGAATAGCACTGAAAGCATCGGCACGTTGGATGCTTTGGATGCCTTTGCCCCGCACGCGCCACGCATAAACATCACCTGCAACAAAGATGGTGCTTTGGCGACACGAAAGTCAGGTGCGCCGACCCAAGTTATTGTGCTTCCCGATGCCACGCACGATGCAGGTTTCGCGATGACATCGAGTTTTTCAACCATGTTACTGACAGCATTGGCGTTGTTCGATGCGCCTTGCGATTTGCCAAACCGTATGACCGCTTTGGCAAAACAGCTAGACGATTTGTTATCTAAATTCGCTGCTGGCCCACGCCCTGATCGGGTTGTGTATGTCGGGGCGGGCCCTTTGGCATTTGCAGCGCGCGAAGCGGCACTGAAGGTTATGGAATTGTCCGCAGGGCAGATTCCGGCATTGTGGGATAGCACGTTGGGATTTCGCCATGGGCCAAAAGCATTTGTTACTGATGGAACTGATATTACTGTTTTCACCAGCCCCAATACACCAACATCGCGCTACGACGCAGACCTCACGGCTGAGTTGCGAACCCAGTTCCCTCATGCAAGTGTAGAAACAATCGGCGCAGGTGGTGACATCGATATTGCGATGCCTTTTGGGGCAGCTTGGGCAGCACCGTTATGTGTGGCGTCCGCTCAGGTGCGCGGTGTTGTTTGGTCTCACAATCTTGGTCTGAATGTTGATGACCCGTTTAGCGGACAGTCGACACTCAGCCGCGTCGTGTCGGGCGTGAAATTATATCCAGTGGCATCATGAACGCTATCGGTATTGATCTTGGCGGAACCAAGATGGAAGCACAGGTGTTTGATGATGCTTGGTCCGTCGCCGTGCGCCGCCGCCGTGATACTCCGAAAGACTACGCGGATCTGGTAACCGAGTTGGCTGATTTGATCCGTTGGGCTGATGCCCAAACAAGCGGGACTGTGCCCGTTGGAATTGGCGCGGCTGGCCTTGTGAACCCCAAGACTGGACTTGCGCTGACGGCCAATCTTGTGGCGACGGGTCAACTGTTTCCAGCCGATATTGCCTGCACTATTGGGCGACCTGTGACCTACATGAATGACTGTCGCGCCTTGGCATTGTCTGAAGCTATTTTCGGGCAGGGCAAAGGCCGTCGTACCGTTATGGCTTTGATTTTAGGCACGGGTGTTGGTGGAGGAATCGCTGTTGATGGCGCTATATTGCAAGGGCCGACCCATACGGGAGGCGAGTTTGGGCACACTTCCGCGCCCGCGCATCTGGTCGCGAAGCATGATCTTCCGATCTGGCGCTGTGGCTGTGGTCGCATGGGGTGTATAGAAACCTACATTGCGGGACCCGGGCTTGTACGATTGGCCAAACACATTTTAGGCACTGATCTGACCACCGTTGAAATAGCCGCGCGCAGGAACATCGATACAGGCCCTGTCTGGCAGGTCTGGTGTGACTTTAGCGCTGACTTACTGCATTCCCTGACGTTGACTGCTGATCCGGACCTGATAGTTTTGGGCGGTGGTTTGACCCATATCGACAGGCTCGTTGAGGATTTGAGTGCTGCGGCCAGACGTGCCCAGATCGGTGATTTTGCTGTTCCAGAAATTGTATTGGCCCAAGGCGGTGAGACAAGTGGAGCACGCGGTGCCGCCTATGCCGCATGGCAGGCACACCATGACTGAAGCGTTACAAAATATCATTGCGCGAAACCGCGCTGGGCGTCGTGTTGCGATTGTGTCGGTATGTTCAGCGCAACCAGATGTTTTGCGTGCGTCCATCGCTATGGCACAGCGGTTGGACCGCCAAGTCGTAATCGAGGCAACGTCCAATCAGGTCAATCAGGACGGCGGCTACACTGGCATTACGCCATCTGAATTCATCGATTATGTGCATGGTCTCGCCGCTGATGTGGGCGCAGATCGTAGCCGTATCATTTTTGGTGGTGATCACCTTGGCCCGCAGGCTTGGCGCCGCATGAACGCTAAGGCTGCGATGGCGAAAGCCGAAATTTTGGTGCGTGACTACGTTGCGGCGGGGTTTCAAAAAATTCATCTTGATTGCTCGGAAGGTTGCGCGGGGGATCCTGCGCAACTGGGCGATGATGTTACTGCGGTGCGTTCTGCGCAATTGGCACGGGTGTGTCGTGAAGCGGGGGATGATCTGCTGTTTGTCGTTGGCACTGAAGTCCCGCCACCAGGTGGCGCGCGCATGGATGAATACGGTGATATCCCCCCAACGAAACCCGACGCGGCTCGCGCGACATTGTTGGCTCACGATGCGGCCTTCGGTGATCTGGCTACGCTGATTGGTGGCTTGGTTGTGCAGCCGGGGGTCGAGTTCAGCCCAACAGCAGTACATCCGATGCCAATTGAGCGCGATCCCCACTTGTTAGACGCTTTGCGCGATCATCCCCATGTCTGCCTTGAGGCGCATTCAACCGACTATCAGGACTCGGCCGTTTTTCCTCGGCTGGCCGATCTTGGTTTTGCCTTTCAGAAGGTCGGTCCGGCGCTAACATTTGCCTACCGCGAGGCGATATATGCGCTCGACCGTTTGCGCAACCCAACAGGCGGGTTACAAGCCGTCATGGAGAAGGTAATGCAAACTGACCCGGCGGAATGGCAGGGGCACTATTCTGGCGATACTGCCGCGCTTTATCAGCAGCGTCATTTCGGGTTGGCGGACCGGATCAGATACTATTGGCCCAATGCTGACGCGCAGGCCGCAGTTGCGGATTTAAAACAGAGCTTTTCGAATATGATACCCGATGCAAGCTTATCCAAAGTTTTCAGCGCAGACATTCTGGCACGCGCTGAAATGTTGAACGGCTCGCAAGTCCAACGGTTAATAGATGCACAGATAGAAATGGCATTGCAGCCCTACTTCTTTGACGAAATCCGATGACTGACTGCTGGGTCGCCCCCGAGTCCTTGTTTGATGGACAAGACATCGTGTACGGGCAGGCGGTACGGATCGTTGACGGGCGGATCACCGAGATTGCGAAAACACCGGATTCAGCGGTGCGGATCAAAGGTTGTCTGACACCTGGTTTTGTTGATTTGCAGGTCAACGGCGGTGGTGGTGTGATGCTCAACACTACGCCGACGCGGGGCGGTATGGCGGACATTGCGGCGGCCCATCGCATATTCGGAACAGTAGCCGTCATGCCTACCGTCATTACGGATCACTGGGCTGTTTTGGATCAAGCCGTCGAAGCTGCCATCGCCGCCAAAGGGGATGATGGCATCATCGGGCTGCATATCGAGGGCCCCCATATTTCTGTTGCCCGACGTGGAACACATAATGCAATTCACGTCCGGCCCATGGACGATCGCACGCTAAATGTCGTTGAAGCACTGCGCTGCCACGATATTGCCGTGATGATCACCATTGCACCCGAAGCCATCACTCACGATCAAATCGCTGCCCTGGTCCGAATGGGGGCCGTGGTTTCCATTGGTCATACTGATGCAACGTGCGAAGATACCGAGGCTGCGATTTCAGCAGGGGCAAGCTGTGCAACTCACCTGTTCAATGCAATGTCACCAATGGTCGGCCGTGAACCGGGGGCTGTTGGCGCTGTCATCAATTCGCATGTGTGGTCTGGCATTATTTGTGACGGCTTTCATGTGGATGATCGGATGATTAAATTGGCACTTCGTGCGAGACCTGACGATGATCTGATGTTTCTGGTCTCGGATGCGATGGCCACCGTTGGGGGGCCAGCGCTATTTGATCTTTATGGTCAGAACATCCACCTTGAAAACGGGCGACTTATCAATGCCGAAGGACACTTTGCAGGGGCCCACGTTACTCAGGCCGAAGGGGTCGCCCGACTTGTGCATGAAATAGACGTTCCACTGGCGCAGGCCTTGCGGATGGCGATTACTGTGCCCGCTCTTGTTGTAGGACAAGCGAACCTCGCGCAGGTGATCGGTCGCCTCGTGCGCGATGTTTTGCTTTTGTCGGATGATCTCAAGGTCGATGGAACGCTAGGGCAGACTCTATCGCAGCTGTCAAACTAATGAAAACAAGCATCAGATTGCTAGCGCAGCCTAAATCTATGCGCTCAATGATTGACGCCACTCGGCGAAAGCAGCGGCACGGTTTAGCTTGAAATTGGTGCGTGAATAGATATGGCATAGGCCTCAGAACAAAACTAACCCCGAATAAATTTACAACGCTAATACTTGAGGCCCGTGGTCCGAGACGCGGGGCCCTAGAACAGGGGGGGCCGGTCCATGGTCCTGAGGCTCAACTGTAGCGATTGGGCATAGTAACCCCCGCCGTTGGTCCATGGACCTCGGCCCGAGTAAAGGCATCACGCGCTGATTGGGCTCGGGCAACACTAATGGCATGACGTAGGTGCGTGCTCTATTGTCCGCTAGAGCCCTGGTTCTTGGTTCCCGGTCCGCTGTCCTAGGCAAGATGGTACAGTAACCCCGGGCCAAGTTTAAAGTAGCGAAATGGGGGGTGTTTTGTCATTGGTCGAGGTTACAAAGTCGCCCTGCCCGCTTCAACCAAGTTTAATCTAACAATGCCGTTTCCACAATTTGCTCCCTCTCGAATTCCGCGATTGATCCGAACACATGGAATATTAGCCGCTCCTCGTTCCCCGATTTGTTCAACAATATCAGGTTAACATTGACATCCAGTCCAGCGATACATCCGTTTCGCCTTCGGGCTTGTATTCCGCACCTAAGGGAGTGCCCCAATCCAAGGCGTTGATTTGTGAAAATACTTGCTGATAATCGACTTCACCGTGATCCGGTGTGCCACGGTGTGCCACGGTCGGGCACGGTCGGGCACGGAGGCAAACTGGATGTGCCCAATAATTGGCAATAGGGCTTTCAGCCGGGCCATAACTTCGCCCTCGGTGCGACCGACATGGTAGCAGTCGAACATCAACTTCAGGTTTGCCGAACCGACATCCGCAATGATCTCTGTCGCCTGCTTGGTTGTTTGCAGAAAATAACCCGGAGCGTCATGCTCGTTCAGAGGTTCGATCAAGATCGTAAGACCGTGTCGCTCAGCTTGGTTACAGGCATAAACTAAATTTTCGATAAACGTATTGCACGCTTCGGCACTTTCGGCGAAGCCCGCCATTACGTGAATGCTGCTTGCACTGATCTGGACGGCATACTCGATGGCCTCGTCTATTGTGGCTCGGGCTTCGTCTTCGCGGCCTGGGATTGCCGCTAGCCCGTTATCCCCAGCGTCTACATCACCGCGCCGTGTGTTGAGGCCAAGCATTTGCAGCCCAGTTTCTTCCAAGGCAGATTTCACTTCGCTTGCAGGGGTGTCGTAGGGCCAATGACATTCAACAGCATCGAAACCGGCAGCCTTGGCGGCGTGGATCGCTAGCGGCAACGGGCGGTCAGCCCAAAGGAAACCAAGGTTGGCAGAAAATTGCGTCATGCTTCCCACTCCACATCAAATTTTGCCACGAGGTGCGAACCTGTTCTTGGGTCAGCACATTGGCGTTGATGCCGCGCATCATAATGGCAAGGCGCGCGGTGTGCTTAATAGTGTGTTTTTACTGTCATTTGTAGGTAGAGCAAAATAGCTGTGTTAAACATGGCCTAAAAGCTCACGAAGTTCCAAGAACTATATCTTATATTCCTTTAATGTAACCATAATAGACTATGAATATGCATCCCCCGTTTCAAGCTAGATGTCTTCCATCTGACAAAAACTCAATGGATAACGTATGCAATACTTCAATGCTAATCAGACGATTTGAAGTAATGTCTTGAAATATTTGAAGGGAGAACATGTTGTCATTTACCAGAAATAGGGCTCAACCGCGAAACCGTTAAGTTTATCTGACAACACCAAAGTACATCATAACTGCAAGTCGGATCATGTAAAGACCGGTTTTGAAATGACTAAATGGAGAACATTTTGTCATCCAAGGCCGCTATAAAGTCGCCCTGCCCGCTTTGAGTATTTTTAGTCAGACAGTGCCGTTTTTGGGATTATTGCACCGCGGCATTGTATCACCTGTGTCGCAAGGTCATGACCTATTTTCAAAGCCTGCTCTTGACTTTCTCCACCAAAAAGAGCTCCCAAATAACCACCATTAAAACTATCGCCAGCTGCTGTGGTATCCAACACTTTCGAAGACGGCAGATAGCTTCCATGGACGTCAATACCCAAAGATAATGGCCCAAGCATCCCGCGTTTTAAAGCGCCAGACTTAGCCATACATGAAAAGCGAAAGGCCACTTGATCTTCTGTTTCATCAAACAACTTCATTTCATCGTCAATTGACGGTAACAGAATATCTGCTCTAGCCCAAAAGGCTGATGTCATTTGTTGAGCAGATTCTAGACTTTCCCAAAGATGCGGCCTGTAATTGCTATCAAAAATCAGACAAATTAAATGTTTATTCAACCACTCAAGCAAAGAAAGTCGGACTATATGAGGCAAAATTGCAAGCGAGATTCCGGATAGATAGACTGCGTCATAGGTTTCCAACATAGTGAAATCACCGTTCGAAAATAAGCACCTTGCTGCCGAGTTGCTGCGCCAATACGTGAAGCTACGCTCGCCCTCCGGTGACGTGGTAATGGCATAAAGCCCAGGCGTGCCATCAACTATTCGCTTGATCTTCGAATTTCCAACACCGTGATCTGCGATAAAGGCAAAAATACTGTCTGAAAATGTATCGTTTCCCAGGCAGGTAATATAATCCACCGTCACTTGTGGCGCTGTCCGATGCAAATAGATTGCGGTGTTAAGTGTATCACCAGCCACGTTCATTTGCGCATTACCGTCCATCATGGACAGTTCAATCATGGCCTCGCCGACACAGGCAACCCGTTTCATTTTATTTTTCATTTTTTAAATCTCACAAACAATTGGCAATTTCGTCAGGTTGATTTTACGCAGACGAGCAAGGGCATCATCACTAAGCTTCAGCCCCGATACATCCTCAATGAGGCCTGACAGGTCGCAATTGCTATCATAAGCATCTTGTTTATCTGACTTTTCCGCACCTCAAGACCCAGACCACAAAAAAAATTTATATCCCCCTTGCTCAAATGCACTATTCATGCCTAACTTACATACAGTATGTCAAATACATTAAGCCATCTAGAAAACCAAAACAATATCAATCGGGAGATAAAACATGAATAAACTCAAAACGACCCAAAACGTTTTTGCGGCTTTGCTGACTGGTGCGATTAGCACCATTGCTTCATCCGCTATTGCACAAGAGGTGCTAAAATGGGGCCACGTCTACGAAAGTGCTACACCCTATCACCAAGCAGCGCTCATGGCAGCAACCGAATTTGAAGCAGCAACTAATGGGCGCTATAAAATCGAAGTGTTTCCAGCTTCCCAGTTGGGCAAAGAAGTCGCATTGAACGAAGGACTATCCCTAGGAACTGTCGACATCATTTATACCGGCGTTGCCTTTATGGGCCAATCTTACCCGCCAATCGCCATCTCAGATTTCCCCTTTACAATGCGGGACTTTGATCATTGGGCAGCTTACTCTGAAAGTGATCTTTTTTCCGAACTCGCCCAAGCCTACACTGGCATTACAGGTAATCATGTTGTAAACTTGACTTATTACGGTGCTCGGCATGTCACAGCCAACAAGCCTATACTGACACCAGCTGATATGGTGGATTTGAAAATCCGGACACCCAATGCACCTGCATATCAGATGTTTCCCGAAATAACCGGAGCAAACCCTACTCCGATGGCCTTCTCTGAAGTGTATTTGGCACTGCAACAGGGTGTTGTCGATGCGCAGGAAAACCCACTTCCAACAATCCAATTTAAAAAATTCTATGAAGTTCAGTCGAACATAAATCTAACAGGTCACATCACAAACTCACTTGTCACTATAGTCGGACCAGGCACAGTAGGAAAACTGGGCGTTGAGGATCTTAAAGCTTTGGATGCTGCCCTAATTGACGCAGGTAAATGGGCGTCTGCAGAGATTGTCAAATCAGAAAATGAACTGGCTGCGTGGTTCACTGAACAAGGCGTCACCGTGAACGTTGTCGACAGAGGCCCGTTTATCGATGCGGTTTCCCCTGCTTTATCGAGTGCTGATATGCCCTGGGCTCCAGTAATTTTTGAACGCTTGCAGTCAATCAAATAATAGCCATTAGCGCTCGCGCCAAAATGGTGCGAGTGCATCCTTCCATCAAGGAGCAAGTAAGTGAGCACCGTTGATAAGTCTTTCGAGGACCTCGTGGCTGAGGTTGACCCTGATGTGGATGAACAGCTAAGTGAACTAAAGTTTACCCTTTGGGACATCCCATTACTTTTGATCTTTACAGCCCTGTTTACAACAGTTTTTTTTCAATTCTTCACCCGCTATGTTTTGAACGATTCACTTTCTTGGACTGAAGAAGCTGCTCGCTATTTACTTATCATTTTGACTTTTACTGGTACATTGAAATGTCAAGTTCTTGATAGCCATATCCGTCTTGAATTCATCGACAACTTAGTTGGAGATTATATCGGAAAACTAAAGTTTATTGCACTGTCACTAACAACGTTCTTCTTTGGCGTACTTGCTTGGTCCATGGTTCTTTTGGCTAAGCAGACCAGTTTCCAGAAAATGGTCTCGCTACCTTATCCAAAGTATTATTTCTACGCTGTCCTCACCGTGGCGCTATGTGCCTTACTCGTAATACAGGTGAAACAAATTATTTGGGCATATAAGGAGTTAAAACGTTGACCGTTATTGCTTTATTTCT
>Ga0206130_10003221_pt1 | contig 21744 bp, 22 predicted proteins | sample Helgoland_Spring_9_FD_148637 | JGI IMG/M metagenome (GOLD analysis project Ga0206130, IMG submission 148637) | Pelagic subsurface seawater microbial communities from Kabeltonne, Helgoland, North Sea - Helgoland_Spring_Bloom_20160512_1 | ecosystem: Environmental > Aquatic > Marine > Epipelagic ... | reverse complement strand
ATTAAAAACATTAAAGCTAGCTCGCTATCACCTTCAATTTTATCAGACGGGATAGTTTTTTCTTTTAAAAGATTCCAAGTTGTATTTGAGTCAATGATGAGTGTAAATTGAGGATTTTTTGAAGCTGAAGCTTTTAATCTTTGCTCATGATGATCTAAGCAAAGAGACATTACAGGAAGGCCAGAAAAATTAAGATTACATTCTATGGGGTAAATACTCTCTAGCCTTTCCTGCAAACCACCTGATATTTCATATGCTTCTGTCAAAATTGTATTTAAAGATATATCCATGTTACTTAGCCTGGTGGATTGCCACCACACCGTTAACAAGATTATAAAATTTACACTCCTCAAATCCTGCATCTAAGACCATTGCTTTTAATTCTTCTTGTGCAGGATGCATTCTTATCGACTCAGCAAGATACCTATAGCTGTCTTCGTCGTTTACAAATAAACCACCAAGCTTAGGAATAACGTTGAAAGAATACCAATCATATATTTTTGAAAAAATTGAATTAGTTGGCTTAGAAAACTCCAGAATCAAAAGAATACCATTCGACTTTAGCACTCTTTTCATTTCCATTAAGCCTGCCTGCTTGTCAGTAAAATTTCGAAGACCAAACCCAATGGTCACTAAATCAAATGTATTATCTTGATAGGGCAAGACCTCACCAGAAGCCAAAGCAAAGGAACAGTTTTGATAGAAATTTTCATTAATAGCCCTTTCTTTCCCCATCATGAGCATCGATTCGTTGATATCAGTGACATGAATTTCAGAGGATGGGAACTTTTCGATAATGAGTTTTGGAATATCAGCTGTGCCACTCGCTATGTCTAATACTGTGGAATTTTCTGTTAACCCTGAGAGCTCTAAGAGCATTCTTTTCCAAAGTCTATGCATGCCAAATGACATAACGTCATTCATCAGGTCATATTCTTCAGCAACAGAATGAAAAACATTGCCAACTTTTTTTGACTTATCGGCAGTATTTACTTCCTCAAAACCAAAATGTGTTTTATCACTCATAAATTTGCCGCGTCGTTTAGAATCATAAAATTATTGTAACGACTTTGCTCGATATCACCATTATTTAAAGCCTGCATTACTGCACATCCATCATCATCCTCGTGCCCACACTTAGGAAACTCGCACTTAGCGGTCAGCTCATGAATTTCTTTGAACCCAGCAAGAATTTCTGCATGACTTAATTGCTCTATGCCAATATCTCTCACCCCGGGAGAATCTATCACTTTCATCTGATTCTCTACTTCGTATAATGTTGAAACAGATGTTGTATGCACACCCTGATTATTTGATAGCTCTTTAGAAAGAATGTGTGTTCCAGTTAAAGCAGATGTTAAGGTTGATTTGCCTGATCCTGAATTTCCAACAAATATACTGGTTTTATTCTCTAGAAATGAAATTAAATTTTCTAAATTTGTATTAAATTTTGCGGATATTTCAAACATAGGAATTTCTAGGTTTTGATAAATATTTTTAAGAGAGCTGAACGCGTTCTTCTCCAATGAATCAATTTTATTAAATACAATAAATGGTTGAATCTCAGAATGAAGAGCAATGACAATCCATTTATCAATAAACTCAAGGCTAGTCTTTGGGTGAAAGGTCACCAAAATTCCAAGATGCGTAATATTTGCTGCTACCGCCTTGGTCACCCTATCTTTAGATTTAAAAAGGGCTGTAGCTCTATCAAGACGCTCTGTCACAATTGCATCGCAGTTTGTTAGTCCTTCAGCAGGAGCTATTTTTACAAAATCACCTACCACTAAATCAATTCTGCCTTGAATGCGACACTTGAATGTATCAGTGGTTCCAGCTACTCTGCACGTGTTTGAGTAAAACTCAATAATTTGTCCGGTTTGAACTTTTATCATCTAGGGCTCAAAATATAATATAGTTAAAATTTATCAACTCAAATGTCTAATCAAAAATCCAACCAAAACTTAATCTGGGTAGATCTTGAGATGACTGGTCTCGATCCTGAAAAAGAAAGAATTATTGAGATTGCTACCATTATCACAGACAGCAATCTTACCATTGTTGCTGAAGGACCTAACCTAGTAATCCACCAGTCAAAAGAACTGATGGCTAATATGGACGATTGGAATACTAATCAACATGGCAGCACTGGCCTCACGCAAGCTGTCCATAATAGCAGTGTGACCGAGCAGGAAGCAGAGATCATCACATTAGAATTTATCTCAAAATATGTTGGTCATAAAAAATCACCCATGTGCGGTAATACCGTTTCTCACGATCGAAGGTTTTTAGCAAAGTATATGCCAAGTGTAGAGTCTTATTTTCATTACAGACACATAGACGTGTCATCTGTTAGTGAGTTAGTTTCAAGATGGATGAACGATGCGCAAACATATGACAAAAATGGCTCTCATAGAGCTAAAGATGACATCATTGATTCTATTAATGAGCTGAAGCTATATAAGCGCATGCTCTTTGATTAAAGCTTTTTCGTATTAATTTCTAGGTTATTTTTCAGCACCTTAAAAATTTTGGTGGAGGCAATGGTTGAATCAACCTTTTGTAACTCTGAAATAAAATTGAACCTAGCTTCCATTTGATCATTACTAAAATTCAAGACTAAATATCCCCTGTGCTCAGGATCCATCCAATTGAGTTCTGAATTCATTTTAACGATCTCAGTGGCAAATTTTGTTTTATCTAATTTTATTGCATCAGTTATGCCAGGAGAAGAAACTGATGGTGTACCCAATTCAATTCCAATTTTATCGCCCTGAGCATCTGTAAGCTCTGAAACCCAAGCATTGTGGGTGTCTCCAGCTAAACTTATAAAGCTTTTATTTGCTTTTTTCATCACATCATAAAGTTTGTTACGATCGGCGGGATAGCCATCCCATGCATCTAAGTTAGATGGAATGCCCAAACCGAGGAACTTAAGATAAGGCTTAAGAAATTCAGGAATATCCTCTTCTTTAAGCATTTTAGTGAGGTCAGGAAATTTCAATTTTGTCATTAAGACTTGTTGTCCCAGTATTGTCCAATCAAAACTTTCTGAATTTACCCTCTCTTTGATCCAGCCTAGTTGCTCTGCACCCAAAAGATTTCTGTGTGCTGCATTTAAGTCACTGTAAAAACTTGCTTGATTAAATCCAGACTTAGTTAAGTAGTTCTGAGGTTGTATTTGTTGATCCCTTTGAAACTGCCTTGTATCTAGCATTAGCAGCTGTATGAACTTGCCTACTTTAAATTCACGGAATATTTTTCTTTTATTTTCTTGTTCCCTGATAGGCATCCATTCATGATATGCCTTAATAGCTGCAGATCTTCTAGCAAAAAAATCTCCTTCCGAACCATCCATTGAATGATTTTCAGCACCTCTTTTCCATGTATCATTTGCAAATTCATGGTCATCCCACACCGCAACTAAGGGAGCATTTTTATGTAATGCCCGTGATCCTGCATCAGATTTATATTGAGCATGACGCATTCGGTAGTCTGATAATGTAATCATTTCATGTTTTGGGCTTGGGACTCTTCCAATGCTCTCCGCATTTGTTGTGGCATAACCTCCCATAGGATATTCGTATAAGTAGTCACCAAGATGCAGCCATAAATCAAGATCATTCGCTTCTGCTGCAGCTTGATAGGCATTAAAAAAACCAGCGGGGAAATTACTGCAACTAAAAACTCCCATTTTAATTTCATTGACATCAGCTGCTAAAGTTTTTGTCTTGCCAGTTTCTGATATTGAACCTGATGCATTAAATCTGTAAAAAAAAGTTTGCCCAGATTTGAAGATATTTCTAATAAAAAAATCATACTTAATCGTATAGTCGACCAAGGAAGATGTCCTCAAGACTTTAGTAAAAGCTATAGAAGTAAAATTTTGATCAGATGAAATTTCTAAATTAACTTTTACTGGACCTGGTTTCGAGGGCGTTACCCTTGTCCATAATATTACACGCTCGGCTAGAGGGTCTCCACTGGCTACACCATGATTAAAAAGAATATTATTTTTACTGCAGCCTCCATGAACGGTTGCTGTTAGGCCTATGGTAGCGATCGATGAAATCTTAAGTGCCTGACGTCTCTTCATCCTGAAATATTAACAGTGTTTTTGTAAGCGTAGGCAATAATCTGCTTACTAAATATTTTTATTAGACTAATCTTTTTGGTTAGCTGGCTGGATATTCATTGGAAAAGGACTGACTTGGCTTTTATTTTGCTTAATCTTTGCTTCGCCTGATTCAATTACCTCGTCAACACGAATCACAGCATTAATAGGAATATATGATCTCTGAACATTTTTGAATTCTTTTTCAAGCTTTTCAGATGAAGGGTCTACAACTAGCTGTTTATTTTGATTAAATATATACTCTTCCACCTCTATGAAACCATACATATCACTTTGATAAATTTGCTTAGCAAAAACTTCGTATATTTCACCGAGTTGCATAAAAATAATTTTATATGTCGTCTTTTTAGTCATAATTAGATATATGGGTACAAAACTTTATATTAAAACCTATGGTTGTCAAATGAATGAGTATGACAGCCAAAAAACGCTAGAAATTCTTAAGCAAGACCCAACCGTAGAAGAAACTTTAAACCCTGAAGATGCAGATATCATTCTTTTGAATACTTGCTCCATCAGGGAGAAAGCTGAAGAAAAGGTCTACTCAGAGCTCGGTAGACTAAGAAAACTTAAAATTGAAAATCCAAACTTAAAAATTGGAGTTGGTGGCTGTGTAGCATCTCAAGAGGGTAAAAATATTTTTAAACGCGCCCCATATGTTGACCTAATTTTTGGACCTCAAACTATCCACAAAGTACCTTCGTTACTCTCAAAAAAAAATAAGATTGAAGCAGTAGACGTTTCATTTCCAATTGAAGAAAAATTTGATGCTCTGCCTGCTCCTGAGGCAACTGGAACCTCAAGTTTTGTTTCTATTATGGAAGGATGCTCAAAATACTGCTCTTTTTGTGTTGTGCCATACACTCGCGGCGATGAAGTGAGCAGGAAGCCTGAGCAAATATTTGATGAGGTGGCACGATTAATAGAGCAAGGCGTATCTGAGATTGTCTTTGTTGGACAGAATGTAAACTCCTATGAATATAGCTTCAATGGCAGAATGCTGAGGTTATCTGATCTCATAGAGGTTACTGGATCAATAGATGGTGTAGAACGCATTAGGTATACAACTTCTCATCCGTTAGATATGACAGATGACCTAATAGAGGTTTATGGTCATGTCCCTCAGCTAGTCAGTCATCTCCATCTTCCAGTGCAATCTGGCTCAAACAGCATCCTAACAAGAATGAAGAGGAATTATTCTAGAGAGTTATATATCGATGTTATTGAAAAACTCAAGCTTGTTAGGCCTAATATTAAAGTGTCGTCTGATTTTATTGTTGGTTTTCCAGGAGAAACAGATGCTGATTTCCAACAAACAATGAATCTAATCGAGGAAGTTCAATTTGATGCTTCATTTAGCTTTATTTATTCAGCCAGACCTGGAACTCCGGCATCAAAATTACATGACGCAACCCCGTTAGCAGAAAAAAAAGAAAGATTAAATATTCTTCAAAATCGAATAGACGAGCTGCAAACTTTTTATAGTGATGCTCTAGCAGGAACAATTCAACGATGTTTAGTCACAGGAATATCCAGAAAAAATATCAAGCAATTGCAGGCCAGAACTGAATGTAACCGAGTAGTTAATTTTGACTTCCAAAATATTAATATTCTAGGTAAATTAGTAGATATTAATATTACAAAAGCATACCAACGATCTTTGGTCGGAACAATTTTGAATTCTGAGGAACTGCAGTCAGCATAAATGCAAGATATTGACCAAGGCCTAACTCAGTTTCAGCTAGAACCAGAGAATACAAAAAATTTGAAAGCCTTTGTGGGTGAGTTGAATGGGAATATCAAAATTCTTGAAAAAGAATTTGGTGTTAAAATTTTTCAAAATGGCAATAAAGTTAGCATTTCTGGTAATCAAGAAGATATACAAAAAGCTTCTAATGCAATTAATGATTTATATGCATCTACAGCCAATGGAGTTGAAATATCAAGAGAAATAATACAAATGGCAATTAATAAAAATGAAGAGATAGAGCCTGAAATCATAGCTCCGGATGGTGTTGAATATGTTATCAAGGCTCCCAAAAAAGTAATTAGGCCCAGAGGCAAGAATCAGAATGATTATTTGGCTAAGATGAGCACGTATGAAGTAAATTTTGGAGTAGGACCGGCTGGAACTGGAAAAACTTATCTTGCCGTTGCTAAGGCTGTAGAGATGCTTATCTCCGAAAAGGTTAAGAAAATTATTCTTATCCGCCCGGCTGTTGAAGCGGGTGAAAAGCTTGGTTTTTTACCAGGCGACTTATCTCAAAAAGTAGATCCATACTTAAGGCCCTTATATGATGCTTTATATGAAATGTTGGGATTTGAGCAGGTTGCTAGGTTGCTTGAAAAAGAGATTTTAGAAGTTGCTCCTCTTGCATATTTGCGAGGCAGAACTCTCAATAACTCATTTATCATCATGGATGAGAGTCAAAATACGACTGTAGATCAAATGAAAATGTTTTTAACTAGAATGGGCTTTGGTTCTTATGCAATTATAAATGGAGACATGACACAAATTGATCTACCTAAGCATATTGAGTCTGGTCTAAAGCATGGCCTTAAAGTACTTGAGGGAGTAGACGGAATTGGCTTTACTTTTTTTAGCTCAAAAGATGTAGTGCGCCACCCCCTTGTTAGAAAGATTGTTGATGCTTATGAGGCTTTTGAGAAAGAAAAGACTTGAGCCTTAACATTATTCAAGATCATCCCGATCAATTATCCAAGACTTTGATTGCTCAGTTATCACTTCTGGTAAGTCACATACTTCGTGATTACAAAAAAAGTGACTTAGCAATCAATCTCAAGCTTGTGTCGTCAGATGAGATGATGTCTCTAAATCAAACCTACAGAAAGAAAACAAAGGACACCAATGTTTTATCTTTTCCAGCAGACCCGGAAGTGATTCAAATGTCTAAAGAACTTGGCGATATTGCAATATGCCTTCCATTTATGAAATCTGAAGCAAAAACCTTGAATAGAAACCTAGACGACCATATGATGCACTTAGTTGCCCACGGCGTATTGCATTTATTTGGCCATGACCACATCGATGAAAAAGATGCTAACCTAATGGAATCCCATGAGATTAGTTATTTAAAAAAATTTAATATAGCCAATCCATACTAACTATGACGAATACTGAAAATACAAAAGATCAACCTCCCTCGAGCCTTTTAAATAAATTAAAACGATTCCTTACCATCAAGCCATCAAGCCTCGATGATGTTTCATTGCTTCTAAAAGACGCCCTATCCTCTAGGTTGATAGATAAAGAAGCTCAGTTTATTGCAGAAAGAGCTATACGTTTAGGTGATACTACTGTTAAAGAGATCATGATTCCAAGGGTTGAGATGGTTACATTGACCTCAGAAGAGGAGCCAAATGCCTTAATTACTAGAATTATTGAGTCTGGGCACTCAAGGTATCCTGTATTAGGTAATACTAAGAATGAGGTAAGAGGTATTTTACTGGCAAAGGACTTACTGACGATTCTTAATAAGGATCTAGAGACCTTCCAATTAAATAGTTTTATTAGAGATATCAAAATTGTTCCAGAAAGCAAAAAGGCAGATTCTTTGCTAGAAGAATTTAAAAAAGACAGATCACATATGGCTATTGTTATAGACGAATATGGAACTATTTCGGGCCTAGTAACAATTGAAGATATCCTAGAAGAGCTTGTTGGAGAAATTGAAGATGAGCATGATGCAGAAGATTTGGATGACTTAATCCAAGTAAGCGAGTTTGAGTTCATTGCAGATGCAACTCTAGAATTGTCAATTTTTGAAGAAAAATTTGAAAAAGACTTTGGAGACATTGATGCAGAAACACTTGCTGGTTTATTTATAAATAAACTTGGGCTCTTGCCTAAAGTGGGAGACAAGATTGATCTTGATAATATGATTCTTTCGATAACAGCAGCTGACAAAAGAAAAGTAAAAAAAATTGGCATCACCATTAAAACAAATAGATAGCTACCCTCTTTTTAAGTACCTCTTACTAAGCATTATTGGAGCAACCAGTTTCCTTGCTTTTAGTCCATTCAATTTCAAACTAGTTATAGTATTAACACATGCATTGCTTTTGTATTCTGTGATGTCATCTAGCTCTATGTTGGTTGCTTTTAAGCGATCAATTGCATGGGGGACTGGCTACTGGCTGGGAGGCACAGGCTGGTTAATAGTGAGTATTTACTACTATGGAAATACCAGTATTTACATAGCTCTTCTAATAATAATATTTATGGCCATTCTACTTGCAGTAGTTTTTATTGGTCCAATTTGCCTAATATATTCGGCTAGACGTACTAATAATTATTTGGTTCATTCCTTGTTGTGTGCCGGCGTCCTGACAGTTATTGAGCTACTAAGATTTATTTTGCTGGGAGGCTTTCCTTGGCTGCTACCAGGCTTAGTTTTGATCGACACAATTGGCCAAGATCTTATTCCATTAATAGGAATATATGGTGGTTCGTTCTTTGTTTATTTTATTTCATTATTCCTATTGGGCAGTTTTCAGAATAAAAGTTATAAGCAAGCTTTTGTTGGACTTTGTCTTTTAATAATTTTCTATCCTCACCCTGGTTACAAGCAACCTCTCGAAGATGAAGGGATGAATATTGCAATTATTCAACCCTCATTAGACCCATTTCAAAAATATGAAAATAGTTATAAAAATACTATTGAAAGCGCCTTAGTCAATTTGAGCAATACAAATACAGACGTTGATTTATTAATATGGCCTGAGTCACCATTACCATATCTTAACTCTAGTCAGGACATGAACAAATTGCTTGCAAGGACTAATAATTTACCAGCGATTCTTTCAGGTGGATGGGAATATAATAATGGTGACCTTCAAAATGTAATGAGTGTCCTAGGTGAAAAACAAACTTATGCAAAACAACATTTAGTATTGTTTGGTGAATATATTCCGTTTGAGGGCATATTGAGAGGATTAATCGAGTTTTTTGATATGCCAATGTCAACAATCAAGGCAGGCAATACAAACCAAGAGCTATTTACTATTAACGGGAAGCAAGTCCTGGGCTTAATATGCTTTGATATTGCATTTCCCTTGTCTTATATAAATCAGTCAAGAAAAGCAGATTTCATAGTCAATATAAGCAATGATACATGGTTTGGAAGCTCATACGGCCCATACCAGCACCTCCAAATTGTTAGAGCTAGAGCTCTTGAGTTTAATAAGTGGATTGCCCGGGGCACATCAGACGGAATATCAACAATTGTTGATAATAAAGGGACTATTGTCTCTAAAATTGATAAAGGCAAGCAAGGAGTGCTGCAGGGAAAGATCTATTACACAAATACAGAGTCATATTTTCTTAAATACGGATTCCTGATTATCCCAATCCTATCTTTAATTTTGTCCTTGCTTGCTTTTGTATTAAGATTTAAGAAATGAAGAGTTTATTTCTAGCTATTACGTTATTTTTTGTAATTATTATTAATGCTTCAGTATCTATAGATATAGACATTTCGTCTCAAAGATTACTTTTAATGGAAGATGGAGACCTTGTTAGAAGCTTCCCCATATCAAGCTCTTCATTCGGAGAAGGCCAGATAGAGAATTCACTAAAAACTCCATATGGAAAACATATAATAAAGACTAAAATTGGGACTGATGTTGATAAAAATCATTTTTTTGTCAGTAGAGAGCATATACCTCAAGAAGTAGCCATTATTCATGAGCCTGTTGACTCCAAGGATGACTTTATAACGTCTAGAATTATGTGGCTTGAGGGTCTTGAAGAGGGATTTAACAAAGGTGGATCAGTGGATTCTTTTAAAAGATATATTTATATTCATGGAACACATGAAGAGGGGCTCATAGGTCAAAAAGCTTCACACGGATGCATTAGAATGTTTAATCATGATGTGATCGAGCTATACGACCTTGTTTCAGAGGATACGCTAGTAAATATCCTCTGAAAACGCCAAAAACTATACACCACCCATATTTTTAGAGTCTTTAAAGCTTAATTTTGCTTCTCTTTCTTCTTTTGCGGGCGCTTCACTAAAACGCGAGCCTTCAGCTGCTAATTTTGTTAGCAATGGAGAGATTTTCCAGAATTTCTCATCTGATTTTGCAAATTCTTCCATTCTTTTAGTAACTTCATCAAGTCCAAGCATATTTGCATAGCACATAGGCCCACCTCTCCATATTGGAAAGCCGTACCCATTAATATACACAATATCCATGTCCCCAGATCTTTGAGCTACTCCCTCAGAGAGGATTTGAGCTCCCTCATTTACTAGGGCAAGAATACATCTATCAATAATTTCCTGGTCAGAAATCTCTCTTCTAACAAAATTATGTTTTTCTGAAATTGATTTATAAATATCTTCATTTTCTGGGGCTGGATTAGGTGCTCTAGATCCCTCAGAATAATTATAAAAACCTCTAGCATTCTTTTGACCAAACCTGTCTTGTTCACAGAGTTCATCTGAAATCTTGTTTACAAGTGGTGATTCTATGCCAGCAAGTTTTCTTGCTCTCCAGCCGAGATCCAATCCTACTAAGTCCATCATTCTAAATGGACCCATGCTCATTCCAAATGACTCTAATGCATTATCAACTTGGTTAGGTAGCGCACCCTCGAGCAAGAGCATATTAGCTTGATACGTGTAACCAGATAACATTCTATTGCCTATGAATCCTGGAGCATTTAGGGAGACAACAGATGCTTTATTCATCCTTTTCCCAAGTGCCATTACTGTAGCCATTGTTTCATCTGAAGACTCTTCTCCTCTAACAACCTCTAACAGTCTCATAATATTTGCTGGACTAAAAAAGTGAGTACCCACTACTTTTTCAGGCCTTGATGTTGACGATGCTATTGCATCAATATCAAGACCAGATGTATTGGATGCGAGGATGGCATTTGCATTAGTATGGGTATCTAGCTTCTGAAAAATTTCTTGTTTTAAATCTAGATTCTCGTACACAGCTTCAACGACTATATCGACCTCTGAAAGATCTTCGTAAGTTAAAGTTGGAATAATTAATTGCATTACAGCATCTTTTTGTTCCTCTAACATTCGACCTCTATCTACCATCATCTTGTAATTTTTTTCAATAACGCCCATCCCTCTTTTAAGGTTATCTTCATCTTGATCTAAAACTAAAACAGGAATACCAGCATTTGCAAAAAGCATCGCTATTCCACCACCCATTGTTCCAGATCCAACAACGCCAGCCTTGTTAATAGGATGAAGAGGGGTCTCTTTTGGTATGTCAGCTATTTTGGAAGCAGCTCGCTCACCAAAGAAAATATGAATCATAGCTTCCCGCTGAGGGTTCACTAGGCATTCTAAGAAATAATCAGCTTCCTTTTTCATGCCGTCATCAAAATTATCCTCATTAATTGCAGCTTCAACACAAGCAATAATCTGCCCAGGAGCAAATTGACCTCTTCGTGTCTTTGCTGCGAGCGCTCTTGCTTCAGCGAGGATATTATCATCGCCCCTTGCCTCAATCACTTTATCGTTTTTATCTCTAACTTTGGGATGCTCATCCAAACCAATTTTGTCTTGTAAAAATAGAATTGCATCTTCAATTAATGAATTTTCTGATATTGCATCTATAACACCCTGTTCCAAAGCTTTTTTAGCCGACATTGGAGTTCCTGCAAGCATCATTTTTAGAGCTTGGGAGGGCCCAATAAGTCTAGGTAGTCTTTGAGTGCCGCCTGCCCCGGGCAATAAGCCTAAATTAACCTCAGGAAGCCCAACAATCGCCTTATTTGTTCCTATGCGATAGTTGCATACCAAAGCAGTTTCTAGTCCTCCACCTAATGCCGTTCCATTTATGGCAGCCACAACCGGTTTTTTGCTGAATTCTATTTCACGAAGCGCCGTATGAAGGTCAGGACCATCAGGTTTCTGGCCAAACTCAGAGATATCAGCCCCTGCAATGAATGATCTGCCAGCTCCAGTAAGTATTATTCCTTCAATAGAGTCATCTGAATTTGCTTTAAGTATATATTCTGACAAACCTGCTCGAACACCACTACTTAGTGGGTTTACAGGGGGGTTATCCACTTCTAGTATGGCAATATTTCCCTGAGTAGAATAATTTACTTTACCTTTTAGCTGTTCGGTCATTTTTGAACCTAAATAAATGTTTGCTCTGAGATTATATAGCTTTTTTTGCTTCATTTACTATAGATAAAAGATTAATAACCAAGGCACAGCAAGCTTTTTAAGTAAGTAAGCCATTAATATAAGTAAATTATATTTATTAAGATAATAAATATTTATTTATAAAAAGTATTGATAATGTTATATAAATATATATAATAATGTTTCATCAGCACTTCTCCCCCTATATTGCGTTGATGAATTCTCTGGAATTATGGAGGACGCAAGTCCTCCAGTCCTTATTTACGAACTTGAAACTTGAAATTTAAAACATGAAAAGAAAATTAATCGATAAAGTTGAACTCATTGTCCTAGCATCTGTATTCGTATCATCTGTTTACGCCATTGCCCCTGTCGTGTAATATCTTTAGGATGAAACACATCCTACTCACAGTAATTTTATTTTTTGCAACTGAATCGTTTGCTTGTACAGGCATTCTTGATAGTTCCTTGCGAGTATTAGACTCGGATGATGAGCAAAGTCTTTGCAAGTACTCTGGAAACGTGGTTTTAGTTGTAAATGTTGCCAGCAAGTGTGGTTATACTCCTCAATATGCTGGTCTGCAAAGATTGTATTCTAAATACAAAGAAGATGGATTAGTAATCATAGGCATACCCTCTAGAGACTTTTTTCAAGAATACTCTGAAGAATCAAAAGTTGCAGAGTTTTGTAGTACAGAATACGGTGTAGACTTTCCAATGTTTGCTACTGCCAAGGTAAGCGGTAAAAAAGCACATCCACTTTATAAGAAACTAATTGCAGCGTCTGGCAAAGAGCCTAATTGGAACTTTAATAAATATCTGATTGATAGAGATGGCCAGGTACAACACTATAAATCAAGCGTGAAGCCTGAATCTGAGAGACTGGTAACTGCAATACAAGCTGTTCTTTAGTCCTTTCCTATAATAATTTTATTTGGCTTGCAGTGAGCAAAAATCCCATTATCTAGAACTCCAGGTATTAAATTTATTTGTTTTTCTAGTTCACAAGGATCTTCAATTGTTAGATCAGTAATATCTAAGATTTGATTTCCATGGTCAGTCTTAAATCCATGTCTTAATTCTGGTGTTCCTCCAAGTTTCACAAGCTCCCGTGCTACAAAACTTCTACTCCTAATTACTACTTCAATCGGCAATGGGAAAGCTCCAAGACTTTCAACCATTTTAGATTCATCAACAATACAAATGAATTCATTAGAGGCAGAAGCAACAATTTTTTCTCTGGTATGAGCGCCACCGCCACCTTTTATAAGATTTTTATCTCTATCCACCTCATCCGCTCCATCAATGTAGATACTTACCTCATTCACATCATTTAATTCAAAAACTTCTATGCCATGACTCGTTAGAATCTTTGAAGAAGCCTCGGAACTTGATACAGCTCCTTTAAAAAGAGTTTTGATTTTTGCCAGTTCCTCAATAAAGTAATTTACTGTTGTGCCTGTCCCAACTCCAATAATTGAATTAATATCAATATTTGCTCGAACATATTCGCAAGCTTCGATTGATGCATTTAATTTTGCGTTACTCATTGTGGGTATAATGCTTAAATAATCACGTTACTAAAATGAGACTTAAAATAAAAAAAACCGGCCCTTTTAAATCTTCTAAGAAGTACTTAGATTTGATTGCTAATTCAAAAGTATACGATGTTGCAACAAATACACCTATATCCTATGCAGCAAATATTTCGACTAAATTAGGCAATGACGTATTTTTGAAAAGGGAAGATATGCAACCTATTTTCTCATTTAAGATAAGAGGCGCATACAACAAGATTGCAAATCTAACTCCTCAGCAGAAAAAAAGAGGCGTACTAACTGCATCAGCTGGCAATCATGCCCAAGGTGTTGCAAATGCATGTAAAAAACTAAAAATTTCTTGTCTTATCTTTATGCCTGTTACAACACCAGAAATTAAAGTGAAAGCAGTAAAGAGGCTTGGAGCTAAGGTAAAGCTCTTTGGAGATAATTTTGAGCAAGCGTCAAAAAAAGCTTTGCAGCTAGCTAAAGAGAAGAAGATAGAGTTTATAGAGGCGTTTGATGATCCATACACTATTGCTGGTCAAGGAACGGTAGGCAAAGAGATTTTTGATGCAGATCCATCACTGGATGTAATTTTTGTTCCCGTCGGTGGCGGTGGACTGCTTGCTGGAATTTCAGCTTGGGCAGCCCAAACGCAATCTAAAACTAAAGTCTATGGTGTGGAAGTTGAAGATTCAGCATGTTTGACCGAAGCATTGAAGGCCAGTAAACGCGTTCGACTACGTGAAGTAGGGCAATTTGCAGATGGTGTAGCTGTTGGAAGGGTTGGAAAAAATAACTTTGATGTTATTAGAGAGTGCGCCGATGGAGTAGTTACTGTTAGTATTGATGAGCTTTGCGCATCGGTAAAAGATATTTTTGAAGATACCCGTGTGTTGTCTGAGCCATCCGGAGCATTGGCACTTGCTGGATTAAAAAAATATGCTGCCAAAATATCCAACAAAAGATTGCTTGCTATTAGTAGCGGCGCTAATGTCAATTTTGAAAGGCTTAGCTACATTGTTGAAAGATCAGAGGTGGGAGAAAAAAGAGAAAAGCTTTTAAGTATTGAAATTCCAGAAAAACCGGGAAGTTTCTTGAAACTCTGCAATGTTTTTGGGGGCACTCAAATAACAGAATTTAATTACAGGTTAGCCGGCCAATCAGTTGCAAATGTGCTGGTAGGAATAAAAACTACAGATGAAGATGCATTTAAAGATCTTTCAAAAAAGCTTACTAAAAGTAAATTTAAATATACTGACTTAACTAAAAATCAAATTTCAAATGATCATTTGCGACATATGGTGGGCGGACACAACAGTAGCATTATTGAGGATGATTCAGAAAGATTATTTAGGTGCCAGTTTCCAGAGCGTCCGCGCGCCTTACTAAATTTTTTAAAGGACTTCGGCACAAAATGGAATATCTCACTTTTTCATTATCGCAATCTTGGCGCTGCTTTTGCGAACATATTGATAGGAATAGAGGATAAGAGCGAGTCTTCAATTGGCCTTGATAAACACCTGAAATCTCTTGATTATAGTTTCATAGAAGAAACTGAGAATGCTGCTTATAAGGAGTTCTTAAAGTAATGATCAAAGAATTCGAAATTTACGTTCCAGACGAAAAGATTGAATTATTAAATCAGAAAATTGATTTAACTCGCTGGCCAGATGAAATTGAAGATGGCAGATGGACCTTAGGGACTGACAAATCATTTTTGCAGGAAGCTGTTAGAACATGGCGACATGACTTTGATTGGAGAAAGCATGAAGCAAAACTAAATGAAGTTGGTAGTTTTAAATATAAAACACAGTCTGGTCTTGAGCTTCATTATCTGCATAAAACATCAAACTCTAAAAATGCTATACCTCTTTTACTTACTCATGGTTGGCCTGGAAGCGTACAAGAGTTTTTAAAAATTATTCCGCTCCTAACTGAAGGAAGAGAGGGGATAGAATTTAATGTGGTCTGCCCAGCTATTCCTGGCTATGGTTTTTCAGACAAACCAACAGAATTGGGCATGAACTCTGAAGAGGTTGCAAAGTTAGAAAATGAATTGATGTTGAGCTTAGGATATAACAAATATATTGCCCAAGGCGGAGATTGGGGAGCAACTATCACTAAATGGATAGCAGAATTATTTCCTGAAAACTGTATCGCTATACATTTAAACCTAGTTCTTGCATTTCCGGGCGAGGGTGATGATCCAATGGAGGGAGTAACTCCAGAAGAGGCAAAAGGCATGGAGAATCTTCAAAAGTATCAAGAAACCGGGTTTGGATATTTTGCAATTCAAAGCACTAAGCCACAAACTTTAGGCTATGGGTTAAATGATTCACCTGTTGGATTGGCTGGCTGGATCATTGAAAAATTTCATGGTTGGGCGGCGAAAGAATCCAATCAACTGGTTGTTCCTTTGGACGAAGTATTGGCTATTGTATCTTTGTACTGGTTTACCGAGTCTATTACATCTTCTGCAAGGCTTTATTATGAGAATGGACCAATTGGTTTTAGTTTTAATAAGATTAATCAACCGATGGCAGGTGCAATTTTTGAAAATGAAATTGCTAGACCTCCAAGGGCTTGGGCAGAAAAAATTTATAATATTGAGCAGTGGAATCAGTATCCAGGTGGGCACTTTGCAGCACTAGAAAATTCTGAGATCCTTGCAAGCGATATCTTCAGCTTCGCTAAAAAATTAAAAATCCTTTAAAATTTATCTTCACCTAACTCCGTGAAGACATGATCGAATTTCATGTCATGACTCTCGCCAAAGGCATCGTTTATTTTTTGAAAACTAAACAGCAGACCTATAAGTAAAGGTTTCTTTAAACTGCTTTTATGATCTGCAAACACTCTATCGTAATAGCCACCACCATAACCTAGTCGGAAACCATTTTTATCGACCCCAACGGAGGGGACTATGATCAAATCATGAGAATTTACTTCTACTTCTATGCCCTCTGTTGGCTCTAAAATATTAAATTGATTCAAGGCAAACTCACAGTCAGTTTTGGGCTTAATAAACTGTAATTGTTTATCGGGCTTTACGACCGGAATCGATATTTTGTTATAGATAGAGGCTTCTTTGTTAAGAAGGTCAAGACTTACCTCATTGCTCGCAGGCATATACAAAGCTATGTTTTTTATGCCGTCAAGTGAGATTGATTGAAGAAAATTTTCTTGGATAGTTTGCGATAGAGCCAGATGATCTTGATCGCTTAGAGACTTACGTTGCTGAAGGACAGCGTGCCTATATTTATTTTTCACTAACTTTAAAATTAAGAACCAATTCACCGCTACCCATCGTTACCTGAACCGAGAGGTCAGGTGGCGAAGCTCATACTGCATCAGGCTTCCCAAAAGGTAATGCACAACAGCAGCAGTGGAAATTCACCTTTTAATATATTATCGGTTCAAAGAATCTCGATAAGTTGGCGAATGAACCAGTCCTACTAATTATAGAATACTTTGTTGTAAAAAAACGATTGCTTTTAGAAAAGGAACTATTGAGGAGTTACTTTATTGATTGCTCGATTTGAGATATTAAATCTTTTAAACTCTCCTCTTCTTTTTTTGAGAGAGCATTAGTATCCTCGGATTCTTGAGGCATCTGACTTTTAAAGGCTAGGTCTAAACTAGTAAGAATTAAAGCATTGGACTTATCTGGAATGGACTCTATTTGATTATTTAATATTTCAGCCGCTTGAATTAAACCTTTCTTATCTTTTGGTGGACAAGCAATGGATATATTTTTACCCATGATATTTAGATCAAGAATTTCTTTATTGCTCATTGGCTTTTTTTAGTTTATTTATTTTCTTGATTTCTTTTTCAAGATTTTTAATTCGATTCGCCTGCATTAACTTATGTTCCTTCCATGACCTCTCTTTTTGTATGTATGCATGAATAATGCCTTTTTGCTCTTCAAAGCGCTTCAGTAACTGATTAGCCACTTTAATTAGTTTGTCGATTGAATTGTTTGAATCATCGCTCATAAGAATATATTAAGTTTAAGTCTTCATATGCAAATAGGGAAGTTTGAAAAAGAAAAGAGTAGAATGAGACCATGAAAAGTATATTTACAGAACGAAGACAAAGACTTGGAGCTAATCTCCCGCCAAATGCTGCAATCGTAATCGCAGGCGCATCTACTCAGTACAGAAATGCAGATTCATCTTATGCGTTTAGACAAGACAGCAATTTTTGGTACCTCACCGGCTTTAATGAAGCTGAAGCAACGTTAGTTGTTTTAACGGACAATTCTAAGACCGCCAAATCAATAGCTTTTGTTCCAGAGAAAGATAAATTAAAAGAAATTTGGGATGGTTATAGAGCTGGGCCAGAAGGAGCGGTCAAGGACCACGGCTTTGATGAAGCCTACAATAATTCTGAAATTAACGACCAGTTACCTGAACTGCTTAAGGGTTGCGATCGTGTTTTCTATCCTGTGGGCAAAAATGCTGGCTTAGACCAAAATATTATTGAATGGATAAAAACTGCTAAGTCCAAAGACAGGCATAGTTCTGCCATTGATATTGCAGATGCAACTTCAAAAGTTGGCAATCAAAGACTTATTAAAGATGCTCATGAGATTGATCTAATGAAAAAAGCTTGTCGGATTTCTGCAGAATCTCATGTAGAAGCCATGAAATTCGTTAAACCAGGAATGACTGAACAAGAAATGGAAGCATTTTATTTGTATGAGTTTGCAAAAAGAGGTGGCAGATTTTCTGCATACACGCCAATTGTTGCTGGTGGAGAGAATGCATGTGTTCTGCACTATGTAGAGAACTCTAAACCACTTCTTGATGGTGAGTTACTGTTAGTTGATGCAGGCTGTGAATATGATTTTTACGCCTCTGATATCACTCGCACATTCCCAGTTAGCGGAAAATTTACTGATGCTCAATTAGCAATCTATGAAGTTGTGCTGGAGGCCGAATCAAAAGCTATTGCAGCAGTTTCAGTCAACAACAATGTGATGGACGCTCAAATAATTTCAGAAAAAGTAGTCACGCAAGGCCTAATAGATTTAGGAATATTAAAGGGTTCTTTAGATGATCTTCATGCCAAAGGAGCTTTTAAAGAGTTCTACATGCATAAAATTGGTCATTGGTTAGGCATTGATGTTCATGATGCAGGCGATTACATGGAAGATGATCAATTCATGCAGTTCAAACCTGGCATGGTCACAACAATTGAACCAGGCATATACATTCCCTCGTCTGCGAATGTTGATGATAAATGGAAAGGCATTGGCATTAGGATTGAGGACGATATTTTGGTTACTCCTGATGGAAATGAAAATCTGACAGAATTTGTTCCATCAGATCCAAAAGAAATCGAAGCTTTAATGGCTTAAAAGCTCATGAATCAATCTGTTTTGATATCTGGGGGTGGCATAGTTGGAGCTTTTCTTGGCATGGAGCTAGCTTCACATAATATCCCTTTCACCATTATTGAAAAAAATTTACCCACTCCTTCTGAGTTTGATGAGATTAGATCTTTAACTCTAAATTCAACTGCACATGAAAGGCTAAAGGAATTGGGTGTTGAAACTTCTTCGTCAGTTATTCAGTCCATGACTGTCCTAGATGGCTTGGGCACAGGCCGCCTTGGGTTTTCTGCACAAGAAGCAAATTTAGATTATTTGGCAGCCGTTTTGAATTTTTCAGAGTTGCGAGATTCGTTATTGGCTAAGGTATCGAGTTCTATCATTTCTAATAAAGAAATTACTTCCTTTCATTCCACTCAATCAGGTATTACAGCATCTTTAAGTGATGGTTCAGAGCTTGAGGCTGCATTACTGGTTGTTGCTGAGGGGCGCAATTCTAAACTTGCTGAATTAATATCACCCGATAAAACTGAAACAGATTACCAGCAGATTGCTAAAACGTTTCTTGTGCATATTCCAGAATTAGACAATGACAGAGCCATTCAAATCTTTCATGAGACAGAGATCTTTGCTCTTATGCCCTGTAAGAAAGAAGGAACATCTAATACTTTTTCAGTTGTGTGGTCTATGCCTAAAAATGGTTTGGCTACAAAGTCCCAAGATGAACTCTTACCAGAACTGTTAAAGTTTGAAAGAAAATTAGCATGCACTATAGAACCTATAACTGAAATTTTATCTTTCCCTTTATTTGCCCATCACCTTAAAGAATATTGTGACGATGGCATTTGTGCCATAGCAGATTCAGCTCATTCCATTCATCCCTTAGCAGGCCAAGGAATTAATCTTGGATTGGCTGATGCCAGTATCCTTGCAGAGGAGATCGCACGAGGATTTAATGCTGGACAAAACATTGGGCATATTTCTTTTTTAAAAAAATACGAGCTTCGAAGAAAAGCAATTAACGGCGCCATGTTAAATGGAGTAGATCTGTTATTTAAAATCTTTCAACAAGACAATCCATATTTTAGAGTTTTCAGGAATCTGGGATTAAAAACCGTAGATAATTTTAGTTATCTTAAAAAGCAATTCATCTTCCATGCCTCAGGGGTCTATAAAATTTAATTTAGCCAAAAAGGGATGTTTAATTTTTTAAACAATTCAGCTACCTCATGAATGGGTAGTCCCACTATATTTGAATAGCTTCCTTTTATTTCCTTAACAAAGGCGGATCCATAGCCTTGAATCCCATAAGCGCCAGCCTTATCAAAAGGTTCTTTTGAAGCGCAGTATTTTTTGCATTCAAGTCGACTTAAGTTTGAAAATTCAACTTGCGAATCTACTGTAATAGAGTGAAATTCTGCTTTATATCCAGAAATGATTCCAACAGTCACTCCGGTTATCACCGTATGCACTTTATTAGAAAGTTCCAGCAACATTTCAATAGCATGCTCTTCTGATTCAGGCTTGCCAAAAATTTTTTCCCCCATGACAACCATCGTATCTGCAGCTAATACTGGTAGCTCATCCATTTGATTGACCATGATATGTTTTATCCCTTCCTGACATTTTTGAATAGATAACAATTCTGCATTTTCTTTAGCATTCACCATGGGGTCAATGATTTCATCAACTGAAACATCGATGACAAGATGATTAGCCCCGATTTGAGAGAGCAGCTCTGTACGTCGAGGAGATTTGGAGGCAAGGTAGATCATCAATTACAATTTTAACAGGAGAACATTATGACCAAACAAAATAAAAGAGTAATTTTAGTTACCGGTGCAAGTAGAGGAGTGGGCAAGGGCATAGCAGAAGGCATAGCTCAACCTACTGATATTATTATCTGTGCCGCAAGAAGCATGGCGGAGGGCACCACGGTTCAGCAATTTGGTTTTGAGATTAATAGTAGCCTCGAAGATACCGTCAAGAACATAAATCAAAAAGGCGCTCAAGGCATTCCTTATGAAATAGATTTAAATAAACCTGATGAAATATTAAATTTAGCTACTTTTGTGAAAGAGGAGTTTGGATGCTTAGATTTATTGGTTCATGCTGCCTGTCAAATTCATGATGATCTTATTACACCTAAACCTTACTGGGAAAAGTCTCTTGATTTATGGTCTGTGATGGATGTTGGTCTGAAATCTAATTATTTTCTTTCTCACGCACTAACCCCACTTATGATAGAAAGTAAGGGTAAATTAATCTTACAAATTTCTTCACATGGCGCAATGTGCTATATGCACGGACCAATTTATGGGGCTCAAAAGGCTGCGATTGATAAAATGGCCTTTGATATGGCGCATGACCTCAAACCATTTAATATTTGCTCTCTCTCATTGTGGTCAGGCATTGTAAAAGATGAGAAAACTCAGAAAGTTAGCGAGCAACATGGCGAGCAATACGCAGAATTTTTGAAAGGAGCTGCCAGCCAAGAATATGCAGGCATGGTCATTAATGAAATTTATCAGGACTCAGAAATTATGAACTTTTCGGGCAGCACTCTCATAGCTGCAGAAATTG
>Ga0206130_10003215_pt1 | contig 21764 bp, 21 predicted proteins | sample Helgoland_Spring_9_FD_148637 | JGI IMG/M metagenome (GOLD analysis project Ga0206130, IMG submission 148637) | Pelagic subsurface seawater microbial communities from Kabeltonne, Helgoland, North Sea - Helgoland_Spring_Bloom_20160512_1 | ecosystem: Environmental > Aquatic > Marine > Epipelagic ... | reverse complement strand
ATTATTTGATAAATTTATTTCTTGATTAAAATTATATCCCAAAGATAAATATATTAAATTAATATTATTTAATAAATTTATTTCTTGATTAAAATGACATTCAAAAGTTAAATGTGTTAAATTTACATTATTTGATAAATCCATTTCTTGATTAAATTCCCATCCAAAAGTTAAATGTGTTAAATTTATATTATTTGATAAATCCATTTCTTGATTAAAATGAAATCCAAAAGTTAAATGTGTTAAATTTATATTATTTGACAAATCTATTTCTTGATTAAAACAATATCCAAAAGTTAAATGTGTTAAATTAATATTATTTGATAAATCTATTTCTTGATTAAAATGACATTCAAAAGTTAAATGTGTTAAATTAATATTATTTGATAAATCTATTTTTTGATTAAACACAAATCCAAAAGTTAAATGTGTTAAATTTATATTATTTAATAAATCTATTTTTTGATTAAATTTCCATTCAAAAGTTAAATGTGTTAAATTTATATTATTTGACAAATCTATTTCTTGATTAAAACAATATCCAAAAGTTAAATGTGTTAAATTAATATTATTTGATAAATCTATTTCTTGATTAAAATAACATCCAAAAGTTAAATGTGTTAAATTTATATTATTTGATAAATTTATTTCTTGATTAAAACAAAATTCAAAAGTTAAATGTGTTAAATTTATATTATTTGACAAATCTATTTCTTGATTAAAACAATATCCAAAAGTTAAATGTGTTAAATTAATATTATTTGATAAATCTATTTTTTGATTAAAATTATATCCAAAAGTTGAATGTGTTAAATTTATGTTGTTTAATAAATCTATTTCTTTATTAAATTCACATTCAACGTAATTATCACAATATTTATCGTTATATATATTATTTGTTTCAATTGCCATCAAAGGGTCGTTATAATTACTAAACATAACTTTTTCATACATATTAATAAGATAATAATAATTATCTAACTTTTCATTAAAATATGGTTCAAATATCAACCACTCATCTACAATCCAGTAATTATTTTTCATTTTTATTATTTAATTATAAATAAATTTCAATTTTTAATAATAAATAACTTCATAATCTTTAAAAAAATTTAACTTTACAATCTTTAAAATCATCAATATATTTATATTCTTTATTACATTTAATAGTTTTAAGATTTTTAGGTATTTTTTTTATTTTTAAATTATAATTTTTTAATTCTAAATATTCAATTGAATTTGGAAGATTATTTAATTCTTTTTTATAATTTATAATATATATTTTTTTAATACTATTTGGCAAATTGTCTAAATTTAAATTATTATTAATTATAATTAATTCTTCAATATTATTGTGCAAATTATCTATTATGTGTTGATTTTCACAATAACACATAGTTAAACTTTTAACATTCAATGGAATATTTATTTCTTGATTAAAACAATATCCAAAAGTTAAATGTGTTAAATTAATATTATTTGATAAATCTATTAAATTAATATTATTTGATAAATCTATTTCTTGATTAAAATAATCTCCAAAAGTTAAATGTGTTAAATTTATATTATTTAATAAATTAATTTTTTGATTAAAATAATCTCCAAAAGTTAAATGTGTTAAATTTATATTATTTAATAAATTAATTTCTTTATTAAATTTCCGTCCAAAAGTTAAATGTGTTAAATGAATGTTATTTGATAAATCTATTTCTTGATTAAAATAACATCCTGAAGTTAAATGTGTTAAATGGATATTATTTGATAAATCTATTTTTTGATTAAAATAATATCCAAAAGTTAAATGTGTTAAATTAATGTTATTTAATAAATCCATTTTTTGATTAAATTTATTTTCAAAAGTTAAATGTGTTGAATTTATATTATTTAATAAATCATTTTTTTGATTAAAACTGTTTCCGAAAGTTAAATGTGTTAAATTTTTATTATTTGATAAATCTATTTCTTGATTAAATACATCTTCCAAAGTTAAATGTGTTAAATGAATATTATTTGATAAATCTATTTTTTGATTGAAAGAATCTCCAAAAGTTAAATGTGTTAAATTAATATTATTTGATAAATTTATTTCTTTATTAAAATTACATCCAAAAGTTAAATGTGTCAAATGAATATTATTTAATAAATTTGTTTTTTGATTAAACCAACTTCCAAAAGTTAAATGTGTTAAATTTATATTATTTGATAAATCCATTTCTTGATTGAATTTATTTTTAGTGTAATTATTGAAACATTTTCTTTTACATATATTATTTGTTTCAATTGCTATTAAAGGTTTATTATAATTACTGAACATAATTTTTTTATATTTATTAATTACATCATAATAATTTGTTAATTTATCATTAAAATACGGTTTAAATATTAACCATTCATCTACAATCCAGTAGTTATTTTCCATTTTTATTATTTAATAAGATATATAAATATTTTTTCAATTTTTTTCAATTATTTTTAAAAATATTTAACTTCATAATCTTTAAAATCATTATTGTTTTAACATTATTTAATTATAAGAAGTATCATTTTCTCCAAAATATTTACTAACTTTTTTAAAAAACAAATTAAAATCATTTTTAGTTTTTTTAGAATTATATAAATCCATAAATGAAGGATTTAATTCAGTTTTATAATAATTTTCAATATCATTATTTACTAAATTATAGTTATTTTTTTTAATATAAATCCATCCAATAATTGGTAAAATTAATCTATAAAATCCACCATAATGAGTTTTAATTAAAACAAGCAATTCTATTTTTAACTGATTATCTAAACAATATTCATCTTTTAACAATTTTATAAGTAATAATAACATATATAAATATTATAATAAAATGTAATTAATTTAAATAATAAAAATTATTTAAAATTAATGAAAAAATTTTTAGTTTTAACAAAAGATATAATAAATGTAAAATATATACAAAATATTATAATAAGAGAGAATAAATATATAATAAATTTACATTCAAGTAATAATTATTCTGGTTTTATAATATATGGTTCAGGCTATATATCAAATAATAATTATGAACCAATAATTATTAAAAAAAATGATGATGATTATAAAAAAATTACAGAATTTATTGAAAGTATTTAATTATTTCTTATAAAATTAAGAAGTTCGTATGTTGCATGACAATCAATTTCATTATATTTAATAAGAGATGTCATTTTATTATTAGAAATTGTTTTTGAAAAATTATCATCATAAATATCTTTGGCAATATACATTGATAATAATCCATCATTAATTTCATTCCATTTAAGAGTTAATAATTTTAAATCATGTAATTTATTAACAAGCGATTTTAAATTAAAACTAAAACAATTTTTAATAATTATTGGATGTTCTTTATATTTAAAAACTTCTAATAAATCAAACCATAGATATTTCAAATTATCTAATCCATATATTTTTGTTTTTTTATAAAAAATAATAGTTTCTGCTTTACTCCAATGAATTAATCTTTGAATATCATTTTTATTTACATATTCTATAAAACGAATAATTAAATCTTCTTCATTGTTAAAATATTCAGCATTTGATTGTTTTTTTATATTTTCATTATTTATTAAAAATGTTTTTTGTTTCCATTTATTATTTTTTTTATTATAAAAACCAATACCTATCATATATAAAACAGGCTCAATTATATTATCTTTTTCATTATTATATGTTTCAAAATCAACATAATATTCATTTTTACTATCATCACGCCAATTTAAATGATTATTTTTTTTAGGAATTATATATTTATTTTTTTTATGTAAAATGGAAATCATATCATTTAAAATATTATATTTTACAGTATTTTCTTTAAAACCAAGAATAGAAGGTGTTAATTTTTTATCATTATATTTTGTTATTCCTTTTTCAATAGCATTATTTCTTTGTTTAATTCCACAATTCCACAATAATGTTATTTCTTTATTATCTTCAGCTATTTTTCTCTTCTTTTTAGAATAATGCAAATCATACTTATTTTTCATATTCGGAAATAAAGTATTATCAGTAATTGGTTCAATATCATAACATTCAAAATTTTCTTCTATTTCTTTATTCCATTCTAATGATTTACTGATTTTGTCTTTAATATCTTCATGATTTTTATAATCTATTTGAGCCAACATATCAAATGAAAATAATAATTGTTCTTCTTTATTAAGAACATATTTATATTTTTTAGCCATAATAAATCCATAATCATTTTTTTTTTTTTGTATTTTATCCAAAATTTCTTTGTAAATAAATATTTGTGATTTATAACCATTTAAAGTTTCAGACATACTTATATTTGAACCTTGATCTATTAAATTAATAGTAGTAGCTTTAATATCAATAATATAATATATCTTATTTTCAATACAAGGACTATAATCTTTTATATATTTTTTAATCCAAGAACCAGAAACAATTAAATCTGGATAACCATACGAACCTGTTTTAGTATTCAGTAATAAACTGTTTAATATCACATCAAATTTTTTGCTTATAATAGCAGCCTTTGTTATATCAAATAATTGTTTGATATTCTTATTATTTTTATTCAAAGATATTATCTTATTACTACCCTCCATTTTTTTATAAATTTCACTAATTATTTTATCCTCAAAAATAATTCCCTCATTCACAATATAATCAAATGATGTTTTTTGTTTTTTTAAATTATTATTACATATTACATTATCATTAATACTCTGACTATTAATCTTTCTTTTTTTACTTTGCAAATCTAAATAATCCATAATTCCATCATTCCTAATATGATTAATAATTCTTGAAGCACTGAACAATTTTAATTTTTTCATTAATTAAAATTATATCAAAAAAATCTTAAATACTTTTTACATATTAAATATTTTTAATTTTATTTATTTTTATGTTTTATCAACATTTTTAGTTTCATCTACATCGTCATTTCCATCTTCATTTTCATTACCATCATCATTTTCATCTACATCGTCATTTCCATCTTCATTTTCATTACCATCATCATTTTCATCAACATTTTCAGTTTCATCAACATCACTTTCATTTCCGTTATTATTTTTCATTTCTACAGTATAACAATCTAATTTTAATTTAATTCTTTTAATTAAATCACCATTAGAAAATAAATAATTAATTGAAGCCATAAATACAGCTTTATTAAAAGTTTTTTTACCACCATAAACAATGATAGTTTCCGATAAATTAATAATGTCATACTGAATACAAACCATTAAATAATTCAAATAATTTTTAGCTTCATTTTCAACCATAATTTTTTCACCAACTTTATATTCTAAATTTTTATATACTTTATCAACATTAAATAACAAATTACCATCATATCTTATTTGAGAATTATAACCCTTTAAATATTTATTTAAAACATCATACTTGCTAAATACCAATGGCAAAAATTTACTTTCAATCACATATAAGCCTGTTTTTGAATTTTTTTCAATATATGGAATACAATCTGTAAATAAATCTTCCAATAACATAACCAATGATAATGAAATTAACATTGGAAAATTACTCACCTTATAATTATTTAATCCCCTATCTTCTAAATAAGCTTTTAATTTTCTCTTTATTTGACTTTTTGAACCAAAATCATTAAATGTTAAATTAGAAATTACTTTAGACATTATTAATAATAATTACTATTTTGTTTTTAAGTATTATTATTTATTAAAAAAATGAATAAAATTAAGAAGCAAAGAACACACCAGTATTTTCAGCCTTAAGTTGAATAATATCCGCTTGAAGTTCTTTAATAATAATTGCAACAATATTTTTATAAGAAAGTGTAGTATTAGCAGTTAATCTCTTCCATTGAAATGTATAACAAAACTCTTTATTACCAACACAAGTTTGATAATGAAGTCCAATTTCATAAACACGATTATCAATCTTATTACAATCATTCTTTATTTTGCAAGTTTTAACAGCAATTTTATTGCAAATATTATTTGATGAAGCAACACATAAAACACTATCAAAGAATTTTTCAATAAAACTAATATTTTCTTGAATTGTATATTCACATGCATTTCTTGTAATAATAACAGGCATCGCATCTATAACTTTATTTAAAATAAATTCCAAAATAACAAGAGCTTCGTTATTTGCAATAATGCAATCTTTATATAAAGTATAGTTAGCGCATATAACTTCACAAGTTTGTTTAGTTGATACGCATTTTTTACATTTAGCATCACAACAATCACAATTCATAGTTTGATTTTCATTTAAATTATCAGTTTCATTACAAGGATTACAGTTATTATCACAACTATTAGTTTCACAACAATCAGTATTACAATCATCATTACAAGGTTCAGTAGTTTGATAACATTCAGTGCTTGTATCACAACAAGAACTGGTATAATAATAATTATTATTATCACAATTTTTTTCAGTCATGCAATTAATAATATCGGATAATGATAAAGAGCATGTTTCAGTTTTATCACAACAATCGGCCATTATATAATATAATATATTATAATTTAATTTTCAATAATATAAATTATATAATATTTTTAACCATGCTATCTAATTCATTTAATGAATTATTATTTAAATCATCTATACTAAAAATATCATTATTTTTATTTTGATTATTTTTAGGTTTATTATTTAATTCTTTGTTGATATCTTTGTCTTTTTTTACATTTTTATCTTTTTTTTCCTTTTTTTCTGTATTTTTATAAAACATGTCATATATATATAAACCTGTAATTATACATAAAAAAAAAGTAATCCAAAATAAATAATTGTTATTTTCCATATATTATATTTATTTATTTTATAATTATTATTTTTTCACAAAATTTTATTAATATATTATATATGGATTTAAAAAATACTTATTTAGTAATAACAATAATAATAATTATAGTATTTTTCTTTATCTATCATTATGATATTTACATAATAAAAAAAGGTGAAAAATTATGTGAAAATATAATGGTAGAAAAAAAACCAAATATTAATAAAAATCCAATTAACAATGAAGATAAAATAAATGATTATTTTGTATCTGATGTTAAAGATAATAATGTTATCAATGATGTCATGAAAGTATTGGAAAATATTCCAACAAAATTAGCACAACCTGAAATGTTAAAAATAGTTTCATATTTAAATAAAATATATCAAAAATCACCAAATATTAATGTATATTTAAAAAAAGTTAAAAAGATGCCAAATAAATTTCCTTATGATACAAAATATACAACATTAGTATCAAACTTAATTGTTAAATTTGATGCAAAATTTAATAAAAAATTAAATAAAATCAGAAAACAAAAAAAAGTTTCTTTCAATGAAAATAATAATCAAATTATTACAATTGATAATAATTCAATAAATAAAAAAGAAACATTTAAAAATTTGGATTCTGGTGAATTTACCAATTATGCTCCATTTTAATCAAACCAAAATTTTTCTAATGTAAATTGATTACCTCCACCCATTTGACCGTATTTATCTCTTTTTTCATTATAATACATAACTGTTCCAAATACTGTTATGCCTAATATTCCCGTTAATAGATAATTATTGATATTATCATATTCACTTAATATTTCATTCTTCTTTTCATTGTTAATATTATCATCATTTATTACATTTTTATATTCAGTTATTTTATGACTTTCATATAAAAAATATATCACTAAAATTAGTAATATTGATATATTATACATATAATTTAATTTTGTTGTCAAAATAAAAAATATATATACTATAAATCCAACTATCACAGTATTTAATATTTCATTCTTATTTACCTCCAAATTAATCGGATTTCCAAACATTACCAATAATGTTATTATCAATATCAATAATATCAAATGTTGTGCCATTCTACTATCCTCTATTTTACTCTTTAACGAATTAGAAAATAAATTTGATGTATAAGGGGACATCAAAAATAAATATGTTAATAATAATACACGACCTATTGAATATGATGTTTCCATATATTACTATTAATAAATTATATTTTTTTATTTAAAAACAAAATGTTATAAATTGTATATGACTTTTATAACATTTGAAGAAAAATTTAACAAAGAACAAAAAATTAAAAAAAAAATAGAATATGAAAAAGAATTATATAAAAGAAAATCTCTTTTTAATTCAAAATATCCTAATATTATATTTGAAAACTTAAAATTACAAAATAATGATATTGAAACTGACGACAGTTCAACACATTATTTAGATGTAAAAAATAATATTATATATTCATATGAATATGAAGAAGAATGTTGGTATATAAGTAGTTGTTCAGATTTAAAAGAACTTTTTTATTAAAAAATTAATTTATTAAAAAATTAATTATACATACAAAAAATATTTACTTCTTAGAACCTCTCTTCTTAGAAACCTTCTCTTCAACCACCTTTTCTTCAACAATCTTTTCCTCAACTTGAGCCACTGCTTGAGTTTCAACTGTTTTGGGGGCCATTCTATCATAAACAGTCTTAATAAAGTTTTGGACGTTGTAAAAATTAAATCCTTCCTTATCCTTAGGACTATCCACAGCATTCATATACTTTACTTGAGCATCGGTTAAATGAAATGCTTCTTGAATAGCAGGATTTACACGATGAATTCTTCTATCCTTCTTATCCTTAAGACCATGAACATCCAAAAACTTATGAAGATGCTTAGAAATATCTGTTCTAGGAACTGTCTCTTCAGTCATATTAAACAACTTAGCAAACTCAGGAGGCAATGGGGTCTTGTCACCAAAACCAGTAGCTCTCTTCTTACCAGTATTTGAAGACTTTTTAGTCTTTGCACTTCTAACAACTGCTCTGTTAGTTCTCTCAACAAACTTCTTCAAACTCTTCTTCAAAGTCAAATCCTCTCTTCTTCTAGTATCAATATTTTTAATAAGTTCTTTATAATGAGTTTCTAATGAATATTCAGTACGATTATTATCAGTAGTAGTTTCATTTTGAGTTTCAACAGCCTTCACGGTTTCAACAATTTGTTCAGGTTGTTCAACAACTTTTGTGGTTTTCTTAGTTCTAGCCATTAGTATAAATTTATTTAATGTCATTTCTTTAAGTAGTTTTCACTTTAATTTTTTTATTAAAAAAATTGAAATTAATAATAACATATTATCAATTATTAAAATGGAAGATAAATTTTCAAGACAAAGTTATGCTATTGGTAAAAATTCAATTAATAAAATAAAAGAATGTTCTGTTCTTGTATTAAATTTTAATCATTTATCTTTAGAAATAATAAAAAATTTAATTTTATTAGGTTTTGAAAAAATTGATATTGATTTTGATGATACTTTTCAAAATAATTCTTCTAATCTATATTATACAAATAATAAATTGTTAGATTATTTAAAAAGTTTAAATCCCACAGCATCTATCAATAATATAAATAATAAAAATTTTGAAATTACAAATTATAATATTGTTATATTATCTAATATGTTTTCAAATAAAATTAATAAAATATGTAGAGAAAATAACATATGTTTTATTATGTCCTGGTGTTTAGGATTATCCGGATGTATATTTAATGATTTTGGTAATAATTTTATTTCAAGAGATTTAGATGGAGAAAATTATAATTATCTTATTATTCAAAATATTGAAAATAATATTATTACCTGTAAAGATAAACATCTTTTACAAAATGATGATATGCTTTTGCTTAACGATCATGAAATTGTTAAAGTTATCCAGGTTATTGATATGCATCAATTTTCAATTAATTTTAAAACAAATAATATTACCACTTTAAAAAAAATGAAAAAAACAAAAGAATTTCATTTTAAAAGTTTAAAAAAAAGTTCAAATATTAATCAAGATTTAATACCCAATTTCAAATATTTTAATCGTGAAAAATTATTACATATATTATATCTATCCATTTTTGATTATTTAAAAAAATATAACACATACCCATCTATTGAAAATATTAATTCTTTTAAAGAAATTATTAGTTCATACTCTAATATAGATAATGAATTTCAAATAATCATACATAAATTTTTATCAACAATAAATGGAAATTTTTTACCAATGTCATCAATTATTGGTTCTATTGTTTCTCAAGAAGTTATTAAATACATACTCAATAAATTTATTCCAATTAATTCCTGGTTTAATTTAGATTGTTTTGAATTATTAAAAGACAATGAAATAATTACCAAAAATACCAATGATAATAATAAATATAATGACTTAATAAATATTTTTGGTAATGAAACACTTGATAAAATACAAAACACAAAACCTTTTGTTGTTGGAACTGGAGCTATTGGTTGTGAGCTATTAAAACAATTAATGGTATTAGGAACTAAAAATATAATAACCACTGATATGGATAATATTGAAGTATCTAATTTATCAAGACAATTTCTTTTTAATAATGATGATATTCACAAATCTAAATCAATTGTTGCTTCACAAAAAGTTATGCAAATGAATAATGATATTAAATGTTTTCCATTAACCGAAAAATTATGTTCTGAAACAGAAGATATATTTAATCAAAAATTTTATGATGGTATTGATATTAATCTTTTGGCTTTAGATAATATGGAAGCAAGATTATATGTTAATTCTCAAACAATTAAATATAATAAACCCTTGTTTGATTCAGGAACAACTGGATTACAAGGAAGTGTCCAAGTAATATTACCTAATATTACAGAAACATATGAAGCTAATAAAAATAATCAACAAGAAAATATTCCATTATGCACCATTAAAAGTTTTCCTTATAAAGTAGAACATAATATTCAATGGGCCAAAGAAATATTTGAAGAAGAATTTTATAATAATATTAATCTTTTGATTAAATATAAAAATAATCAAAATTTATTAAATGAAATTGACAATGTTGATATGAAAGAACTTGTTAATGTTATAAATAAATATTCTTACTTTAATAAAAATTTTAATTATCATTATATACTTTCATATTTATATTATAAAAATTATGTTTTTAATATTAAAGAACTTAATGAACAATATAATAATAAAAAAGAAGAACTTAAAGGAAAAAATCTACCAAATAAAATTAATATTGAATATAATACAAATTATTTCAAAGAATATTTTTTATTTGGTTATGATTTGTTAAATGAAATATTCAATACAAATGAAATACCAATAGATTATAATTTGATTGATATTAAAAGAACAAAAAAAATAGCTATTAACAAAAAATTAATCATTAAAATATTAAATAGTTTAAATATTGTAAATCCTATTGTTTTTGAAAAAGATAATAAAAAACACATACAATTTATAACAAATATTGTTAATTTTAGAAATATTCAATATAATATGAAAATTACTGATGAATATGAAGTTAAATTAATATCAGGAAAAATTATTCCCGCATTAATTACAACAACATCATTAATTGCTGGATTTCAAATTATTGAATATATTAAATATATTCAATTTAAAGATGAAATTAAATTAGAATTGTTTAATAATAAATATGTAAATTTAGGCATTAATTATATTGATTCAATTGACCCTGTTGAATGTAAAACAACTAAAATTGGAAAATTTAATTACAATGAATGGAATAATAAATTATGCATTGATACTAATAATACACAAAAAGCAATTAAATTATTAGAAGATTTATTAGAAACAAAAATAGAATATATGACATACCTAAATGATAATAATCACCCTATTGAAATTTATGATGGTGATGACATTATATTATCTGAAATAAATTTTAATAATAAAGTTGAAATTTTATTTTTAGAAGATTTAACTTTGGAAATTCAATTACTTTAAAAATATTTTTAAATTATTAAATAAATATAAATTTATATATTTTAATAAGTAATACATAATAAATTTTAATGATAATTTTAGGCTCAAATCATAATTTAATTGTTTCATTATGTCCTTACATTTTTGAATTATTAAAAATTAAATGTTTCAGATGTAATAAAGCATTAACTACTTTTTCACACACTGGAAAAAATAATTTACCTTGGTGTGATTATATTTGTTTAGATTGTGATTTAAAATATGAAGTGAAAAGTCATTTTAATTGTAAATATTTTTTTAATAAAAACCAATGCAATAAAGATTTATTTATTGGTGGAAATATTGAAACATTTAATAATTTGGAATCTAAACCTTGTTTAATTATAATTAATTTTAATATTTGTATTATGAGAAAATTTTTAAAAATTAATATAACTTCCATCAGATATTATAATTATTTTAATTATAATATTACAGAACATCCTATTTTAAGACATAAAACACATATTAAAATAAATACTGAACAATTTAACGCTACATATGATTATAATGATAATTTTAGTAATATTTGTTCTTATAAAATTGTGAATAATGAAATTAATAATATTAAATTGAATGATTTTGACAAAATACAAAAATTGGCAATTTATTTTAATAATGTATCCAATTTGAAATTATATAATTTAAATAAACAATTAATATTTAATAAAAATATTAAAAATGGTTATGATTATGCAGTAAATAATCTTAATTATTTTAATCAAGAAACTTTAGTTAAATTATGTTTTGATAACATGTTAAATTATAATAATAAAATATATGTTCCTATAATTAATAAAAATATTAAAGATGGTTATGATTATGCAGTGAATAATCTTAATTATTTTAATCAAGAAACTTTAGTTAAATTATGTTTTAATGATATATTAAATTATAATAATAAAATATGTGTTAATATTAGTGTTCCTACAATTAATAAAAATATTAATTTTAATGTTGAAAAAAACAATACTAAGATTTCTGATAAAATAATTAATAAATCTTTTTTATTTGTAAATTTAATAAAAAAATTTTTTGGTTGTTGATTTTTTTTAATTAAATTTATTATTATAATGAATTTATTATAATATGAATGTTAATAAAACAGAAGAACAAAATGAAATTATTCACTGTAAAGAAAATATGATAATTAATAGTAATCCAGGAGCTGGGAAAACAACAACATCTTTAATGTTATGTTGTGAAAATAAAGAAAAACAAATCTTCCTTTTAACATATAATTCAATGTTAAAAACTGAAGTAAGAGATAAAATTAAAAACAAAAATTTTAAAAATTGTGAAGTTCATAGTTATCATTCATTAGTTACTAATTATTATGATAATTCAGGTTATGATGATGAACATATTAGTAAAATCATAAAAAATGACAATAAATTAAATAAAAATATTGAACCAATTGATATTTTCATAATTGATGAAACACAAGATATGATTAAAATATATTTTGATATAATTCAAAAATTCATTAAAGATACTAATAGTTTTAATTCACAGATTATTTTATTAGGAGACCCAAAGCAATGTATATATAATTTTAAAAATGCTTCATCACAATTTTTAACATTAGGCGATTCAATTTGGAATAAATCATTTTTAAAGAAAACTCTTAATGTTAGTTTTCGTTTAACACATAAGGTAGGTTGGTTTATTAATAATTGTGTCAATAGATATGCTAAAATACAAACTATTAAAGATGGACCTAAAATAGATTATCATATAGCAAATACTTTTAATATTTATAAAAAAATTGGATTACAAATTAAAAAAATGATTAATGAAGAAAATTATAAACCTAATGACTTTTTTATATTGGTTCCAAGTATTCGTTCAGATAATGCACCCTTTAAAAAATTAGAAAATTATCTTACTAAACAAAATATACCCTGCATGACTCCCATCAGTGATGAAGCAAAGCTTGATGAAGATGTTATTAATAATAAAATATTAATTATTAGTTATCATCAAAGTAAAGGAAGAGAAGCTAAAGTAGTTATTGTTTATGGATTTGATGATACATACTTTAAATTTTATGGAAAAAATCTTAAAAATGATAGATGTCCCAATACAATTTTTGTAGCCATAAGTAGAACAAAAGAAAAATTAATTCTTGTTCAAGATGAAAGAAACGCTCCTTTGCCATTTTTGGATTTAAATAATTCAGATATTAATAATTATGTCAATATTATTAAATCCAATAAAAATGTGGAAATAAAAGAAAAAAAAGTATTTAATAATGATAATTTTGTTAAAAAAAATGTCAGTGAATTAGTTAAATTTTTATCATCAACATCATTGCAAAATTTAATTGGTTTAACTAATAATTTATTTGAAACCGTTTTTGATTGTATTAATGATATTGATATTAAATCAAAAGTTGAGACATCTAAAGATAATTACGAAGAAGTTTCAGAAATTAATGGCTTGGCTATTCCAAGTGTTTATGAAAAGGTTATTTCAAATGATGGAAATCTTAGCACCATTGAATATTATGTAATGGAACATATACAAAAAAATAATGATATTCAAAAATATGCTGGCAAAATTAATATTCCTTGCAAAAATATATCAGATTATTTAAAAGTATCAAATGTTTATAATGCTTTACAAAATAATCTTCATTCCAAAATAGCAAGCATTAAAAATTATAATTGGATTGATAATTCTCAAGTTGATAAATGTTTAAATAATTTGGAATTTATTAAAAATGATAATTTATTTTTTGAATATAAAATAACAAATGATGATGATTTGGATGAAAATTTTTTTATTTATAAACATAAAGATTTTGGAGAAATACGAATTGCTGGAAGAATTGATGCTTTTGACAATGATAATATTTATGAATTTAAATGTGTATCAAATATAACTATAGAACACAAATTACAAATAATTATTTATTATTGGTTATGGATAAATAGCAAATTAAAAGAGAATTATGGTGATAAAAATGGAATTATTATTAATATTAGAACCGGTGAAACATTAAAATTAAAAAAAGATATATATATTATTAATCAAATTGTTGAATTAATACTTAATGATAAATTAACTTGTGTTGAAGAATTAACAGATGAAGAATTTATTCTTAAAATGAAAATTTAATAAAAAAAAATAAATAATGTAATAATATGAATATTAAAATATTATTTTATGATGATAATGAAATAATTGATATTTATGGTGTTAATAAATGTTTAGAGATATTAAATAAAAATAAATTTAATACCCATAAATTAAATATCACTGATATTGATAAATTAAATAATGAAAATACTGATATTTTAATTATTCCAGGTGGAGAACCAAAACAAATTAGATATTTATTAAAAGGTCATGGTTCTAATATTATTAGAAAATTTATTTCAAATGGTGGAGGATATATTGGAATATGTGCTGGAGCAGTTTTAGCTGTTCCTAAATCACCATCATTAGATTTATTAATTAATATTAAAATGGTTAATGATAATATATGGTGGAATAGTGGTATATGTGGAGATGTTGAATTAAAAAGTTGTAAAAATATAAATAATAAATTTAATAATATTATTGATATTATTGATAAAACAAAAATATTCAAATACCTTAATGGACCACTATTTAAAATAAAAAATAAATCTAATTTAATATCATTGGCTAAATTTAATTCTACAATACATAAATCAAATATTAATAATAATATGAATAATGAAATTATCAACAGTATGTCAATTGTTTATGGAAAATATAATAAAGGCTCTGTTTTAATATCATCAATTCATCCAGAATATAAAGATGACATATTAATTGAAATGTGTTTGATTGTTAAAAATTAAATTATTTATTTTTAATATTTATATATTTATCACTTCCCGCAGCATGTCTCAATGTATACATACTACTTTTTTTCCATTCCTGTCCTACTGCTTTTTCACTCATAATATAAACATCACCACTATTTAATTTAATTTCATAATAATCACTGATTGATTTATTTTTATAATACCAAATCCATCTCATTGGATAATTATCTGCACCTAAACTTAAACAAATTACTCTTGTTCTTTCAGCATCTCCATGAAATCCAATTCCACATTTTTTTAAATCAAAATATCTATTACCTTCAGCTATTAAATTATCTGCTTTATTATCACATTTTTTATTTATTGTTTTACATAATTTTTCTTTAAATTTTTTAAATTTTTTTAATTTATCACTATCTATAATCGTTCCTTTTTTATTTTCATAATCTGGTTCTTGTTCAATTCCTTCCAATAAAACAATATTAGACCTTGCGTGTTTATTTAATACTTTTTTTCTTCTTGTATCATAATATTTTTTATCCCAATCTAATTTAGTTAATTCATTATATATTTCCATTTGTTTTTTTTCATCAATATAATTTCTTATAATTAATACACCAGCTTTTTCATTTTCAATATTTAAATTAATATATTCTGTTTTAAACTCTTTTTTTTCAAAATATTTTTTTAATTTATCTAAATCATTAATGGAAAATCCTGAACCCTTTTCTCCTAATGTTCCCAATAATTCCATTCCTGCATGATTTTCACCAGCATCTCCAAATGTTATGGCTATTCTTTCTTCCTTGTTCATTATTAAAATATATTAATTTGTGTTTATTAATAATCAATTTTTTATTTAATAAAAATTGAAATAATATTATTTTTAAGCCATTATAATATACTATTGACATAATCAAATAATTACAATGTTTCAATCTCCAAATAAATTGGAAAATGCAAGAAATTCTCCAAAACCAAATTATTCTTGTGATTTTTGTGGAAAAAAAGGACATAAAAAAAGTTATTGTTTTAAATTTAAAGAAAAACAATCAGAAGATAAAGAAAAACAATTGCAATATAAAATTTTTAAATTAGAAAATGAAATAAAAGAAAAAAAAGTTATTATAAAAAATAATAAATCAAAAGAAGAAGCAAAAAAAATAAAGAATAATTATTACAAAACTAACAATGAGATTAGTTTTAAAAATGCAATTGCAAATGATTATAGAAACTATCCAGAATATAAATTATTTGATGGTTATAATAATTTTGATAGAATGCGTGAAATAATATTAAAAAATTAATAATTTTCATTTTTATATAATAATTGATAAATATTAAGTTTTTTTGTTCTTGGATATCTTAAAACTCTTCCTATTACTTGGTCCAATGTTTTAGGTTCTAAATAATTAAATAAAATTAAATCATCAACAAATTCTAAATTTAAACCATTTGATAAACTCAAGTCATTAATAAATAATAATTTAATTGTATCATCATTTTTGAATTTATTTACAATATTAGTTAAATCTTCAATATTTCCACCATTTAATTCTAAATAACCAAATATTTTTTCATTATAATAATTTTCTAAATAATTATTTAATTCTTTTCTGGTGGAACAATATAATATTATCTTATTTTTACATAAATCCAAAATATCTTTTAATATTGTCATCTTATCTAAATTTATAAATTCATTTTCATTTTTGTTAATTTGAAGTGATGTTAATTCATCTTTTCTATAAATTTTATCACTTCCAACATATTCTATTTTTATTTTTGTGTCATCTATATCTTTGTCATCATTATATTTTATTAATTCATAAATACATTCATTGCAAATATTATCATTATTTGGTGTTATATAATAATCAATACTATTATTTTTATACTCATTTTCTAATTCCATATCTTGAATATTATTAAAACATTTAATACAAATTAAATTATTAAAAAATTTATTTTTTAAAATATCAGTCAATGCTTTTAATTCTTGATGTTCCACCACCAATTTATTTTTGCTAATAATATGACTTTCTTTATCACCATTATTATTGAATTTAATATATTTTTCTGTTTCAGTAATACTTTCTAATTTAGATGACATTAATTTAATAGAATAAGAATATAAATTTAATAAAACATCTTCATATGAATTTAAATCAACATTACCACATTCTTTAGTTAAAATATTATAATGATGTGTATTAATTCCATTCATTGTTTGTTTTTGACAAAATTTAGAAAATATATTATCAACATATTTATTTTTGCAAATAAACTTTTTATAATTGGGGGGTTTAATTTTCATACATTTTTTAATATATTTTATTTCACAAGAACAATCATTTTGTTTTAAATTGGGTAAATATAAATTATACGAGCCTATTGTAAAACTTAAATTATTTTCATCAAAAATAGAATGTATGGATGCTGAAATAAACCAAACCATTTTAGTTAATATATTATGTTTTAAAAGATTTTGTATTGTATCTATTTCATCAAAAAAAACTGAACGAAAATAAAAATTATGATAGGATATTGCTTGAACTAATGAAATATATAATACAGGAGTTATTAAAATAATATCATTATCCATTAAAATATATTTATCATTATATAAAGCATTAATATCTTTATTTTCTGAAATAAATTTACATTTTATTTCATTTTTATAAATTTTATTTATTGATTCAATCCATTGAGAAAATATATTATGTGGAACCACTATCAAAAAACAATTTTCTTTTTTATTCTCAAATAATTTTATAAAATATATCAATGCCAAAATGACAAATGTTTTGCCTGTTCCTGGAGGATCTGAAAACATACCATATTTAAATTCTTTATTATTAAAATTACTATCTATTTGCAAGGCTTTATATATTAATGATTTTTGGTGTGGTTTCAAAATAATATTAAATTCATTATTATTAATATTCATTTGATTTGATTTTTTATTTATTTTCATCATATTATTTTAATATTTTATAAATTTTATTTAAAATTTACACAAATAAAAATTGATTTTTTTAATCTTTAATTAATTAATTAATTCAATTTAAGCATTTGAAAAACTAAAATGGTTTGGTGTGTTGATTGTGGTTATATTCAATTAGATGATGAAGAATTTATTAAACATAAAAGAGGAAATATTAGAGATCACCACGAAACATATTCTAGTAAAGTATATTGCTCTTTTTGTGCCAAAATTAAAGGTGAATTTTTAAATCACGAAAATTATACAGATTGTCCTTTTATTAGAAAAGATAATTTTGCATTATGTAAAAATTGTGGAGTAAATGGTAAAAATTTTAATCACCATCCATCTCATTCAACTAAAGATTTTAATACAGTTAATAAAAAAATTATAAAATAATTTTATGGTTAAGAATAAAAAAAAATCATATATTAATAAAGATATTAAAGAAGATATTGAAACATATTATTTATTTAATAATGATGATCAATCAGAAAGTATTATTAATATTGAAAATACAGTTATTGATTTTATAATTGAAGAAACTAAACATAATGGTGGAATAAGAGAAATTAATTCATACTTAACAAAAATATATGATTTAGCAGTTTTAGATATTTATACAAATAAATATAATTTTAATAACAATTTTACATATGAAAACATTAAATTATTAAATATTAACTTACCTTATTTTATATAAATTCAATTTCATAATCTTTAAAATCATCAATATATTGATAATGTTTATTACATTTAATAATTCTAAGACTTTTAGGTATTTTTTTTATTTTTAAATTATAATTTATTAATTCTAAATATTCAATAGAATTTGGAAGATTATTTAATTCTTTATCGTAATATTCAATATATATTTTTTTAATACTGTTTGGTAAATTATCTAAATTTAAATTAGTTTTATATATTTTTAATTCTTCAATATCATTATGTAAATTATCTATTATATATTGATTATTACAACAATCCATATTTAAACTTTTAACATTTAATGGAATGAATATTTCTTGATTAAAACAGTGTCCAAAAGTTAAATGTGTTAAATTAATATTATTTGATAAATTTATTTCTTGATTAAAATTATATCCCAAAGATAAATATATTAAATTAATATTATTTAATAAATTTATTTCTTGATTAAAATGACATTCAAAAGTTAAATGTGTTAAATTTATATTATTTGATAAATCTATTTTTTGATTAAAATATTCTCCAAAAGTTAAATGTGTTAAATTAATATTATTTGACAAATCTATTTCTTTATCAAACCAACCTCTAAAAGTCAAATGTGTTAAATTAATATTATTTGATAAATCTATTTCTTGATAAAATTTCCATCCAAAAGTTAAATGTGTTAAATTTATATTATTTGACAAATTTATTTTTTTATTAAAAGAACTTCCAAAAGTTAAATGTGTTAAATTTATATTATTTGATAAATCTATTTCTTGATTAAACCCCCATTTAAAAGTTAAATGTGTTAAATTAATATTATTTGATAAATCTATTTTTTGATTAAAAAACCATCCAAAAGTTAAATGTGTTAAATTAATATTATTTGATAAATCTATTTCTTGATTAAAATCATTTCCAAAAGTTAAATGTGTTAAATTTATATTATTTGATAAATCTATTTCTTTATTAAAAAACCATCCAAAAGTTAAATGTGTTAAATTTATATTATTTGATAAATCGATTTCTTGATTAAAATCGTCTCCAAAAGTTAAATGTGTTAAATTTATATTATTTGATAAATCTATTTCTTGATTAAAACAATATCCAAAAGTTAAATTATTTGATAAATCGATTTCTTGATTAAAATCGTTTCCAAAAGTTAAATGTGTTAAATTTATATTATTTGATAAATCTATTTCTTGATTAAAACAATATCCAAAAGTTAAATGTGTTAAATTAATATTATTTGATAAATCTATTTCTTGATTAAATTTATTTTTAATATAATTATTTTTATAATAATTATTATCATATAAATTATTTGTTTCAATAGCTATTAAAGGGTCATCATAATTACTAAACATTACTTTACTATATTTTTTTATTACATCATAATAATTTGTTAAATCTTCATCAAAAGACGGTTTAAATATTAACCATTTATCTACAATCCAGTAATTATTTTCCATTTTTATTATTTAATAATATTATATATAAATTTTCAATTTTTATAGTAAATAACTTCATAATCTTTAAAATCATCAATATATGGATAATTTTTATTACATTTTATTGTTTTTAGATTTTTAGGTAATTTTTTTATTTTAAAATGATAACAATCAAACTCTAAATATTCAATTGAATTAGGAAGATTATTTAATTCTTTATTATAAGAATAAAAATAAAATTTTTTAATACTATTTGGTAAATTATCCAAATTTATATCATTAACACTAAGAATTAATTCTTTAATATTATTATTTAAATTATCAATTAAATATTGATTATCAGAACACAGAGATATTTTATTAACTGATAAAGGTATAATAATTGATTTTGTAAAATTAACACCAAATGATAAAGTTTTTAATATATTATTATTTGGTAAATATAAATTATTATTAAAAGAACCTAATGCTAAACATTCTAAGTTAATATGATTTGTTAAATCTAATGAATAATTATAATTATACATACAAATATCTTTTAAATTAATATTATTTGATAAATCTATTTCATTATCAATTCCTCTAACTAATAATATTTCTAAAGCAATATTTTTAGTTAAATCAAGTTTTTGTTTATAATTAAAACAAAGAACTAATTTTAAAAGATTAATATTATTTGATAAATTTAATTCTTTGTCAAAATTTTGAGAAAATAACAAATTATGTAATTTATTATTATTCAATAAATTTATATTACTATTAAAATCATATCCTAAATATAAATCAGTTAAATTATTATTATTTGATAAATCTATTTCATTATCAAAAATACTATAAACATAATTATTAAAATATTTATCATTATAACAATTATTATTTTCAATAGCAATAAGTGGGTCATCATAATTACTAAATATTATTTTATTATATTTATTAATTATATCATAATATTCATCTAATTTATCATTAAATTCAGGTTTAAATATTAACCAATCATCT
>Ga0206130_10003211_pt1 | contig 21772 bp, 20 predicted proteins | sample Helgoland_Spring_9_FD_148637 | JGI IMG/M metagenome (GOLD analysis project Ga0206130, IMG submission 148637) | Pelagic subsurface seawater microbial communities from Kabeltonne, Helgoland, North Sea - Helgoland_Spring_Bloom_20160512_1 | ecosystem: Environmental > Aquatic > Marine > Epipelagic ... | reverse complement strand
AATAAAAAAACATTTTAATTATGCCAGTATTTAATTTTCAAAAACCAGACAAAGTTATAATGATTGATTCATCTGAATTCGAAGGTAAATTCGAATTTAGACCTCTAGAACCAGGATATGGTTTGACTGTAGGTAACGCTTTGAGAAGAGTTTTGTTATCTTCTCTTGAAGGCTTTGCTTTTACATCTGTAAAAATAGAAAATATTGATCATGAATTTTCATCTCTTCCAGGAATTGTTGAAGATGTTACAGAAATAATTCTAAACTTAAAACAAGTTTGTTTAAAAAGACAAATTGATACTGTTGAGAATGAAAACGTAACTGTTTCTATATTAGGTCAAGAACAAATCTTAGCTGGTGATTTACAAAAATATATTTCAGGCTTTCAGGTCTTAAATCCGGATTTAGTTATTTGTAACCTAGAAAAAAATGTAAGTTTTAATTTAGAACTTACTATTGAAAAAGGTAGAGGATATGTGCCTGCTGAAGAAAATAAAAAGGTTGGAGCTCCAATAGGAACTATTTTTATGGATTCTATTTTCACTCCAATTAAAAATGTGAAGTACACAATTGAAAATTTCAGGGTAGAGCAAAAAACTGATTACGAAAAATTAATCTTTGAAATTATAACAGATGGCTCAATTCATCCAAAAGATGCTTTGACAGAAGGAGCGAAAACTTTAATTCACCACTTTATGTTATTTTCTGATGAAAGAATTACCCTTGAGGCTGATGAGATTGCTCAAACTGAAACTTATGATGAGGAATCTTTACATATGAGACAGCTTTTAAAGACTAGATTAATTGATATGGATCTTTCCGTTAGAGCTTTAAACTGTTTAAAAGCTGCTGAAGTTGATACTTTAGGAGACTTAGTATCATTCAACAAAAGTGACTTAATGAAATTTAGAAACTTTGGAAAAAAATCACTTACAGAATTAGAAGAATTGGTTATTGTTAAAGGCCTTAATTTCGGAATGGATTTGTCTAAATATAAATTAGACAAAGAATAATTAAATATTATGAGACACGGAAAAAAGATAGCACATTTAGGAAGAAAAACTCCTCATAGAAAATACATGTTAGCTAACATGGCTTGTTCCTTGATTGAACATAAATCTATTAATACTACAGTTGCTAAAGCTAAAGCTTTAAAAAAATATATAGAACCTTTGATTACTAAATCAAAATCTGATTCAACTCACAATAGAAGAATCGTTTTTAGTTATTTAAAAAACAAGTATGCTGTTACTGAATTATTTAGAGATATTTCTGTAAAAATTGGTGATAGACCAGGTGGTTATACTAGAATTATTAAACTAGGAAATAGACTTGGTGACAATGCTAGTATGGCAATGATTGAATTAGTTGATTATAATACTATTTATAATTCTGGAACGGATTCTGCTAAGAAAACTAGAAGGAGAAAAAAGTCTTCTAAAAAATCTAATGTTATTGTTGAAGAGTCACCAGCTCCAGTTGTTGAAGAATCAGCGGCTCCGGTTGTTGAAGAATCAGCTGTTCCAGTTGTTGAAGAATCAGCGGCTCCGGGTGTTGAAGAATCAACGGCTCCGGGTGTTGAAGAATCAACTCATGAAATTAAAAATAATGAAACAAATCAGTTAGAATCTGATAAAAAAGAAACTGATTCATAAAAAAATTATATTATTTATAATTTTTATCAATTATAAGGGATAAACATTCTGTTTATCTCTTTTTTTGTATTATTTTTGAAAACCATGAAAAACAATAAAAAATTAGAAAAAGCATTTATTCTTCTTGATGATGGCACTGTTTTTTTTGGTAAAGCACTTGGAGTTAAAGGTTCAGCTTTTGGAGAATTGTGTTTTAACACAGGGATGACTGGTTATCAAGAAATTTTTACTGACCCCTCATATTATGGTCAGCTAATGGTAACTACTAATGCACATATTGGAAATTATGGAGTTAGTGATTTAGATATAGAATCTAATTCACCCAAAATTGCTGGTTTAATTTGTAAAAATTTTAATAATAATTTTTCAAGACCGGCTGCTAATAATTCTTTACAGAATTTATTTATTGAACATAATATCGTAGCTATTTCGGATGTAGATACAAGAGCCTTAGTTTCACATATTCGTGATTATGGAGCCATGAATGCAGTGATTTCTACTGATATTAATTCTATTGATTCTTTAAAATTAGATTTATCAAAAACTCCTTCAATGAAGGGACTTGAATTAGCTTCCAAAGTTTCAACTAAGGAACCTTATTTTTTTGGAGATCCCGATTCAAATATTAAAATAGCAGCTTTAGATCTTGGAATAAAATTAAATATTTTAAGAAATTTATCGAAAAGAGGTGCATATATCAAAGTGTTTCCTTATGATTCCTCCATAAAGGATTTATCAAGTTGGAACCCTGATGGATATTTTATTTCAAATGGCCCTGGAGATCCAGAACCATTATCATCAGCCATAAATCTAGCTAAAGAAGTTTTAAGTCTAAACAAGCCATTATTTGGAATTTGTCTAGGACATCAAGTAATTGCTCTTGCAAATGGAATTTCTACGTATAAAATGCACAATGGACATAGAGGAATTAATCACCCCGTAATTAATTTAAACACAGGTAAAGGTGAAATAACTTCTCAAAATCATGGTTTTGCAATAAATAAAATTGAAGCAGAACAAAATAAAAATGTAGAAATAACACATTTACATTTAAATGATAATACTATTGCAGGTATAAGTATAAAAAATAAGAACTGTTTTTCTGTCCAATATCATCCTGAGGCTAGTCCCGGTCCTCACGATTCAAATTATCTTTTTGATCAATTTATTGATCTAATAAAATCTAATATTAATGAGTAAAATAATTAAAGTTAAAGCTAGACAAATTTTTGATTCTAGAGGAAACCCAACTGTTGAGGTAGATATTATTACTGAAGATGGCGTCTTAGGCAGAGCAGCTGTTCCCTCTGGTGCATCCACTGGAGAACATGAAGCAGTAGAATTAAGAGACGGAGGGAATAACTACATGGGTAAAGGTGTTTTAAAGGCTGTTTCTAATGTTAACAATATTATTTCTAAGGAAATTATAGGATTATCTGTTTTCGATCAAGAATCTATTGATGGTTTAATGATTAGAATTGATGGCACTCATAATAAAGCTAACTTAGGAGCTAACGCCATACTTGGTGTTTCTTTAGCTTTAGCAAAAGCGGCTAGTAATACTAAAGGTATTTCCTTACATAATTATATTTCAAGTAATAAAAGCACTACTCTTCCTGTTCCAATGATGAATATTATAAATGGAGGTTCACATTCGGATGCACCCATAGCTTTTCAAGAATTCATGATTATGCCTGTTGAAGCTGAAAGCTTTACACATGCGATGCAAATTGGTTCAGAAATTTTTCATAATCTAAAAAAGATTCTTTCCGATAGAGGATTGACAACTTCTGTAGGTGACGAAGGTGGATTTGCTCCAAAACTGGAAGGTACTGAAGACGCATTAAATACAATTATTAATGCTATTGGTATGGCTGGGTATAAAGCTGGAACACAAGTTATGATAGCTTTGGATTGTGCTTCATCTGAGTTTTATGAAAATGGTGTGTATGATTATTCAATTTTTGAAGGAAACGATGGGAAAGTTTTAAATTCAAAACAACAAGCTGAATATTTAGCTGAACTTTCATCCAAATATCCAATTATTTCTATTGAAGATGGAATGGATGAAAATGATTGGGATGGTTGGGCACATTTAACTAAAATTTGTGGAGAAAGAGTTCAAATAGTTGGAGATGATCTTTTTGTTACTAACGTCGAAAGATTAAGTAATGGTATAGAAAACAATATCGCCAATTCTATTCTAATAAAAGTTAATCAGATTGGAACCCTTACTGAGACAATTAAAGCTGTAAAAATGGCTCATAACGCGGGCTTCACAAGCGTAATGTCTCATAGGTCTGGTGAAACAGAAGATAATACTATCGCTGACTTAGCAGTAGGATTATCTACAGGGCAAATTAAAACCGGTTCAGCATCAAGGAGTGATAGAATTGCAAAATATAATCAATTATTAAGAATTGAAGAAGAGTTAGGAGAGAAAGCATATTATCCTAAAAAAGAAGCTTTTAATGTTAATTTTTAATAGTTATATTAAATATAAATTAGTGTAAGTAATGAAAAACAAAGCAACTGTTAGTATTAATAATAAAACTCATGATCTTGATTTAATAACTGGATCTGAGAATGAAGTTGCTTTAGATATTAGTAAACTAAGATCGAATGCTAATTTAATTACACTTGATGCAGGGTTTAAAAATACAGGTTCTTGCCAAAGTGCTATTACTTTTTTAGATGGTGAAAAGGGTATTTTAAGATATAGAGGTTATTCAATTGAAGAATTAGCAAATAAAGCAGATTTTTTAGAGGTTGCATACTTGTTAATATTTGGTGAATTGCCTACTAAGAAACAATTAACAAAATTTTCTGATGATATAAAAGAAAGATCAATAATTGATGAAGACTTAAGGATCATATTAAATAGTTTTCCAAAATCTGCTCATCCTATGGGTATTCTTTCTTCTTTAACAAGTGGATTAGTAGCTTTTGATCCTTCTGCAGTTGATATAAATGATGAGGACGACATGTATGATGCAATTCTAAATGTATTGGCTAAAATTCCCGTTTTAGCAGCATGGGTATACAGAAGAAGAAAAGGTTTGCCCCTAGAGTATGGAGACACTTCTTTAGGTTATGTTGAAAACATTGCTAAAATGATGTTTCAACGTCCAAATAAAGAATATGTTCAAAATGAAACTGTGGTTAATGCATTAAATAAATTATTGATTTTACATGCTGATCATGAACAAAATTGTTCTACTTCTACTGTTAGAATAGTTGGCTCATCTTACGCAGGATTATTTGCATCTGTTTCTGCTGGAATATCAGCTTTATGGGGTAGGTTACATGGAGGAGCTAATCAAGCTGTAATAGAAATGCTTGAAGCAATAAATGAAGATGGTGGAGATACGAAGAAATTTATGTCTAAAGCTAAAGACAAGTCTGACCCATTTAGACTTATGGGTTTTGGCCACAGAGTTTATAAAAATTTTGATCCAAGAGCTAAAATTATTAAAGTTGCTGCTGATGAAGTTCTTAAAGATTTAGGAATCGATGATCCAATTTTAGATATCGCAAAAGGGTTAGAAAAAGAAGCTTTAGAAGACCAGTATTTCGTTGATAGAAAACTTTATCCGAATGTTGATTTTTACTCAGGAATAATTTATAAAGCATTAGATATACCAGCTGAAATGTTTACTGTTATGTTTGCTATTGGAAGATTGCCAGGTTGGGTAGCTCATTGGAGAGAAATGAGATTAAGAAATGAACCTATTGGAAGACCTAGACAAGTTTATATCGGTGAAAATCAAAGATCTTTTACTGATATAGAATCAAGATAAACTTTTATTTTTTTAATTATGGAATTTTTAGTTAGTGGTGAAACTTCTAGACTAAGATCAGTAATTATAGGTATTGCCAATAGTTCTGGTAATATCCCTGTTTTAAGTGAGCTTTACGACCCAAAATCAATAGAAAATTTGAAAAAGGGAACATATCCCCTGGAAACAGATATGATCAAAGAATTAGAAAATTTTGTTGGCGTATTGAAAAAATATGATGTTGAGGTTTTTAGACCTAGATTAATAAAAGATTATAATCAAATTTTTACAAGAGATATAGGATTTGTTATTGATAATTTTTTTTTTAAATCAAATATCCTTCCTAAAAGAGCTAAAGAATTCGAAGGAATAAGTTCTATTCTTTCTGGTTTTCATAATAAAATAGTTACTATGCCACAAGATCTTCATATCGAAGGTGGAGATGTACTATATCAATCTAATACTATTTTTGTTGGTTATTATGACTTCGATGATTACAGTGATTTATTTACTGCTAGAACAAATAAAGTTGCACTTGATTATTTTATTAAATTTTTTCCAGAAAAAAAAGTAAAAGGATTTCATTTAAATAAATCATTAACTAACGCAAAAAAAAATATACTTCATTTAGATTGTTGTTTACAAATTATTGCTAAAAATAAAGCTATAATACACCCTGAAGCATTTACATATAAGGAAGATTATTTATGGTTAATAGATTTTTTTGGCAAACATAATGTTTTTGAAATTTCTGAAAATGAAATGTATGATATGACAAGTAATATTTTGTCAGTTAATAATGAAACAGTTATCTCTCAACCGAAATTTATAAGATTAAATAACTGGTTAAAAAATCATGATATAGTTGTTGAAGAAGTTGATTTGTCAGAAGTTTCTAAACAAGAAGGACTTTTTAGATGTTCATCTTTACCCTTAATTAGATATGATGAATAATATTCACTCAATTTTAATGGTAAGACCCTCAAGTTTTAGAATGAATTCACAAACAGCATCAAACAACTATTTTCAAAAAAACACTCACTTAAATGATGCGCAAGTTTTAAAGAAAGCATGTCTTGAATTTGACAACCTGGTTAGTTTATTACTTTCAAATGGAATTCCAGTAAATGTGTTTCAAGATGATTTAATAAATGATACACCTGACTCCATTTTTCCAAACAATTGGATAAGTTTTCACTCAAATAAAAGAATAGCAGTATACCCAATGTATGCTCACAATAGAAGACTTGAACGAAATTATAAAATCATAAAATTTATTGAAAATTTGGGAATTAAAATTGATTTTATTAATGATTACAGTGATGCTGAAAATCATAATTTATTTCTTGAAGGAACAGGAAGTATGGTGTTGGATAGATTAAATAAAAAATCCTATTGTTCATTGTCTGAAAGAACATCAGAGAGTTTAATTGAGGAGTTTTGTGATGAATTTAATTATATGCCAATTATTTTTAAGTCTTATCAAAGTATAGATAAAAAAAGAAAATTGATTTATCATACTAACGTAATGATGTGTATAGCAAATAAATATTCTATAATCTGTTTAGATTCTGTTGACTCTAAAATTGACAAGCAAATTCTTTTAAAAAGCTTAAAAGATGATAATAAAGAAATAATTGAGATTAGCGAAAATCAATTAAATTCTTTTGCTGGTAATATGATAGAGTTGGTTTTTGAAAATAACAGTTTTCTTGTTATGAGTAGTCATGCTTATAAATCTCTAACTAAAAATCAAATTAATAAAATAGAAAAATTCTCAAAAATTATTCATTCTAATGTTGAAACAATAGAAAATTGTGGTGGGGGAAGTGTTAGGTGTATGATAGCAGAAGTGTTTAATTAGTTGATTTAAATTTATTTATCTTTTTTATGAACTCATGTTCATTTTTCTTTTTTGCCAATATTTTAATAAAATATTCATCGATATATATTGAATATACATTAGATTGCCCTTTAAATAATTTCAGTTTATAAAACGGAATTATTAAAGCATAAGTTTCTAATAATGACCTAAAACTTACTATAATTCCTTTTGGCCTTAATTCAATATTACATTGGTTAGTATTATTATCTAAATTTAATAGGTTAGTGATTATTGAATCTGTTTGTGATATGATGTATTTTGGAGAACCAACACCTCTAAGTTTAATTCTTTCAAATATTGTAAAAGGATTCCCTAATACATCATTGATTTCAGATTTGATTTTAGAATTATTGTAAGAAACGTTTTTTAACACTTAACCATATTATTAATTTCAAATATAAACCAATCAAAAAAATAATTTATTCATTTTATAATTATATTTACTCCAAATTAAATTAATGGATATTAATACAATTTTACAGTCTAAACTTTCAGAATATCTTAAATTAAAGTATGATATTGATTTTAATGATTTTGAAATTCAACTTACTAAAAAAGATTTTGAAGGAGACTTGACAATTGTTATTTTTCCGTTAGTAAAAATTTTAAGACAAAGTCCTGCTAATCTAGGTAACGAATTTGGTTCTTTTATAGTTAATAATTCTAAATATGTTACAGGGTTTAATGTTATTCAAGGGTTTTTAAACCTTTCTATTTCATCATTTTATTATTTAGAATTTTTAAATAACTGTTTAACTGATAATAATTTTGGATTTATAACTCCAAAAAAAAACAGTCCCTTATATTTAGTAGAGTACTCATCTCCAAATACTAATAAGCCCCTTCATCTAGGTCATATTAGAAATATTTTACTTGGATATTCAATGTCTAAGATTTTAGAGGCTTCTGGTAAAAGAGTCAATAAAACTCAAATTATAAATGACAGGGGAATACATATTTGTAAATCAATTATTGCTTGGTTAAAATTTGGAGAAAACAAAACACCTTATGATGTAAACCAAAAAGGTGACTTTTTTGTTGGAAAATATTATGTTTTATTTGATAAAATTTACAAAAGAGAAATTAAGGAATTAATTAATAGTGGTTTTTCAAAAATAGAAGCTGAACAAAAATCTCCAATTTTTATTGAAGCCAAAGAACTGTTAAGAAAATGGGAAGCTGGTGATAAAGAGATTATTAATGTTTGGAAATTAATGAACGGATGGGTTTATGATGGTTTTAATAAAACTTATAATGACCTAGGAGTTAATTTTGACTCATTATATTATGAAAGTGACACTTATCTTATAGGAAAGGAAATTATTAATCATGGGCTAGAAAAACAGATTTTTTATAAAAAAGATGACGATTCTGTTTGGATTGATTTATCGGATGAGGGTCTTGATGAAAAGCTATTGTTAAGATCAGATGGCACCTCTGTTTATATGACTCAAGATTTAGGTACAGCTTATAAAAGATATAAGGATAATCCTGAAATGAAAGGATTGATTTATACTGTAGGAAATGAACAAGACTACCATTTTAATGTTTTGTTTAAGATTTTAAAAAAACTTGGATTTAAATGGTCAAATCATTTATTTCATTTAAGTTATGGGATGGTTGATTTGCCCTCTGGAAAGATGAAAAGTCGAGAAGGTACAGTTGTGGATGCAGATGAACTAATTTCAGAAATGGTAAACAATGCTTCTAAATTATCTAGTGACCTTGGAAAGCTTGATGGATTGAGTATTGATGATAAAAATGCACTAAATCATACTATTGGTCTTGGAGCGTTAAAATATTACATACTTAAAGTTGATCCAAAAAAAAGAATTTTATTTGATCCGAATGATTCTATTGACTTTAATGGAAATACCGGACCTTTTATTCAATATACATACGCAAGGATTCAATCTCTTTTAAGTAAGGAAACTTTTGAAAATCATTCCTTAAATGAGGATTTAGACATAAATACAAAAGAGAAACAAATTTTAAAATTATTAACTCAATATCCAGACTTAATAAAATCCTCTGCAGATAATTTAAATCCAGCTTTAATTGCAAATTTCACATACGAATTAGTTAAAGCTTTTAATTCTTATTATCAAACAACTAAAATTTCAAAAATTGAAAATAATGAAGTCAAGTTATTCCGTTTAAGCTTAAGTTATAAAGTAGGTTTAATTATTAAATCTTCAATGCTATTATTAGGAATAAAAGTTCCTGACAAAATGTAATTTAATAAAAATATAATGTTTAATAATTTAACAGATAAGCTTAACTCAGCCTTAAAAATTTTAAAAGGACAAGGAAAAATAACTGAAATTAATGTTGCAGAAACGTTAAAGGAAGTTAGAAGGGCTTTACTTGAGGCCGATGTAAACTTTAAAACAGCAAAAGAATTCTCAATTAATGTTAAAAATAAAGCTATTGGGCAAAATGTTTTAAGTACCGTTAATCCTGGGCAACTAATGGTTAAAATTGTTAAGGATGAATTAACTCAACTAATGGGTGGAAATGCGGAAGGAATTAATCTCTCCAATTCATTTACGGTTATTTTAATGTCTGGTTTGCAAGGTTCAGGAAAAACTACTTTTTCTGGAAAATTATCAAAATATTTAAAAACTAAAAAAAACAAAAATCCTTTGTTAGTAGCTTGTGATGTGTATAGACCTGCCGCAATTGAACAATTAAAAATTCTTGGAGAACAAATCGGAGTTGATGTTTATAGTGATGAATTGGAAAAAAATCCAGTAAAAATTGCTTCAGATTCAATTTCACATGCAAAAAAGAATGGACAAAATTTAGTTATAATAGACACTGCAGGAAGATTAGCTGTTGATGATCAAATGATGAATGAAATTAAAAACATTCATACTGCGGTTAAACCTCATGAAACTTTATTTGTTGTTGACTCAATGACTGGACAAGATGCTGTTAATACTGCTAAAACTTTCAATGATATATTAAATTTTGACGGAGTTATTTTAACAAAACTTGACGGTGATACTAGAGGAGGAGCAGCATTATCTATAAAATCAATAGTTAATAAGCCAATAAAATTTATTGGAACTGGGGAAAAAATGGATGCAATTGATGTTTTTCATCCTGAAAGAATGGCAGACCGAATACTTGGAATGGGTGATATTGTTTCATTAGTAGAAAAAGCACAAAATGTTTATGATGAAAAACAAGCACGAATTTTAAGTAAAAAAATTGCAAAAAGTCAGTTCGGTCTTGATGATTTTTTAGATCAAATAAAAAAAATCAAGCAAATGGGTGACATTAAAGATATGGTTGGAATGATTCCTGGTGCGAGTAAAGCCGTTGGAGATGCTGAGATTGATAATGATTCGTTTAAACATATAGAAGCTTTAATTTATTCAATGACACCAAAAGAGCGTTCAAATCCAAAAATTATTGATAATAGTAGAAAAAAACGAATATCAAAAGGAAGTGGATTAGAAGTTCAAGAACTTAATAAGCTTTTAAAACAATTTGAACAAATGTCAAAAATGATGAAAATGATGCAAAGTGGTGGGTCAAATAAGCTTATGCAAATGATGAAAGGAATGAAATAAATAATTAATTAATTATGAAAATTATAGACGGAAAAGAAATATCTAATCAAATTAAACTTGAAATTAAAAAAGAAGTTGATCAAATTATCTTAAAAGGACAAAGACCTCCTCATTTAGCAGCAGTTATTGTTGGAGAAGATGGAGCGAGTTTAACCTATGTAGGAAGTAAGGTTAGATCTTGTAGACAAGTTGGGTTTGAATCAACTTTAGTAAAACTTCAATCATCAATTAGTGAAGAAAAACTTATTGAAAAAATTAATTTATTAAATAGCGATAAAGAAATTGATGGTTTTATTGTTCAATTACCGTTACCAAAACATATAAACGAAGAGAATATTTTAATGGCTATTGATCCAAATAAAGATGTTGATGGCTTTCATCCAACGAATTTTGGAAAAATGGCATTAAATATGGAGACCTTTATTCCGGCTACACCCTTTGGAATAATGGAACTTTTAAAAAGATATAATATTGAAACATCTGGTAAACATACTGTTGTAATTGGTAGGAGCCATATAGTTGGTAGACCAATTAGTATTTTAATGAATAGTAAAGGAAAAGCCGGTGATTCTACAGTTACTGTGGTACATAGTAGAACCGTGAATTTAGAAAGTTACACTAAAAATGCAGATATCATTGTTTCTGCTCTTGGTATTCCAGAATTTGTAAAAAGTGATATGGTAAAGAGTGGGGTAGTTATAATAGATGTTGGAATAACTAGAGTCAAGGATGATAATTCAATTAAAGGTTACGTGATTAAAGGAGATGTAGATTTTGAGTCTATGAAATCTAAAGCAAGTTTTATAACCCCTGTGCCTGGTGGAGTAGGTCCTATGACAATAGCTATGTTATTAAAAAACACTTTGCTTTCTAGAAAAATTTCTATTTAGCAAATATTTGACTGGAATCTTTAAATGATTTGAATTCTAAAGCATTTCCTGACGGATCTTTAAAAAACATTGTAGATTGTTCACCAGTTAATCCTTGAAATCTTATATATGGTTCAATAATAAATTCGATTTTTCTTTTTTTTAGTTTTTCAGCAAATTCTTGAAAAACATTCCATTCTAGTATAACCCCAAAGTGAGGTATTGGTACATTTTTTCCGTCAACAGGATTAGATTTTATATTTTTAATATCATTATCTAAATGAATTACAAGTTGATGTCCAAAGAAGTCAAAATCAACCCAATGGTCACTACTTCTTCCTTCACTACATCCCAATATATCTTTATAAAAAGTTCTATTTTTTTCAAGATTATTAACAGGAATTGCCAGGTGAAATGGTGATAGTTTTTTCATGATTTATATTTTTAGTTCCATCCAATCATAAATCTTTTAATTTTACTTTCGGGTGGGATATTTATACTTTTAATAATTTGATCGGTACCCAATCTTAAATCTATTGGTAAATTTTGTTTATCAATAATAAAGTAAGCATCAATTTCATCTACATAAATAATTAAATTATTTATAGTATTCTGTATTGAATTTATTTTATGATTTTTTTCAATCATTCTAAATGTACTTTCAATATTTACTCCCTTGTTGGTTGTGAAAAGATTACTAACTATTTCAATAGTTTCAATAGTTTCATTATTATCATGTTGATTTCTAGGGGTTAGGGTAAGTAAATGATTTTTATTAGTGCTAAAAATTAAATATTTATCATCACCAGAAAACATATAATCTCCTTCGCCAATCCTTCTAACAATTGAGTCGTTTTTATATATTGAATCTAGTTGTTGAACTATAATCTCTTTATTTAATTTTCCAATTTTTCCTTTTTCAATTTTATACTCATTGGATGAGCATCCAACAATAAAAATTAGTAATGGAATAAATAGATATTTCTTCATTTTTTAAATTTAATTAAATGTAATAATTACTTTAAACACAAATTGATTTTATCTTATATATTTGCCAAGTGAATTCAAATAATGAACAAGAATTAATTGACAAGGGACTTCTTCTTCCTTTGATGGAATCATTTTATACAATTCAGGGAGAAGGATATCATAAGGGTTCTGCAGCTTTTTTTATTAGATTGGGTGGTTGTGATGTTGGGTGCCATTGGTGTGATGTTAAAGAAAGTTGGGATCCTAAAATACATCCTCCTACAAGTATTGATGATATTGTTTTTAATGTTAAAAAGAGTTCTAATACTGTAGTTATTACAGGTGGGGAGCCCTTAATGTGGAATATGAGTCCAATAACTCGACTATTAAAAGACAATAATATTAACATTCACATTGAAACTTCAGGAGCATATAAATTTTCTGGAAATTGGGATTGGATTTGTCTGAGTCCAAAGAAAAATAAGAATCCTCTTAATGAAATCTACTCAAAAGCAGATGAGCTAAAAATGATAATTTATAATTTAGACGATCTTAAATTTGCTGAAATTGAATCAAAAAAAGTTTCTAATAGTTGTTTGTTGTATCTTCAACCTGAGTGGAGTAAACGAGAAAAAATTATGCCAATTATTGTAGATTATGTTATGAGAAACCCTAAATGGAAAGTGTCTTTACAAACCCATAAGTATTTAAATATTCCTTAGTCGTATAATAAATATTTTACTCTGATATTATTAAATTTTTTCAGATCACTTTTCCAGCTTTTTTTAATCTGTTTTTCATTTTTACCCTCTATTATTTGTTTTTTTAAATCATATGTCCCTGCAAGTTTATTAAAGCTTTCTAAGAAAAAAGAAGTTTTATTTTTAGAATTATTGTAGGCTAATATTAACCATTTTAAGTTTATTTCATTTAGTTTTTCATATTTCCTTAAATCTAATCCATAGCACTTAGAATTAATGTGTTTAGGATATTTTGCGCCAGGCATCGACTTGGGTGTAAATGTAAAATCATAATTCTCCCAATTTGGATTTCCAATTACTTGAAATTGTAAATTTGTTCCACGGCCTACACTTACATTAGTACCTTCAAACAAACACAGACTAGGGTATAGGTTAATCGATTTGTGGTTTGGTAGATTTGGAGATGGTTTAACAGGAAGATTATAAGTGATATATCTGTTATAATTCTTCATTTGAATTATTTTTAAATCACATTTAACGTTACTTTCTAACCAACCTTCATTATTTATCATTAACGCATATTCTCCAATTGTCATTCCATGTACTATTGGAACTGGGTGCATGCCAATGAAACTTTTCAAATCCAATTTTCTTAAAGGTCCATCAACGTAATGACCATTTGGATTAGGTCTGTCGAAAACTATTAATTTAATATTATTTTCTGCAGCAGCTTCCATTACGTAATGAAGAGTAGATATATAAGTGTAAAATCTTGCTCCTACATCTTGAATGTCAAAAATTATAACATCTAATCCTTTTAGCTGTTTGTTTGTTGGTTTTTTATTTTTTCCATACAGGGAAATTATTTTAATTCCAGTTTTTGGATCAATATTATTATTAATTAATTCTCCCGCATCTGCTTCTCCTCTAAACCCGTGTTCTGGAGAAAAAATTCTTTTGATTCCAATTTTTAAGGAAATTAGTGAATCAACTGTATGAGTATATTTTCCTTTTTTATTTTCTATTAGGGATGTGTGGTTTCCGACGAATCCTACGTTTAAATTAATTAAATCTTCAATATAATCGTTGGTTTGATTTGCTCCAACGCCATGATAGTTTATGTCTTGAGAAAAAGAAAAGTTACATAATACATTAAATATTAAAAAAAAAGTAATTTTATGTATTGCTAAATGTAATTTCATAGACATGAATTTTGAATCATATATGGCTAAAAGATTTATAAAATCAAAGCCATATAAAAATACCGTTTCATCTCCAATAATAAAAATATCAATATTATCAATTGTAATCGGTATTGTGATGATGATTATTTCTATATCATCAAGTGTTGGTTTACAGAAAACTATAGAATCTAAGGTTTCTTCTTTTTTTGGTCATGTATCAGTGTCAAACTTTGAGAATAACTCTTCTTTTTCATCAATAAACCCTTTGAACAGCGATTTTGATTATACTTTATTAAACACTAACTATAGTATTAAATATTTTGATAAAGTAGCTTATAAATCTGCTTTGATTATTAAAAATAATAGTTTTGAAGGGGTTGTTTTAAAAGGAATAGAGGCAGATTTTAATTGGGAAAATTTTTCAAACTATATTACAAAAGGAAGAGTACCTTCTTTTGAAAAGAATATATCAAATGAGGTGATAATTTCTGAAAATCTATCAAAAAAATTATTAATTAATTTAGATGATAAATTTAAAGCTACTTTCTTTAAATCAAATTCAAGATCCGTTCCTAATGAGAGAATTTTTAAGGTTGTAGGAATTTATAGTTCTGGACTTATTGAATTTGATGAAACGTATTTTTTTGGAGATATAAGGCATATTCAAAAAATGAATAAGTGGAATAATGATGAGTTTGGAAGTGTCGAGATATTTCTAAAAAAATATTCTTACACTAATGATGTTTCTGTTGATTTATATAATCAAACATCAACTGAAACTAGTGTAATGTCAATTAATGAAAAGTTTCCAGAAATTTTTAATTGGATGTCTTTATTTGACTTTAATGTTTTATTAATAATAATCATTATGATTCTTGTAGGTGGTATCAATATGATTACGGCTCTTTTAGTTACTGTTTTAGAAAAAACAACAGTTATTGGTATTCTTAAAACTATTGGAGCTTCTAACAAATCAGTTAGATCTATATTTTTAATTAATGGAACTTATTTAATTGGTTTAGGCTTATTAATTGGAAATTTTATTGGTATTGGATTAATATTCTTTCAGAATCTTACAGGATTTATCAAATTAGATCCTCAAACTTACTATGTATCTGAGTTTCCATTTGATTTTAATTTTATATCACTTGTAATTTTGAATTTAGGAGTATTGTTTTTTTGTTTTTTGATGTTAATAATTCCATCCTATATTATTACTAGAATCTCTCCCTCTAGTTCAATTAGAACTAAATAAAGAAATTTACATTAATGTAATAAGCATGTATATTATTACATTTGCAAAGCTTTATGAATTATTATAAAAACATTTTAGAAACAATTGGGAATACCCCTCTTATTAAATTAAATAATTTAACAAAGAATATAGATGCTCTAGTTTTGGCAAAAGTTGAGTTCTTTAACCCTGGTAGTTCAATTAAAGATAGAATGGCTTTAAAAATGATTGAAGACGCTGAAAATGATGGTCGTTTGAAACCTGGATATACTATTGTTGAGGGAACCTCTGGGAATACAGGCATGGGCTTAGCATTAGCTGCTATAGTTAAAGGATATAAATTAATATGTGTCTCAACGGATAAACAATCAAAAGAAAAATTTGATGTTTTAAAAGCTGTGGGAGCTAAAGTTGTTGTTTGTCCAACGAACGTAAAGCCTGAAGATCCAAAATCTTACTATTCAACTGCAAAAAGAATCGGAGAAGAAACGCCTAATTCTTGGTATGTTAATCAATATGATAATCCTTCAAATTCACTTGCCCATTATGAGACTACAGGACCTGAAATATGGGACCAAACAGATGGTAAAATAACACATTTTGTAGTTGGAGTTGGTACTGGTGGAACAATTTCTGGTGTAGCGAAATTTTTAAAAGAAAAAAATCCACAAATTAAAATTTGGGGAATTGATACATACGGATCTGTTTTTAAAAAATATCATGAAACTGGAATTTTTGATCAAAATGAAATATACCCTTACATTACAGAGGGAATAGGTGAGGATATTTTACCTAAAAATGTAAATTTTGATTTAATAGATGGATTTGAAAAAGTAACTGATGAAGATGCTGCAATTTATACTAGAAAATTAGCTAAACAAGAAGGTATTTTTGCTGGTAACTCATGTGGAGCAGCTGTTAAAGGTGTCCTTCAATTAAAACATAATTTTAAAAAAAATGATGTTGTTGTAGTTTTACTTCATGATTCAGGAAGTCGATATATAGGAAAAATATATAATGATGAATGGATGAAAAAAAATGGTTTTAGCTTAGATTAATGAATGATTTTATTATTAATAATTGCTCAAATAAATTAGATAATAATCTTTCACATTCAATACTCAAAAATAGCAACTCTTATAAATTTCACACCAAGCAACATTACTACAATAAGACCCCACTTGTTCAACTAAATTCTTTATCTAATCATTTATGCCTGAATAACATCCATATTAAAGATGAATCAAATAGATTTGATTTAGATGCTTTTAAAGTTTTGGGTTCAACTTACGCACTTTATGAGATTTTAATAAAAAACTCTAACATTGATGTATTTTGTACGGCAACAGATGGTAATCATGGGAAAGGCTTAGCGTGGGCTGCTCAACAATTCAATAAAAAAGTAATTATTTTTGTACCAAGAGATACGTCAAAAAATAGAATTAAGGCTATTAAATCTTATAATGCGATTGTATATCAGCTTGATTTAAATTATGAAGAAACCTGTTTGTATGCATCTAACAAATGTGATGAAAATGGCTGGCAGTTGGTTCAAGATGCCTCATGGGAAAATTATGAAGAAATTCCATCTCTAATTATGTCTGGTTATTTAACTCATTTTAAGGAAATTGAGTTCCCAACTAATAGTAATTTTAAATCTAAATTTGATATAATTTTTTTACAATGTGGAGTTGGAAGTTGGGCTGCTTCTTGTATTTGGTATTATTTAAATCATTACAAGGAACATCGTCCAAAAATAGTTTTAGTTGAGCCTGAAGAATCGTGTGGTGTTTTTGAATCTTTTAAAAATGGTGATAGGATGACTCCCAATACTTCATTTAATACTATTATGGCTGGTTTGAACTGTGGAATTCCTTCCAAAAACGCTTGGGAAATTATTAAGATTGGATGTGATGCTGTTATTAAAATATCTGATGAAGAAGTTAAGAAAGCGATGAGACAATTATATAATCCAATCGGAAATGATATAAAAATAATTTCAGGGGAATCTGGTGCAGCTGGTTTAGCTGGATTAATTAAAGTTTTAGACTTTGAAAAATCTAATGATTTAAAAAAACATCTTAATTTAAATCAAGATTCAAAAATTCTTTTGTTTAATACTGAGGGTGCTACAGACCCAGATAATTTTAATAAAATTGTATCAAAATTTAATTAAATACATCTTTTGGAAATACTATGATACTTTCTTGATTATTAGTGCCAACGCTGGAAACTCCAAATAAAAAATTATCTATAACTATTCCATTTAAAGTAAATTCATTAGTATCACCAACAAACCTGCTGTTTTCCCAATAAGCTGAGGTGGTTTTTCTCCAATATATTTTATAACCTAATATTTTAGAGTTTTTTGGGTTTTCCCATTTAAGTTTAGTAGAAGGTTTTACTGCTCCTCCAATTTTTACATTTTTTGGTTCTTCAGGACTCCAACCTAAGCTTGCTAAATTTATTGCATTTACTGCTGTTAATTTTTTTGCATATTTGAAATTAACTCCAGAAATAACATCACCATATTCAATACCATTTTCAGTTCTAATATCTTGATGTTGTCTATTGTAATTTTCGTGAGCCTCCATTATTCTCACTCCAGCATATCCTAAATCATTAAATGGTCTGTGATGACCCCCTCTTCCAAATCTATCTAATCTGTATATCATCATTGGATTCATTTCTGGCATATACTTGCGAACAGTGTTATGAATATATCTTGCTAGTTGTCTTGAATTTCCATCAACTTCTCCACCATAAAACCTTCTTCTTTTAATAGAAACTTCTGATTCATTAGCTGGAGTGGGTTCAGAGAATATTCTAAAACTTAAATTATCAATTACTCCGTCTACACCTTCAATATTTCCAATCATATCATTATTTAATATTCCAATAATTTCCCAATTATTTTTTTTAGCGTAATTAGCTAATCCAGCACCCCCATATAGACCTTGTTCTTCTCCAGATAACCCTACGTATATAATACTATTATCAAATTTATACTTACTTAATACTCTTGCTGCTTCAATTACCCCAGCCATTCCGGAGGCATTATCATTTGCACCAGGTGAGAGTGAGGTGTAGTTGTTAGGATCACTGACTCTACTATCAATATCACCACTCATAATTATGTATCTGTTAGGATTTACTAATCCTCTTTGAATAGCAATTACATTATTAATCCAAACATCTTTGATTAACCTTCTTTTGTTTTTTATAAAATAATTTTTTTGATAAAAAACCTCTAAGCAATTATTGCAATTTGAGGAAATATCTTTAAAAGACTTCTTTATCCATCTTCTTGCTGCGCCAATTCCAGTTGTAATTGATAAAGTGTCACTTAATGTGTGCCTTGTTCCAAATGACACTAGTTTTTTAATATCACTTTCAATTCTATTTTCGGAAATTGAATCGATAATATTGTAATAATTTTCTTCGCTTTGCGAATAACACAATGAGGTAAAAATTAAAATAGGTATGATTTTGAAATAATTCATACCTAAATTTAATATAAAAACTTTTAATTTATTAAAAACAATATTTGTTTTCTTCTTTTAGTTTGTCTGCAATACTATTCTTTAATTTAATAACGTTTGGATATTCGTAATATTTTGTAAATCTTTTTAGCCCCATCAATAATCCTTTTTGTTCATCTCCTGAAGCAAAAGATACTATCACTTCTTTTCCTTTTGATTGTATAATATCCACAGCTTTATATAGATATAACTGAGTCATAGCAATTTGGTTAGTTTGAGTTTCTGTTCCAAGTCTATTACAATTTTTTTCAGTTCTTAGAAGCGCAGACTCTGTCATGTATATTTCAATTAGTATATCTGAAACTGCTAACAACATTTGTTGATGCTCTTCAAGTTTTTCTCCGAATTTTTTTATTCCAGCTCCAGCTAACATTAAAAACACCTTTTTAAGATTTTTTAATATTAATTTTTCTTGAGCAAATAGTTTAGTTAAATCAGGCACTTCAAATGATGGAATTCCCATCAATTCATCAGCTACTTTAGTAGCAGGATTGATAAAATCAATATGACCTTTCATTGCTTTTTTGATTAGCATTCCAACGCTTAACATTCTATTTATTTCATTAGTACCCTCATATATTCTACCGATTCTACAATCTCTCCATGCACCTTCCATTGGGGTTTCTGCTGAAAAGCCCATCCCACCGAACACTTGAATACCTTCATCAGCAATATTCTGCATATCTTCACTTATAGCTACTTTTAACAGTGAACATTCTATAGCGTACTCTTCTACACCTTTAAGCTCTGATTCCTGAAAGCTATTACCACTTTCATGTCTAATCTTAATTCGATCCTCAATATCCTTAGCAGCTCTGTATGTTGCTGATTCACCAACGTAAGTATCTGTGGCCATTGTAGCAATTTTTTCTTTTATGGCTTCAAAATCAATAATTTTTGTATTAAATTGAATTCTTTCGCTTGCATATTGCACAGCATATGATGTCACTCTTTTTTGCGCATCTAAGCAAGCTGCTGCTAATTTTATTCTACCTACATTTAAAGAGTTTACTGCTATTTTAAAACCACTTCCTCTTTCTGAAAGCATATTTTCAACTGGTACTTTTGTTTCATTGAAAAATACTTGTCTTGTTGAAGATGAATGTATACCTAGTTTTTTTTCCTCATCACCCAACGTAATTCCATTATTAGATTCGTTAGGTACTATAAAACCTGTTATGTTCTTGTCATCATCAATTCTTGCAAAAACAATGAACAATTTTGCAAATCCAGCATTTGAAATCCACATTTTTTGACCTGTAATTTTATAATGAGTTCCATCCTCACTTAAAACTGCTTTTGTTTTTCCACTATTAGCATCTGATCCAGCACTTGGCTCAGTCAAACAATACGATCCAAATATTTCTCCACTGGCAAGTTGTGGAACAAACTTTTTATTTTGTTCTTTATTTCCGTAAAGAACTATTGGCATTGTTCCAATTCCTGTATGTGCTCCAAATGCTGTTGATAAAGAACCTACAGCTCCTGAAATAGTTTCACATACTAACATTGTTGAAACAAATCCCATTCCCATACCTCCATACTCTTCCGGAACTGCTACGCCTAAAAAGCCTAGATCTCCAGCTTTTTTCATAATATCTTCAGTTAATTTATAATCTTTATTTTCAAATCTCTCACGATGAGGCATAACTTCTTTATCGATAAAATCTGAAACGGCTTGCTTCATCATTAGTTGTTCCTCAGAAAAATCCTCTGGTGAAAAGACATTTTCACATTCAGTTTCTTTAATTATAAATTCGCCTCCTCTAGTTATATTTTTTTCATTTGTACTCATAATAATATTTTAATTTAAAAATTCATAAATTCCTGCTGCTCCTTGCCCTGTTCCAACACACATGGTAACCATTCCATATTTTGATTTTCTATCTCTCATTTCGTTGAATAATTGAACCGATAATTTTGCTCCAGAACATCCTAGTGGATGACCGAGAGCGATAGCGCCTCCGTTAACATTGATTATTTCAGGATTTAAATTTAACTCCCTTATTACTGCTAATGATTGAGATGAAAAAGCTTCATTTAGTTCGATTAGTTCAATATCATCAATTTTCATTTTAGCTTGATTTAAAACTTTTGGAATAGCTTTAACTGGGCCTATACCCATTATTTTTGGAGGTACACCAGCAACTGCATAGTTAACAAGTCTAGCAATTGGTTCAACATTTAATTCTTTAACCATTTTTTCACTCATTATTAAAACAAATGCTGCACCGTCACTCATTTGAGAAGAGTTTCCTGCTGTTACACTACCATTCATGGTAAAAACTGGTCTAAGTTTATTTAAAACCTTAAGATTTGTATCTTTTCTAGGTCCTTCATCAGTATCAACAATATATTCTCTAAATGCCTTTT
>Ga0206130_10003207_pt1 | contig 21788 bp, 17 predicted proteins | sample Helgoland_Spring_9_FD_148637 | JGI IMG/M metagenome (GOLD analysis project Ga0206130, IMG submission 148637) | Pelagic subsurface seawater microbial communities from Kabeltonne, Helgoland, North Sea - Helgoland_Spring_Bloom_20160512_1 | ecosystem: Environmental > Aquatic > Marine > Epipelagic ... | reverse complement strand
AGAACTTTTTAAATTTTATGTCTAATTTGAAATTTGAGTGCCCATTTCATTCTCGTTTTCTAACTTTAGGTGAGTATTGCTCAAAATGCGGTTACCAAACTGAATCTAACTCAGGTAATAGCATAACATTTAGAAGATCAGGTGATAGCGAAGGCATTTATAAATCCTATGAAAATGCTTATGAGAACCTTGCTGAAGATGATCTGTGTAATCCTATTTATGCAGAGGAATATCAATCTGATTTAGCATTGGAAACACACCGCGAAATTGGTTCTGTTGATGAACTTGATGTTGCTGAACTTGGCGTGGGTCAGGGGTTCTTACAAAAAGCTTTTATTTTAGAAAAGCCAAAAAGTTTACTTGCCCTAGATATAGCTGAAGATTACATCAAAAACGCGAAAAAAATATTTCAAAATTCAGAAAACTCTTCCACTGATTTCCATACTGCAGTTGGTAATGTTGAATTCATGCCCTTTAAAGAGTGTTTTGACTTAATAGTTGCAACTGATATTTTAGAGCATGTTTTAAATTTGGGGAACGCACTCATTCGTATTTCCCGCTCACTCAAAAAGGGAGGTAAGTTTGCTTGCCGGGTACCTTACAAAGAGAGACTTGGACAATATAGTATATACAATAAGCAAAAATATGAATTTGCACATTTACGTTTTTTTGATGAATCAATGCTAATAGCTCAACTTAAGGAGGTTGGACTTGAGCCTGTGAAAGTTTACCGAAATGGGTTTCAACCAGGAAGATTTCGAAAAATTGTCCCCTCGTTTATGGCAAGAAATACGGCAAGGCTATTTTCGCTTGTTGGTTTGTACGGAAAAAACTGGCATGATTTTAATCGTAATTCGAGAAGTTATCCTCTTCGAATGCTTCGGATCTTACACCAACCTTTAGAACTTCTCGTTATTTCTGAAAAAGTTTAATTTGATTTTACTATATGCGTGTAAAAACTTTGTATTTTCTAAACAATATATTGTAGTTAAACTTTTGATATAATGTGTGGAGTAGCAGGAATTTTAAATTTAAATAACCGTCAGGTTACAAATTTAGAGCATTCGCTTAGTACTTTGAACAGGTTACAAAAACATCGTGGCCCAGATGGTGAAGGTGTTTGGTTGCATGAAAATGAACATGTTGGTTTGGCTCATGTTCGTTTAAGCATTATCGATTTGGAAACTGGTCAGCAACCAATGCTCTCTAATTCGAAAAATGCAATTACGTACAATGGGGAAATTTATAATTTTGAAGAGTTAAAAAAAGAAATAGGCGAGTCTAATTTTAGTACGAATTCAGATACAGAAGTTATTTTAAAGGCATATGAACGCTGGGGGGTTGATTGCATTTCAAAATTTCGTGGGATGTTTGCTTTTGCTCTGTGGGACGAAAGTAAATCAAAGCTTTTCTGTGCGCGAGATCGTTTTGGCATAAAGCCTTTTTATTATACAATTGTTGATGATATTTTTTACTGTGCATCCGAAATCAAGGCTTTACTTCCGTTTGTTAAAGAAATTGATACTGATAAGGATTCACTCAACGATTACCTGACCTTTCAGTTTACTTTAGGAGAAAAAACTCTATTCAAGGGGATCAAACAATTAGAGCCCGGGCATTTATTAACTATCGAGAATTCTCAAATATCAGTAAAGAAATATTGGGAAGTTTATTACAATCTCGATTTTAGCCATACTGAACAGTATTTTATTGAACAAACACGTGAATTGATGGGGGACTCAATTCGCCTGCACCTTCGTAGCGATGTTCCTGTTGGTGCTTATGTTAGTGGAGGTAGAGATTCAAGCATTGTCGCTGCTCTTGCGTCCCAAATTGAAACTAGCGAATTTCAAGCATTTACGGGAAAGTTTTCCTATGGCGAGGGATATGATGAGAGTATGTATGCACGGGATTTATCTCAGCAGTATTCTTTCAATCTTCATGAATTAGATATTAAAAGTACAGATTTTGTTTCTTCAATTCATAAGATAATCTATCATTTAGATCAGCCAGTAGCTGGTCCTGGTTCATTCCCTCAATATCAAATATCTCAATTGGCAAGCGAACATAGAAAAGTTGTTTTGGGTGGTCAAGGAGGAGACGAAATATTTGGGGGTTATGCTCGTTATTTAATTGCATATTTCGAGCAATGTATAAAAGGAGCGATTGAAGGTAGCCTTAATAACGGAAATTTCGTGGTTACTTATGAGTCCATTATCTCAAATTTGGAGTCACTTAAACAATATAAGCCATTGTTAAAGCAATTTTGGAGTAAGGGGTTATTTGAAACTATAGATAGGAGATATTTTGACTTAGTTAACCGAGCCCCTACTTTGGAAGATGAAGTCAATTGGGATGCAATTGGAAAGTCTTCGACATGCGATGAATTTACGAAAATTTTTCTTGGGGATAATGTAGGGCATGAGTCTTATTTTGATCTTATGACTCACTTTGATTTTAAAACTTTACTTCCTGCCTTGCTACAAGTGGAAGATAGAATGAGTATGGCTCATGGATTGGAGTCTAGGGTTCCTTTTTTAGATCATAAGCTGATTGAATTAGCGGCAACAATTCCTGCTGATATAAAATTCAAAAATGGAGAACTCAAAAGACTTTTAGTTAGAACCTTTGATCCTATCTTACCAAATTCTATTACCCAAAGAAAAGATAAAATGGGTTTTCCGGTGCCATTGAATGAATGGATGCAAGGAGAATTAAAAGATTTTATTTGTGGTATTTTTGAAACAGGCAGGGATCGAGGAAGAGAATTTTTTAATACGGATGTTATTTTAGAAAATTTATCCAAGGAAGGAAAGTTTAGCAGGAAAATTTGGGGGCTACTATCATTAGAGGTTTGGATGCAAGAATTCCATGATAAAGCTAGTGAATACAAAAAACAACTAACACAAGAAAGATTAACTTAATGAAGACATTGATAACAGGAGGACTTGGTCAAATTGGTTCACATATTGCTGAAATGATGCTGGAACGCGGAGACAAAGTATTAGTAATCGATAATTTGGCAACGGGTCGCAGAGAGCACCTAGCGGAACATCAAAACCTTAACGTTGTAATTGGCAGTATTGCAGATAACGATTTGGTAAGGAAATGTTTTGTTGATTTTAAACCTGATTCGGTTGTCCATACTGCAGCATCTTACAAAGATCCCAATGACTGGTATAACGATTCGCTTACTAATTGCGTCGGAGGTTCGAATGTAATTCAGGCTGCAAAAGAGCACGATGTGAAGCGATTCGTGTATTTCCAAACATCACTGTGTTATGGCTTAAAACCATTGGAGCAACCGATTACGCTAAGTCATCCTAAGTTTCCTGCTTCAACAAGCTATGCCATAACGAAAACAGCTAATGAAGATTTCCTTGAGATTTCAGGTCTAGATTTTGTGACATTTCGTCTGGCTAATGTCATCGGACCAAGGAATGTAGCTGGTCCATTACCAATTTTTTATCAAAGGCTCAAAGATGGAAAACAGTGTTTCGTTACAAAATCCAGACGAGATTTTGTTTTTGTAAAAGATCTTGCTCGGGTCGTTTTAAAAGCTTGTGACGGTGTTGGGCACGGAGCATATCATTTTTCTTCTGGTTCTGATGTTGCAATTGAGGAACTTTATAATGCAGTGGTAAAGGCCATGTCCTTTTCAGAATTCCCTCAACCTGAAATTAAAGAGCTTGGTGCCGATGATGTGGTTTCTATATTGTTGGATCCTTCAAGAACTTTTGAGGATTTCGGTGAATTTGAATTTACACCAATTGAGGAAACTGTAGCACAAGCAATCGAATATTTTGAGGAACACGGAACCTTGGGTGAATACACCCATTTGAGGCTTAAGGATGAAAAGAAATGAATTATAGAATTTTAATTACTGGCGGTGCAGGTTGCTTAGGGTCAAACTTAATCGAGCATTATTTTCCCAAAGGATGTGACATCAAGGTAATTGATAATTTTGCAACAGGTAAAAAAGAAGTAGTGCCCGAACAGGACCGTTTAAGCGTGATTGAAGGTTCTATTGATGATTCTGCTTTAGTTGAAAAAACTTTTGCAGATTTTCGACCTGATTATGTCATTCATAGTGCTGCATCATACAATGACCCAACAAATTGGAGGGAAGATTCCCTCACCAACATACTTGGTTCAATAAATGTTGCAAAAGCAGCCGAAAAATTTGGCGTGGAAAAAATAATTAACTTTCAAACTGCTCTTTGCTACGGAAGGCCTAAAGAAATTCCAATAAACAGGGATCATCCTTTGCAGCCATTTTCAAGTTATGGGATTTCTAAAACTGCCGGGGAACAATATTTAATTAATTCAGGTTTGCCTGTGGTTTCTTTACGTCTAGCCAATGTGACTGGGCCTCGACTTGCAATCGGTCCGATTCCTACTTTTTATCAAAGATTAAAAGCAGGTAAACCTTGTTTCTGTAGTGACAGTAAAAGAGATTTTTTAGATATGGAGGATTTCTTTTCGTTAATAGACATTTTAATTTCTTCTGAGGTTACCAGCGGAGTATTTAATGTCTCTACCGGTGAATCAAGATCGATTATGGATGTTTTTAATTTAGTTTCTTCTTATTTAGGAATTGAGCCAAAAGAACCTCCTCCCATTGTCGCTGTTGGAAATGATGATGTACCTGAGGTGGTTCTTGATCCTAGAGAGACTGAAGAAATTTTGGGATGGAAAGCAAGAGTTGGTTTCGAGGAGACTATTTACCGTATGCTAAGCTGGTATGACGAGCATGGTGTATCTGCTATTCATAGTCACCTAGCAGAACCAAGAAGCTAATTAAAAAAGTTTAAAATTATGGACAGAGATACTTTTAAAAATACGAACATATTAGTTGTGGGAGGCGCGGGATTTGTTGGTTCAAATTTAGTTTTAAAACTACTTGAATTGGATCCTTCTCAAATAGTCGTTGTCGATAATTTGCTTTCTTCTGAAGCGTCGAATGTGCCCGCTGATTCACGAGTAACTTTTATTTGTGGTTCTATAACCGATGACTCCATACTAAGGAATCTTCCGGACAACCTTGACTACGCGTTTCACTTGGCATGTTATCATGGAAATCAATCTTCGATCGCGAATCCATTAGCTGATCATGAGAATAATACCCTCACTACATTAAAATTGTTTGAGCGTTTAAAGGATATTTCTTCTTTAAAAAAAGTTGTTTATGCGGCTGCTGGTTGTGCAGTGGCGGAGAAGACCTTCGATGAAGCAGTAGCTACTACGGAAAACGCACCTGTTTCCTTGTTTCATGACTCTCCCTATTCAATATCCAAATTGATAGGTGAAATGTACGGTAATTATTATCACCGCGCTCATGGATTACCATTTGTTAAAGCCCGATTCCAAAATGTTTATGGTCCGCGAGAAATTCTTGGAGCTGGACAATGGCGTGGCACACCTCACACAGTTTGGCGTAACGTAACACCGACATTTGTCTGGAAGGCTCTCAATCAAGAATCCTTACCTTTGGATAACGAAGGATTAGGCAGTAGAGATTTTATATATGTGGAGGACATGGCAAGAGGTTTAATTCATTGTGCAGCAAAAGGAAAACCAACAGAAATCTATAATTTAGCTTCGGGCCGAGAAACAACCATTGCTGAGCTTGCAAAAATTATAAACGAAGAAACAAATAATCCAACGCCCCCCAAGCTTTTTCCCGCCCGTGAATGGGATCGTTCAGGAAAGCGGTTTGGTTCAACCATTAAAGCCAAAAATGAAATCGGGTTTGAAGCTGAGGTTGACATTCGTACTGGTATTTCTCAACTGGTTAATTGGACAAAAGAAAATCGGTCTTTAATCGAAAGTTGTATAAAAAAGCACGACCGCTTGATACAAAATCTGTCTAAGTGAACTAAATACTGCCTTGTTATGAAAATTCAAAACTCGAAGATATTAGTTATTGGAGGTGCCGGATTTATAGGTAGCTTTGTCGTTTCAGAACTTCTTAAGAACGATGTCGGAGAGGTAATTATCTTTGATAACTTTACTCGCGGTAAAAGCGAAAATCTGGCCAATACCTTAAAGGATTCAAGGTGTTCATTGTATCCCAATGGTGGTGATGTTCGTGATGTGGATATTTTAAATGATGCAATGCAAGGTTGCGATGCGGTCATTCACCTTGCGGCTATGTGGCTTCTGCATTGTAAGGACTTTCCTCGTACCGCTTTTCATGTGAATATTGAGGGAACCTTCAATGTATTGGAAGCGTGCGTTAAGAATAACATAAAAAGGTTGGTATATTCTTCTTCTGCATCCGTATATGGAGATGCATCAGAGGTGCCGATGACTGAAGCCCATCCCTTTAATAACAAGAATTTTTATGGTGCTACCAAAATTGCTGGCGAAGCGATGTGCCGGGCATACCATGATCGATACGGTTTAAGTTATGTGGGATTAAGATATATGAATGTCTATGGTCCTCATCAGGACCAAACCGCTGCATATACTGGCGTTATTCCGATCATGCTTAACAAGATTGATGCTGGAGAAGTACCAACAATTAATGGTGATGGAACTCAGGCATATGATTTCATTGATGTGGAAGATGTTGCTCGTTGTAATATATTTGCTTTGTTGTCTGAAATTTCCGATGAATTTTATAATGTGGGAACTGGCGTTCAAACTAGCATTAAAGAGCTTTGTGACACTATACTAGAATTAAAGAATTCTGAATTAAAAGTTACTTATAACCCTTACAGTGAAGATGATGCCCGTCAATTAGTCCAGAACCGTATCGGATGCCCGAAGAAAGCCTCATTAGATATAGGCTTCAATTATAAGTATGACCTTAGGACTGGTTTACAGCGGTTAATTGATTGGAGAGAATCGAATACAAATTGAGCTTTAACATCTTTTATGTGCGGAATTGTCGGACAACTTAATTTCGACAACAATCCCGTTTCTCCAGTTATTCTTAAGAGAATGACTGATGTGCTCTCTCATCGGGGACCGGATGGAGAAGGGCATTGGATAGAAGAAAATATTGGATTAGGGCATCGTCGTTTATCGATCATTGATCTTAGTCCGGCAGGGCATCAACCTATGGTTTCAGCAGATCAAAGATTTATTCTGTCTTATAATGGCGAAATTTATAATTTCCAAGAACTGCGTACAGAGTTAGAAGCAAAAGGGTATCACTTTAGATCCAATTCGGATTCTGAAGTAGTTTTACATTCTTTATCCGAATGGGGTTCCGATGCGATGTTAAGGTTCAACGGAATGTTTGCATTAGCTTTGTGGGATAGAAAACTAAAGCGCCTGTTACTGGCTCGTGATCGTTACGGCATAAAGCCATTGTATTACTTCATTGATAATAAGAAATTTGTTTTCGCATCCGAGCAAAAAGCGATTTTAGAGCAACCTGCTTTTGATAAGAAAATTAATAAAAAGGCATTGCTTGAGTACTTTACATTTCAGAATATTTTTACAGATCAAACTCTTCTCCAGGGAATCAAGCTTTTAAAGCCCGGTCATTATGGAATTATTGACGTTCGTAAAAGCGGAGATGAAATGCACCAGACTCAGTATTGGGATTATCACTTTCGAGAACCCGAAAAAAAAGTACCGAAAGAGGAATACTTAGAAGAGTTGGAGCGTTTATTTAAACAAGCAGTTAAACGCCAATTGGTAAGCGATGTTGAATTGGGGAGTTACTTAAGTGGCGGAATGGATTCTGGGTCCATTACGTCAATTGCTTCAACAACTTTTCCTTATTTAAAAACATTTACATGTGGTTTTGATTTAAGTTCTGCTTCTGGAATTGAGCTTGCTTTTGATGAAAGAACAAAAGCCGAAGCAATGTCTGCTAAATTCAAGACTGAGCATTATGAGATGGTACTAAAAGCAGGTGATATGGAGAGGTGTTTGCCAAAGCTGGCCTGGCACTTGGAAGAACCCAGGGTAGGGCAATGCTACCCTAATTTTTATGCATCAAAACTTGCTGGGAAGTTTGTTAAAGTTGTCCTTTCAGGAGCAGGAGGTGATGAATTATTCGGTGGTTACCCATGGCGTTATTACCGTGGGGCGACTGCCCAAAATTTTGATCAATACATTGATGATTATTACTTATATTGGCAAAGACTTATTCCGAATAGTGAAATATCAAAGGTTTTTGCACCAATTTGGGGTGATGTAAAAGATGTATGGACTAAAGATATTTTTAAGAATGTCTTTTCCAGTCATGCTAATTCCTTGGAAAAACCTGAAGATTACATTAATCATTCACTTTATTTTGAAGCCAAAACATTCTTACATGGATTGTTCGTTGTTGAAGATAAACTAAGTATGGCACATTCTTTGGAATCAAGGGTACCCTTTATGGACAATGACTTAGTTAATTTTGCAATGCAATGCCCGGTCAACTTAAAGCTCAATAATCTTGGTAAGGTAATTCGTCTAAATGAAAATGAATTTGGCAGAAAATCCAGTCATTACTTTCAAAAAACTAATGACGGAAAACAAATACTTCGAGATATGATGTCCCGCTTTATTCCAAAAGATATTACAGAAGCAGAGAAACAGGGCTTTTCTTCCCCTGATGCCAGTTGGTTTAAGGGAGAAAGTATTGATTTTGTGAAGAGCAAACTGTTAAATGAAAAAGCTTCTATTTATCAAATTCTTGATAGGGATAGGATTAAATCAATGATAGAAGAACATCTAAACGGTAAGCAAAATCGTCGTTTACTAATTTGGTCTCTGCTTAATGTGGAAAGTTATATAAATCAAAATAATCTGCTTCTATAAACAATTGTCCATTAACAGAAGACGATTCTTAACTTGATCCCTCAATTTCTGGAAGTGCCTCCCAACTAACTCTCTTCGATTGTCTCGCTCTTCAATTATCAGTTAGCCCTGATTCAAAACTAGAATTAAAAATTTCAGGCTGAAAAACTCTTTTAACCGATTTAGTTCATTATCATCATTTTAAAGAATTTGAGATTCTTGGTGTGCTTGAGGTTTTGTTTGATGTCGATCAAATTCTTCGTTACGAAGGTCCCAAAAACAAAAAACATCGCTATGGGCTTTATGTTCAAGCGATTCGATGAAATGGCTAAATTTAGTCGATTGGATTTTAAATACTCCTAAAAGTGAAGATTTTAATTACCGGTGCAACAGGCTTTATAGGTACGAAATTAGGACAGGTACTTAGCCAAGATAATCAAGTTTATGGTTTGTTACGTAATGAAAATTCATTTTTGGAGGATTATTTTATACCTGTTTTTGCAGATCTGACTGATCCAAAATTTGTAAGTTTATTACCAGAAGAAATAGACTGCGTAATTCATCTCGCACAGTCATTAAAATACAGAGATTTTCCAGAGGGAGTCCTTGATATAAATCGAATAAATGTTGATTCGACCTTAGAGCTACTAGATTGGTCGAGAGCCAAAGGAGTAAAAAAGTTTATCTTTGCTTCAACTGCAAATGTTTATGGACCCACTGAAAAACTACTCACCGAATCATGCCCAAGCGACCCAAATTCCTTTTATGGTGCGTCCAAACTGGCAGCTGAAAATATCATTAAACCATACGCCAAATTTTTTAAAATTGATGTACTGAGGTTCTTCACTGTCTATGGTCCTGGACAATCTGGTATGCTGATACCTAAGATTACCCAAAAAATTTTCGACGGCGAACCCATTCACTTAGCTGAAAAGGAAGGGATTTATCTTTCCCCCATTTTTATTGATGATGCATGTTCGATAATTCAAACACTAATCAGTGTTTCGTCGAAGCAACAATATCGTTTAATCAATATGTGTGGAGATGAAATAACTACCCTAGATAAAGTTGTCACAATAATCGAAAAAATTAGCGGCAAAAAAGGAAATATTAGGATTACCGATGATAAGAAAATTTTTTTAGCAGGGAGTAATTCTTATTTAAAAAAAATAATTGGAGATTTTCATTTTACTACTATTGAAACTGGCTTGAATGTTTTCCTCAAAGCACAATCGTTTTCCGCTGCCTAAAGATTATTTTAAATGTTTTCCTTTATATCCAAAATTAGTCCAACAAATATTAATTCATGGAGAAATAAAGTATTTCTTACTTTTGATATCGATTGGGCTCATGATGATATTATTTCTGACACTTTCAATTTGGTTAAAAACTTTAATTTATTGTCGACTTGGTTTGTCACTCATGAAACCTCAATGGTTGATAAGCTTTCTCTTGAAAAAACCATTGAACTAGGGGTTCATCCTAATTTTAACCCTCTTTTGAATGGGAATTCCGAAAAAGATAGCACAGAAGTGCTTAAGAAATCTTTAGATATTGTTCCCCGTGCAGTTTCAATTCGGTCTCATTCTCTTACACAAAATGAAAGGTTACTTGATCAGTTTAAACAATTTGGTCTTACTCATATTTCAAATAATTTTATTCCATTTGGGTGCGGGATTAACATAAAGCCATTTTTTGTTTGGGACAAAATGATTATAGTACCACACTGCTGGCAGGATAATGTTTCATTGAAAATGAATCTCGGTTTTCCTCAAGTAAGTGATTTTGCAACTGGACTTTGCATTTTTGATTTTCATCCAATCCATGTCTTTCTTAATACCGAAAGCCTTGATCGATATGAACGCACAAGACCATTTCACCAAAACCCGGAAGAATTAATTAAGCATCGATTTGATGGTTATGGCACCCGTTCAAGACTCTTAGAATTATTAAAGATGGGGCTTAATTAATGAAAATTGCAATTATTGGTAGAACAGAAATTCTTTATGACACGGCATTATTTCTGAAGGAATCTGGGCATGAAATTGTCTACATCCTAACTTCAGAAGAGGCAGTAGAGTATAAGCGTACTGCAAATGACTTTAAAATGTTAGCGGAAAGTTTGAGTGTTCCTTTCGCTCGGGGAAGTGATATTACAAAATTTTCTGATGAATTATCTGAGTCCTACCCGGACATAGGAATTAGCATGAATTATACTGGAATACTTCCTCAGTCTATAATTGATATTTTTCCTTTTGGTGTGCTTAATTCGCACGGAGGTGATCTACCGCGCTATCGCGGCAATGCTTGTCAAGCATGGGCGATCATTAACGGTGAGGAACGAATCGGTCTTTGTATCCATAAGATGATAGGCGGGGAACTTGATAGCGGAGACATTATTACCCGTGATTATATGCCTATCAACCATAGCACTAAAGTTACAAAAGTGTGGGAGTGGATGTCTTGCCGGATTCCTCTACTCATGTTGGAGGCGGTCGAAAAGTTAGAAGCTGATCCGTCTTATCTTTTGGAACTACAATCAAAATCTCCTCAGGATTTCCTTCGTTGCTATCCAAGAAAGCCAGAAGATGGTCGTATTACTTGGAGTGAATCAGCCAGTAATGTCTTACGCTTGGTCAATGCAAGTTGTAAACCATATGCAGGGGCATTTTGTGGATTCGAGGATAGAGTTATGATTATTTGGGATGCGGAATTGGTATTAGATGACGAAATTTTTTGTGCTGTACCTGGCCAAGTCACAAACATTGGTGAAGGGTTTATCGAGGTGGCTTGTGGAAAAGGAAAACTTCGACTTCTTGAGATCGAAATTGATTGCGTGAAAAAGTCTCCTGATACGATCATTAAATCAATTCGAAAACGATTATCATGATTTCTTCCGATAATTTGCCCATAAATCTTCTTCCGAACGATGAGGATTTCACTATCCAGAATTACCAAGAGTTACTTAAATTAGCCAAATTGGGATGGAAAATATTAGATTACAGGAATATTCAATGGGACGAGAATTTTATTGTTTGGAGACATGATGTTGATTATTCGCTAAATTGTTCTCTGAAGTTGGCTAAAATAGAACAAAAAGAAGGTGTTAAATCCACTTACTTCATAAATCCCCACTCTGAGTTTTATAATGTTGCTGAATTGAGTCAGTACGAAATCGTAAAAGAGATTCTGTCGCTTGGACATGATATAGGTTTGCATTTTGACGGTGCATTTCACGAAGTGAAGTCTGAATGTGAACTTGATGTTCTTGTGGCAAAGGAGTCTTCCTATCTTGAGGACTTATTTGGGGTAAAGCCTAGTGCCTTTAGTTTTCACAATCCTGTTTCGGAAAATCTAGAGTGTGAGGCAGATGAGTATGGTAAGCTCAAAAATTGTTACTCTAAAAGGTTTAAAAAAGAGGTTGGCTATTGTTCAGACTCCAATGGATATTGGCGTTTTCGGAGACTTTATGAAGTGCTTAAAGAGGGAAAAGATAGACGCTTGCAGGTACTTACGCACCCTGGTTGGTGGCAAGACGAACCTGCTCCGCCAAGACAGAAAATCTTTCGGGCAGTTTATGGAAGAGCTGAGGCAACAATGTCCATTTACGATCGTGGGTTGGATCACCATGGTCGCTTCAATAATGCGGGTGATGCACAAGCTCTAGGAATTATTCGAGAATTGAAGCCGGACGAATACGAGCTTTGTGATTATCTATGGAGTCGTTCGAATTTTAAAACGCTTTTTCTAAAGCTTTGGTGCTTGCAGGAAATGCAGATTAACCAGATGTCCAAAGTCTTCCTAAGAAAAATATGGAATGTTACCGAGAGTGAGATCAATCGTTTTTTTGCTGATGAAGCACTAATGGTCAATGGTTGCGATCTATTTGATTCCTTATTTGATCAAAAATTACATGAAGTTTCATTTTTTGCGAAGAGCGAATACGAATTTTGGATTCAGATTAGGAACCAACTGATGCTCGAACGTTCTTACCTTCAAAAGCCAAATTTGGTAAAGGGTTGCTTGTATTTATGCTCAATTATCAAAAGCTTAGCTGAATGGGGAATAAGCCAAGATTTTGAGTTCGATGGTTTTACCAAGTTTGATTCGATTGACCTGTCGGGAAAATCAATCGCCGATCCAAAATCTGAAAAAGAAGGACTCGATCAAATGGAACAAAAAGCTCATCAAAAATGGCCAGCGTTCAAAAAGAAGATTAAATCTATAAAGGAAGCCTATGCGGATTCTGCTTTGCGGTGATACACCTGGGATTACCCAACTTATCGGGCATGTACCGGTTGAGAACATTGTGGGTATTATTGCAGCCTCGATCAGACCACAGTATCTTACTGAACTTGCATCATTCGCTGAGAAAGTAAAGGTGCCGATATTCATTCAACCCCAATGGAATTCATCTGATTATGCTCAATTCAAAAGGCAAATTCTTGATATTGCTCCAGATATAATCTTCGTTAATTCATACAGTATGATTATCCGCGACGATGTTTTGTCGGCATCAACTCACGGTGGATTGAATGTTCATCCGGCTTTTCTCCCCCGAAACAGAGGTTGCAATCCAACCCAATGGGCTATTATCAATAAAGAATTTGAAACGGGGGTTACCTTGCATGAAATTGATAACGGAATTGATACCGGTCCGATTGTTGATCAAAGGAAGATACCAATATATTTTGATGATACATGGTCAAAAGTTCGTAAACGCGAAGTTCAAGCAACCAATGATTTACTGAAAACAAATATCCCCAAAATTTTGTTAGGGAAATGGGATTCAGTTCCGCAAAATAATAAAGATGCAACCATTGGTCGTCGTAGGAAACCTGAAGACGGTGAATTTAGTTGGTCTGGGAAAATTATTGATATTCACAATAAAATCAGAGCACTCGTCCCACCTCTGCCCACTGCATTCTATCTAAAAGAAGGATTGAAAACTGAATTCACTAATTATTTAACGCCTCAGGAACTCACGCTAAAAAAATATGATCCTGTGATAGGGGGGGCGCAATTGAAGTCTGAACACATAAAGTTACGTCCGTTAAAAAAAAGTGATTCAGTTCTGTTTTTTGAATGGATGAAAGAGCGTGATCCTTTGATTTACGATGCATCCTACTTTCCCGTTTCTGAATCTGACCGTGAAGTGTGGATAGAAAAATTGATGTCTAATAGATCAGATTTGGTGATTTTCGTAATTGAACTATTGAACGAAAAGAGAGCCATTGGAACCTGTCAGTTATTTAATATTAATTGGATTCATCGTAATGCAGAATTACAAATACGAATAGGAGATCAATCTTATCAAAGTAAAGGGTATGGATGCGAAGCAGTAGACCTTTTATGCGAATTCGGTCAGGAAGATTTAAATCTTCATAGAATGTACCTGCAAGTCTTTGCTGATAATACTCGAGAAATCAAAGCTTTTGAAAAGTCTGGGTTTTCTCATGAAGGCACTCACAAAGATTCAGTCTCCATTGATGGCGAATGGAAAGATGTTTTTTCTATGGCTAGATTAGTTGGGAATGGGTGAAGTTGTCGCTATTCACCAACCAAACTTTTTCCCTTGGCTTGGTTATTTCGATAAAATTGCTCGTTCGGATATATTTGTTTTTTTGGATGAAGTGCAGTTTCCTAAAAAGGGTGGGTCTTGGTCTAATCGTGTTAAGCTTTTAATTTCTGGGGAAGCAAAGTGGGTCACCGCTCCCATCGAGCGAAATTATAGTGGATTTCGCAATATCAATGAGATGTATTTTAAGGAAGATAATTGGCGAGAAAAATTTCTTAACACATTGAAAACCAACTACAGTAAGAATCCATTTTATGATGAGGCAATGGAGGTAATCGAACTTTTAATTAAAAATTCAGAAAAGAATGTAGCAAAGTATAATGTTCATGCCATAACAGAAATCGCGAGGAAATTAGATCTTGATATTTCTAAAATTAGAAAATCATCTGAATTTTCATTTCAACAATCGTCCAATGAGTTGCTTTGTGCGGTGACTAAGGGGGTAGGTGGTAATATATATATGTGTGGCGGTGGAGCGGATGGGTACCAAGATGAAAAAATTTTTAAGGATTCGGGACTGACGCTTATATTTCAAAATTTTGTACATCCAATATATACTCAGCGTGAAAATGAAAATTTTACTCAAGGTCTTTCAATCATTGATGCGGTTATGAATTTGGGATGGGAAGAAATGAAAAATTCGATAGAGGATAAAAGTTCATAATAACTGCATTATCAAGGCTAGGTAAAAACTCCATTATTTACGGTGTTGGAGGAGCGTTAAGTCGTTTTCTTGGGCTATTAATGCTCCCCTTTTTAACAAGTGTACTTTCTCCAAAAGATTATGGCATCGTAGCTCTTATCTCTTTGGTATCGATTATTATGAGTGGAGTTTTAACTTTAGGAACAGGAAACTCCTTAGTAGTTCTCTACTATAAGGAGGAAGAATTGTTGAAACGTCCCTCGATTATTTGGTCTAATTTTTCACTTTTGGTCATCAATGGTATTTTTTGGTACGCCATAGTTTGGTTAGTAGCTCCGTCACTTAGCTTTTTAATTTTTCAAACAAATGAGTATCAAAATTTAATTAGAATTTCCTTTTTAGGTTCTGTTTTGACTACAGTGGTGGATCCATGGATGGCCTTTCTTCGATTAAACGAAAAAGCTAAAAAATATTTATCACTAACTCTAGCAGCTATGTTTTTTAATATAGTTTTATCAATTTACTTCGTATTAATACTTGGTTGGGGTATTAAAGGTTTGTTACTGGCAGGGACAATGAGTGCATCAATCATGGTAATAGTGATTTGGTTCTTTGTGGGGCGAAAACTGAAGTTTCATTTAAATCCAAAGTTGTTTTTACCACTTGTTCGAATTGGATTTCCTAGCATTTTTGGCTTATTTGCATTTTTCATAATTGATTACGCAGATCGTCAGATGATTGAACGGATACTTAGTTTGTCTGATTTAGGAGTATTCTCTGTTGGTTATAGTTTCGGTTTGGCGATGTTAGTAGCGGTAAGTGCTTTTGGGACTGCATGGCCACCTTTTTTTATATCCTATGTGAAAAAACCGAATGAGGCTCGCGAGGTTTTTGGGCGAGTGCTCACATATTATATTATAGCTTTCGGAAGTTTATCCGTACTCTTCTTCTTTGTAGCCAAACCTATTTTAATCTTGATGACAGCACCTTCCTTTCATGATGCATGGAAAATCGTTGGCATTGTTGCAGCTGGCTACATGTTTAAGGGTTGCTATTTAATTTTGGTTCCTGGGGTTTATTTTGCCGAAAAGCTTGTATATCAATCAATAATTGAATGGATTGCAGCTATCTTAAATATAGGCTTTAATCTTTGGTTGATTCCGTTATACGGGATACTAGGTGCGGCTTACGCCACATTTATTTCATATTTTTCTCTGCCATTTCTAGCCTGGTTCGTGTCAAGAGGTTATCTAAAGGTAGATTATGAATGGTTTAGAGTATTAAGTATAAGTATTATTACATCTCTTACATGTGTAACTTTGTATCAAATTTATGAATACTTCTCATCGGATATATTTAATACAATGTTATATGCTACAACAGTTTTTTGTGCTTACTTAATTATAACTTTTAGGATTTCTTTGAATAAAGAAGAGCGAGATATCATCTTGAATAAAATTGGCTTTGCGAAGTAAAAAATCCATATTGTTTGTTCGACCAGATTTTCATTGTTCCTTCTTTTATTGCAATGAATTTAGAAAGCAGGGTTGGAATGCAGATATTTTTGTTCAGCCTGGTTATCCCGAAAAATTACTTTATTCAAGTAGTAATGTTTTAAGATTTCCCCAATTTACATTTAGCCAAATTTTTCCCGTTCGGGTTATAAATTTTTTTATATTTATGATATTTTGGTTAAAAATACTAAGTAAGTATAAATATCACTTTTACTATGGATCTTCTCCAGTAATTAATTCTTTTGAACGCTTAATCAAATTAGATTGTTTATTCGGCAAAGGTTTTTCAATTGAATTTTTTTTAGCTAAATTGTTTAGGATTAAACTGTTATGTGTTCCAACTGGTTGTTTAGAAGATGATTTAAAATCTACTTGGCAGAGTTTTGACAATGGAAATGTATGTGGAAATTGCGGTTTCCATGACAGGTGCAGTGACGATGTGAATAAAATTAAATTTATGCGATTGCGAAGATATTTTGATTTTTTTGTTGGTTTTGGATTCAAGAATTCTCGTGAATTTAAAGAAACTCATTTCAAATATAAAGTAATTGATCTTAATCTATGGAATCCAAATTTAAAGATTCCTTTGAAATTTAGACTTTCAAAGACTAAAAAATTGAGAATATTACATTCTAATTTTTTAAAAAATAGTGGTAGGGATTATAAGAACCGAAATATTAAAGGAACTCCTCATATCTTAGCTGCTGTGGAAAGACTAGTCCGTGAAGGGCACCCAGTTGAATACCTTAATATAGAGAATGTCGATTCGAAGAATATGAGATTTTACCAAGCACAGGCTGACATTGTCGTAGATCAGTTGATTTTTGGTTCTTGGGGTTCAACCTGCGTTGAATGTTTGGCTCTTGGTAAGCCCGTAGTCTGTTATTTGCGACCCAGTGTCAAAGATTTTTTTCTTAAGAATTTTCCAGAATATGATTCTTTGCCAATCGTTGAGGCAGACACCAAATCTATTTACCATACATTGAAAAAATTAGTAACTGATGACGAATTTAGGAATCAACAAAAAATAGCATCTAGAGAGTTCGCCGAATCCCATTTCGATGGTACTGAAAACACCCGAGATCTAATAGAACATTTGCAAAAGATTTAAATTATAAATTAATGGGATCTAAATTTAAAATAATTCTTTTTTGCGATCGACCAAGTGAGAACCAAAGCGCTTCAACAATTATTGATCATATCGATTCTTTTAAAAAATATTCAAAACATGAAATAGTTGTCTGGTCCAAACGTAATGCATTACCCGATAATGATGTACTTGCTTCCTTTGACTGTTTGATAATTCATTATTCAATTTCCCTTCTATACGAACGGTATGTTTCCCGAGAGACACTTGAAAAAATAAAATCTTTTGAGGGATTAAAAGTTTTGTTTATTCAGGATGAATACAGGAGGGTGGACTTTGCTTGCGGCCAAATTAATTACGCTAACATTGATATGGTTTACAGTTGTGCACCTATAGAGGTCGCACGAAAAATGTATGCAAGTCTTAATGAAAACATAATTTTGAAAACTACCCTTACTGGTTATGTACCAGAAGGCATTTGTGATATACTTTTGAACCCTACATCTCAAAGAACTATCGATGTAGGTTATAGAGCTCGTAAGTGCCCGTTTTTCTTGGGGAAAAAAGGAATTGAAAAGTATTTAATTGGGAAATACTTTTTAGATTACACGAATGATTTGAATCTATCTTCCAATATCTCATCTAAGGAAAATGATAGATTGTACGGGAAAGAATGGATTCGGTTTGTTTCTAATTGTAAAGCGACTTTAGGCACTGAAAGTGGATCTAGTATCATAGATTTCACTGGGGAAATTGAGTATAAACTTAATTTTTATCAAGCATTTCACCCATTTGCGACCTTTGAGGATTTACCAAGAAAGTTTTTGGACTCCGATGGGGAGTTGGAAATACAAGTTATTTCGCCTAGATGTTTTGAAGCGGTTGCATTAGGTACAGTTTTGATTCTTTATCCGGGTTCCTATTCAGGAGTTTTAGAAAGAGAAAAACATTTCATTGGATTGGAAAAAGACTTTTCCAACATCAAAGAAGTGGTGGAGAGAGTCAAAAACGATAGTGCATTGCAGGATATGGCAGACTTTGCCCGAAGTGACTTGGTCGATAGTGGTAAGTATTCGTATAAGGGATTTATCAAATCTGTGGATAATGACTTGAATAAATTAGTTGAAAAAAAGAATTTTAAGAGTACTTCAAGTGCAAATGAAACGATTTCAGTTTCTTTAAAAAATGTTGAAGGGTTTTCGTCTGGTGAAAGTACATTCATAAGAAACTTTTTTCATAAAATTTGGAAGATTCTACCTGAATGGGTTCGGTTTATTTTAATGGTAACCATTTTGCGGAAAAAGTATTTTTGTCATTTTGACAAAGCGAAGTATTCCTATTTGGATAATTAATTCTTGTACTCACTAAATTCATGAAAATTCTTTCTGTTGTAGGAGCAAGACCACAATTTGTTAAAGCAGCAATGCTTTCTAAAGCATGGATCGAGTCTGATGGGTGTGAAGAGATTCTGGTACATACCGGCCAGCATTATGACTCAGCAATGTCTGATATTTTTTTTGCAGAAATGGATATTCCTGAACCAAAATATCACCTCGGAGTGGGATCAGGATTACACGGTGCTCAGACTGGCAAAATGCTTGAGGAGATTGAAAAAGTTCTGCTTGAAGAAAAACCTGATTGGGTAGTTATATATGGCGATACAAACTCAACTCTTTCGGCAGCATTAGCAGCTTCAAAATTACATATCCCACTTGCTCATGTGGAAGCTGGTCTACGCTCTTTTAATCGAAATATGCCAGAAGAGATTAACCGCTTAGTTGCTGATCAATTATCAGCTATTCGCTTCACCCCTACCCAGGAGGCAACCAATCATTTAATTCAGGAAGGTTTTGATAAAGATTCGATTCACCAGGTTGGAGATGTAATGTATGACGCGGTGTTACATTTTGGGGGAGGAGAACCAAAAGATTCGATTCTTGATCAGATTGGAATTGATGGGCCTTTTGTACTGGCAACTATTCACCGGGCAGAGAATACAGACTGTGCCTCTCGCCTTCGGGCAATTATTACGGGTCTACAGGAAGTTCATCAAGATGTTCCTGTAGTCTGGCCAATTCATCCAAGAACTCGAAAAGCATTAAGTGAAATGAATTTAGATTATCAAATTCATATAAGTAATCCAGTTGGTTATTTAGAAATGTTGTATTTGGAAAGAAGGGCATCTCTTATTGTGACTGACTCCGGGGGAGTACAAAAAGAAGCTTATTTTAATAAAACTCCCTGTGTCACGGCTCGAACAGAAACTGAATGGGTTGAATTGGTGGAACAAGGATGGAATCAACTGGCTGATCCCAGCGACCCTGGAAGTATTCCCAAATGTGTCCGGGGAGCATTAAGTCAAGATTTGCCCGATTATAATACAAATCTTTATGGGGATGGGCAGTCGGCTAAAAATATGGTTGATATTCTCATTAATCATTAAGTTTTAAATCCTAGTGAGTAGAGCTCGTAATATTCTTTTTTTTGCAAACACAAATCATAATGCTGATTGTGTGGCAGAGCATATTTCTGCGGTTCAGGCACAATCAAAACATAATTGGTTTGTTTTAAATTCACTTCGGAATCGAATGGTAAGTAAATTGGATCTAAATCATTTTGATGCTGTTGGTTTTCATTATTCTATCCACCCTCATGAATCGTATTATTGTTCAAAGGAATTATTTGAGAAGGTTCGTAATTATACCGGCGTTAAATTTCTTTTCTTACAGGATGAGTATGAAAATGTAGATTTAACAAGCTCGGCAATGTTTGATTTGGGAATGGATATTCTGTTCACAGTCGTACGTCCTGAATTACATTATGTATCATATGACCATCCAGGGTTGGCACAGATGAAAAGGGTCACTGTTATGGCTGGGTACGCTCCAGATCCAGAGAAAAATTACGAATTTGTTCCTATGCAGGATAGAAATACGGACATATTTTATAGAAGCCGCGTTTGTCCTTTAAATGCGGGGAAATTAGGTTATGAAAAATCTTTGATTGCTAGAAGGGTTAAAGAGAAATCTGTAAAATATAATCTGAATGTTGATATTAGTGTTCGTGAAGAAGATAGACTTTATGGGAATGATTGGATTAATTCCTTATCTCATTGCCGGGCAACCTTGGGAACTGAAAGTGGTGCAAGCGTATGGGACCGAGATGGAAGTGTGGCCCGAGAACTGGATGAAGCACTTGGGCGAAACCCACATGCTAGTTTTGAAGAATTATTTGAAGAAGTGTTAAAGCCTCATGATGGAAAATTATTATATTCTAGTATCTCACCAAGGATCTTTGAAGCGGCAGCATTAAAGACTCCTCAAATACTTTTTCCCGGTTGGTATAATGAATTAATTAAGCCAGGTGTTCATTATTTTGAATTGAAAAAAGATTTTTCAAATTTTGAAGAGATGGTCAAAGTATTGAAGGATGGTGATTTTCTTTCTGAGCTAGCCGAAAATGCTTATCGGGATTTAATCGCTTCGAAACTTCATAATCAGAATAGTCTTGGACTTGTGGTGAATGAGGCATTAGAAGAGAGGTGGGGATTAAATGCATATGAAACTGCTTCGAGTCCGAAGCAAATAGAACATTCGATCAACGAAGTTGAGAAAAAATATAAAACTTCTAAAATTTTGTCTAATTTCAGTGCAGAAATCACTTTTGGTATTCAGCATTTTTTAAAAGTGATCCACAATCCAAGGTATCGCGGATTGCGAAAATTTAAACGACTCTACGAAATCTTTCTCAGATATTGCACGCACTTGAAGCCCCGCTTGATTAGAAGTTGAGAAATCTTTTTTGAATATGGCGAGATCAAATAATTGGAATCTAAGTAAAAGTGCTAAGGTCTTTACGAGCTTATCTATCTCAGTTTTGGTGGCCTATTTAATTCCTCGGTATTTTTCGCCGATCATGGAAACTCTGGTTCTCGTAAGTAAAGAAAAGCATTTTCTCTACACGATTTGCTTCGGTTTTTCTTTTTTAGTTTTTGGGGAAATGACCGGAGTACTGGACCAAAATTTTAAGAGTCTCTCTTTTCGTCATTTTTTGCTTTTTTTATTATCTTCTATTCTTGCCAGTCTGGTACTTTTATTAGTTGTTTGGATTTTTGAATATAAATTTATTGGCCGATATGCCATTTTGAAAATTGGTTTTTTTGCGGGCTTTGGAAATTTTCTCTTATTTTGGTTCTTCAATCTTTTTGCTCAAAAAAAT
>Ga0206130_10003205_pt1 | contig 21792 bp, 37 predicted proteins | sample Helgoland_Spring_9_FD_148637 | JGI IMG/M metagenome (GOLD analysis project Ga0206130, IMG submission 148637) | Pelagic subsurface seawater microbial communities from Kabeltonne, Helgoland, North Sea - Helgoland_Spring_Bloom_20160512_1 | ecosystem: Environmental > Aquatic > Marine > Epipelagic ... | reverse complement strand
TGTCTACATTAAAGAAGCTTTTGTCCTCGTTCTCGATGGTAAGACGATTGCGAACTCCTTCATCGCATTCTTGTAAATTAGCGTAGAAGCGTTCTGCAAGTTGTTTGATTCTGAGTTGATGTATCTGCTCAGAAGTAATCATCATCTCGACTCCTGTGATGGGTGTCGGGCTTGCATTCACATGAATATTCATGGGTGCAGTATGATCTTGAGGTAAGCCAATCATGTCGAGCACACTAGCTTGAAAATTGAGTTCGATTATTGTGCGTTTGACCGCAGAATCATTAAGCGATGCTAATACATTGAATTGATCGGGATGCGAGCCGATACTAATGCCAAGTGTTTTGGCAATAATTCCTATTTGTCGAAGCTCTTGCTTGATTGCTTCGATGTCAGACAAATCTTCAAGAGAGATTTCAAGCGTTTGATCGGTAACGAGAGGAAAAAGGCTAGAGCTAAGACGATAATGCCCAATGTCTGACTTAGCACAATGATCGAGAATATGTGAAGTAACACAACAATTATGCAAAATTCTCTCAGACAATTGATTAAGTGCTTCATTTCTATCTTCTGTATTACACAAATCATTGAATCGTTTGCGGGTCATTGTGCGAAATGAGTATTTCTTTTTGTCTTTGTCTTTTAATTCTTCGCTGATGCAAGTTAGTCCTAGTATAGTTGTCATGTATGGTAGTATAGCAGCTTAAACACTGGCTGTCAAGCTTTTTTTGGGTGTACATATTATTATGGAAGTTGAAAAAATAATATTGGTTGCGTTGGGAATGATGGTGTCTATGGTCGCCTTTTTCCTAAAAAAAGAAAGTTTAAAGGTTGATCGCTTGAGCAAGCGAGTACAACACATGGAAATTGATCTTGCTAAAAATTCCGCGAGAGATTCTGAGCGATGGACTCAAACAACAAAATTGCTAGAAGACCGCAGAACAGATATAATTAAACTATTTGAAAAACTAAACAAATGAATTTTATAATGGAGTTATGGGATATATTTTTATATCTATCTTTATCTACCGCATTTATTATAATATTTTATCCTCACAAGTAAATGGAAAAAGATTGGTATTGGATTATCTCTCTAGTCCTATTTTTCTTGGAGAGAGAAGCAATTATGGATGTTTGTTTTTTATTGATTAGTTTGTGTCTTTAATCCCAAAACATTATTTTATTGCGAATGGTGAATCTGTGACTATTGATCCAGTTAATTGTACCAAAAATTTTATCAAATACAAAAACAACAGGATCGCGGTAAAATAGCTTGTATGTTTTGTATAATAAGGTTTTGGTTTTGGCTTCGTATTGTTGTTGTGCTTGTTTCCACTTCAATTCAAAAGATTTTCTTTTGCGATTACAGTTAATATCAAATTCAATCAACTTTATTTCTTTTAATTTGCCAAAGCTGTATATGGCTTGAAATTCTACGCGATAATCGTTTGGTAGATCGTTTTTATTGATGTGTGTATAAAAATAAAATGATCCATGATATGATTGTGTTTCAAACTCAGGCAGATCGCAGGTCAAGCTTCCATCTTCTTGAATTGTAAAACTCAACATCCAATTCTCTAAACATTTCGTTTGAAATTCTTCGTTTGCCCAATCGTGTTCGGGTAAACCTTTTAAATCTTGCGGAAGCGGAAGCTCTCGCTTACAATAAACTCTGTCGAATAAGCCCATTATTTTTTAATTATTTTAATTATTGGTTCAATGAATAAATAATACCAAAAGGCAAAAAACATAATAATGTAATCATACCATTTGTATTTCATGAATTATTCTATCATATGGAATATATGATGTCAAGCTTTATATTTTGATAGTGCGTCTTCTAAGAGCTTGTTTGGTTCGTATTTTTACTGCCTTTGATAATCGTCTTCAATTCGCACAATATCATCTTCTCCAAAATATGTGCCTGTTTGTACTTCAATCAAAATCATATCTTCTGTATCACTTGGATTTGCCATCCGATGCTTGTCTCCAAGACCAATAATTGCAGTCTCCCCAACTTGGTAATCGCGGTCTACATCATTTTGAGTGACTCGCGCAACTCCTTGCACAACAGTCCATGCTTCTTGTCGTTTGTGATGATATTGATAACTGAGTCGTTGTTGCGGTTTTACCACAATTCGTTTTACTTTACAATATTCTGTGTCGAGCAGTATCTCGTAATGTCCCCAAGGTCGTATTGATTCGTCGTCCATGTCTGTATTTACACTCATATTTCTATCCAATTTTCAAAATCAGCAAGTTGTTGTGTTGATGCTTCACATTTTGGAATTGCTTGATTGATTATGATATCTGTTAAATCTTGATCTGCAACAAGTTTATGTTGAAATGTATCGAAAAATATTTGAAAAGCCGCGATTCGCTCGGCAGGAAATACAAATTCCTTGCCCTTGGTCACGCGACCTCGTTGTAGCCATTCTAGTGGGTGTTTATTGCTTTTGTTTGCGTTGCAGGTCTTGCAGCTTGGAATTTTGTTTCCATCGTGTTCTAGCCCAAACATGGGCGGTTTAAAGAGCCGTCCGTTAGTGGGTATAAAATGATCCATGTCGCGCATTTCACCAACTCCGCAATACCAACATTTATTGGGTTCAATTATGTCAGCAAAAATTTGTTGCTTTAATGCTTCATCTTGATCTGTCCATGATGCACTTTGAAAATACGAAAGCACATCTTTGATTAAACCATTGATCATGCTGTGTCCACGAAACAATGTATTGGCGTTGTGTTTTTTTGCCACAATTACAAGCCAAAAGTTTCTTCTGTGACATCACGAGAAAATTGTTCCACCGATTGATTGCCTGTCATTAGTTGTTGAATTGCTTCTAGTGCGGCTTTACCAACTTTATCGCTAACCGCAGAAAATTCATAGGTAGTTAAATCCAAGTCGCTACCATATCCAAATTCAATACGAATATGACAATCATCAATTACATGTTCATTTGTGATGGGACATTTTTTATTCATTGGTACATTCTAGCATAATATGTTTTGTTTGTCAAGCATTTTTCCAAACTGTATCTTTGAGCGGCAAATCAATTGATGCAAAATGTATTCTTACTTGTTTGAGTGAATGCAAATCTTGAGCATGAGAATTTAAGAATTGTATTAAATTTTTTTTGCTATTAAAATTACGCAATCTTATTCGTTGCGTAGAGTCTTCGGGAATGTGAGATATACAATAACGAAATTTCATTATTCTAGCAATCTTTGCATGTCAAGATCGGGGTGGTGGGTTTCGTGGTGGCAGTTATGGCATAAAAGCTGACACTTCTCAACCTCTTCCACGACTGCCTCCCATTCATGGTTTGCGATATTACGCATTTCAACATTAAATGATTTGTCATCGGGGTTGATGTGGTGAAAAGTTAAAGCTGATAAATTTTTTGAATATCCGCATTTTTCGCAACAACCACCTTTTAATTTAATTAATTCAAGTTTGCGATCAATTCCTCTTCGCCTTTGTCTTTTGTAGGACGGATTTTTTGATCTTTCATGTTTGTCTTTGCATGCTTTACAGCAATACTTTCTCTGTCTTCCTGTTAAAGGTTCTCCGCAAACAACGCAATTATCATACTTTTCTAACTTTTGTCCTTTTTTGGTCATTGATCTGTTTTGTTTGTATATATTAAGAACTTCACTTTCTTCTCTTATCTAATGATTCAAGATAAAGATAAACAACTAAACTCGCGAAAAAATAACAGAAAAAAGTAAACATAATAAAAATGGCGGAGAGAACAGGATTCGAACCTGCGGAAGGGCAATAAACCCTTCAACGGTTTAGCAAACCGCCGCCTTAAACCTACTCAGCCATCTCTCCTAAAATTGTTTAATTTTCTTTTTGCCCAAGCTTTCTTCATTGCAATACTTTGCTTGGCTTTATATTCGGACGAACTATGATTCTTGGAATTCATATTATTCTTCATGGAGCTGCTTAATTTTAATTTCTTTTTTTGTACATCTCCTTTTTTCCAGTGGCTTTTTTTTTCAGTATTAGAACTGCTTATTTTAGATTTATGATCTTTTGTTTTTAATTTTCCTTTATTTTTTAATCCTCCAATGCGAGATGTCTCGGCAAAAATCTGCTCGTGACCGATTTGTTTTGTAAGAGATTTCCACGCAAGATAATCTTCTTCCTTGCCATGTTTGTGATAAAGTTTAAGGTGAGCCTGAGCATGTTCTTCTACAGACAACTCAATAATATTATTATGATCATCTGTGCCGCCCATATGTTTCGGAATGATGTGGTGTTTGTGCATGTTTTAAAAATGGAGGCTCCAATCGGAATCGAACCGATGATTCATGATTACAAGTCAAGTGTTTTACCGACTAAACTATGGAGCCAATAAATATAATATTATCCAATCACAATTCTGTCAACATCATTTTCTAATTCATGATTGTCCCAATATTGGTGATCGTATTGGCTATAAATAATGTCTTTAAATAAAATTAATTGTTCGTTTTGTTCATAACCAATTGCCGCACCATCAGCTACTCGACCACTACCATCTTTATATTCAAAGCATTCATCGTAATCGTGCTCGGAATATACTATATCTGTTGATTTTATTTTTATAATTCGTCTCCCGCTCTCCAATTCATGCACCATTTGTAGCTTTGTACAGATGTAATTTTTTCTTTTGTTGATTCATCTAATTGACTTGTTGATGCTCGTAAATTTGTTTGTAATGTATCTATCAATACATAAAGTTCTTGAATTTGTTTGTCGCGTTTTAATATTTCTAATTGTAAAAGTTTTTCGTTCATGATTGTGCAAATATAAGGTTGAGTTCATAATTACACCTATTTTTTTGTTAAATTAAGGGGTTGATGCCAACCTGCCCCTGCGTGCATTTCCGGAGTGCCGCGAACATTGAGGGGTAAATCAAGAGAAAGCGCCAATTTGCGTATCTCTCCGGGGTTTAATCGAGCTCTCTCGCCATCAATCCATACTGCATAAGGAATTGATCCATTAAGATTCAGTGGGTGCGGAATTGGGTTGATTTGTATTTCTGTAAATAGTGTATCTGCATACTTATTGTATGCAATGGGTGGCTTTTTTGCGCATCCAATCAAAAATAAAATACATAAACTATGAAACACCTTCATGTTTAGCTTTCTGTAATATATACTGCCTTGCCCTTTCAAAAACTTCGGGGTTATTTTTTTTGCACCATTCGAGCACCCATTCTCTGACCGCAATTTCAATCAAATCTTCTTCGGAATAATTGATGCTGTGTTTATTCACGATGATTTTGTGATGTTTTCATTGTTGCAGGGATGATTTTTAATTTCTTTTAAAATGTTTCGCAGTATTTCTTTTTGTGATGAATATCTTAATTTCCATTCGGGGTCAGATACTTTTTTATATTGTCGTTCGATATTTTCGATGTGTCCGCGAATGATGCTTCGGTCAAACTGCCCTTTGTATGTCCATCCAAGATCAAATCCGCGTTTCAATCCTTTATTGTGAGCTTCTTCAAACTCATTTGCTATGCCATTGTCAAACATTAGAATAGTGTTAGTTGCGATGGATTGAGAGCTTCGAGCTTTTCTTCGTCCTCTTCAATCAATTCATCTATTGTCTTGTTGCTTCGCAGCCAATTTCTTTGAGCCATGCGAATCACGAAACGCATCAATGCAAATGCATAAATTTTATTGAGTACCACTTCATTACCTTCTCCATCTTTCACGCGAAATTCTTTGGTTTCTTCATTGTATTGAAATTCGGCGTGTTTTAATTGTTTTGTGATTTTTGCCATTTTTATAAAGTATAACACACAACCAACAACTTGTCAAACACAAAAAAAACCCTGATAAACACTGACCTTTGAGTGTACTTACTATTAAAGATATTATGCTAAAAGGAAAAGAACGACAGATCGTGCTTGATTGTTTGTATCAAGAATCATTGGCAAAAGCGAAAAAACATACAATATTTGAAGTTAAGGCTAAAATGACCGCAAAACTAGAAGCTCAGTTAAGGTACGAGCACTTATCTCCAAGAGAACGAATTCAAATATATAATAATTTTATATGCAAAAAAATAACAAAATACATTGCCGACGATATCAGTAAATCAGCTACAATGTATTGGGTTAATGGAACACCTGAAAAACGCAATCAAAGAATAGCAGAATATGCAAGATATGCATTTACTCGAATGCCAGAAAATCAAAAAATTGCAATTTGCGAAAAACTAGGATTTAAGTATTTAAGCAATTAATCCCCAAATTCATAACCAAAATACTCAATATCTTTCGCGTATTTTTTCGCAACAATTTGACGAGTTTCGTCATCGTAATATTCGGTATAGTGTTTGTGGTTACTTTTGTTTTTATGAGGAAGTCGCCGTCTTGACATTTTAGCTTTATCGCAAATTGCATTAAAATCTTGCTGAAGATTTTCAAATTTACCAACGTAATCAACCATCAGGTAATCGTTGCGAAAAATGAATTCAGATTGATTTTGAATCGATAAATAAAACTGAAAGAAATTATTTTTGTAATCATTATCCCTGCAGTTGCCCAAAAATTTTATCCAATTTAAAAATGAATCTCCGTGCCCGAACATTTCGTAATTTTTCTTTAGTCGAAAGAAATAATAAGAAAGACTTCTATCCCAAGGGTTCCTTACAAATGAAAATTTAAAATATAATTTTAAATGTTTTGTATCATATTCATGAGTCATTAGATGCTTCTCCTTGCCATATAATGGAGATGCGCAAAATAAACTCTCAATACTTGTACCTCCAGTTTTAGGAATGTGTACAAAAATTATTTTTTTATCATGGTTAATCATTTTATAAAAACCAACAATTGTGCTTGATCATTTCTTCGATTTTTGCCTGCTTGCCCGAACTAATGCTATTGAAGTGAATTATTTTACAAGTGTTAATTATTTCCTTGTGATGATTATAAAACCATTCTCCGTTAGGATATTCATCTCTATCAAGCAATGCAATATTGATAATTCTTTCATCAACCAGAGATCTTAATATTTTTTGATCACAAATATTAAAGTAATCTCTACTCAATAAATAATCTTCGTTAAAAATTTTTTTTATTATTAGGTATGATTCATGGTGTATTGCGCAAAATCCAGCGCATAAAAGATTTGGTTGTCCTTCTTGAAAAATGAAATCAATTTTATTTGCGTCGAGTCGAGAAAGTAAATTTTGTTCGAAATTTTGTTTAACTACTATGTCTGTGTCAAGTTTAATTAAAGATCGCCCGCTAGATAAAATGTCAAGCGCAATTTCCCATACTGGCCAGTTTAATGCATTAAATTCGGGAGTGCTCCAAAAACTATATTCTGATGTTAGGTTTTGTGTGATATTTAATTTATGAGTTACCCCTTCGTAATACTTTACTACATCGCAGTGATCTGACATATATTCTGAGGAATCTTGGTCAAGTGCGAAAAATACAATAGGAAAATTTAATTTTTTACAGCTCTCTACTAAATTATGGGCAAGATCAATACCCCCAAAATTTGAACAACAATAATTCACTGATTCCCGCGGGTATTTTTCTAGAAATAAATTTATGTTTTTATAAATCATTTATTAAAATTAATCTACATTCACTGCAAACTTTTGAAAAGAGTTGATCATTGTTTGTTTTGCCGATGTGGGCACCTATTTGAACTATTGTTTGACTTTTCATTTAAATTTATAATCGAAATACTCTATATCTTTGGAATATTTTTTGGCAACAATCTCGCGAGTTTCATTATTATAATATTCTGAGTAATGTTTGTGATAAGATTTGTTTTCGTGTGGCAAATTGAAATTAGGAATATTTAAAATTGAGCAGATTTTAGATATATCTTCTTGGAGCAACTCTGTTTTTCCAACATAATCTATGATTTGTTGATTATTTTTATAAATCCAGAAATGTTGAGGCTTTAAATGCTGTACCGAATTTATTGCGTCATCATTTAATCTGTGCAAAACAAAATCTTCAAACGATTCTGAAGGTGTTCGCATATACTTGTTGTAGTGAAATGCGTTTTTGTGATTGTGTCCTCCCGATTTAAGAAAAAAGAAAACGGACACTAAACGATCAAAAGGATTTCTTACAAAAGAAAAAGAAAAATAATTTTTGTACGAATCATCATATGGAAAAGGTTTTTTTAGTTTTGCTTCGCCGTGACCAAAGTATTCAATTTCTTTCAGATTTAAGTCTCGCAAAGCTTGCCACAATGAACATCCCGCGCATTTTGGAATATGTACGAATATAGCTTTTTTCATTAATCGACTCGATGTTTGATTGGGTGATATATTCCAGGAACGCCCCCAATTTCCATTTCTAAATGATCAACAAAAGGCAGATCAATTTCTCCAATTCTAGCTCCTTCTAGGTTTGCAATTGTTGGTAATCTAAGTTCAGAAATTATATCTTTTTCATACAGGTGCAGCCATTTTGGGCTAAAGATACGATCTAGTAAAGATTTTCTTGCAAGAAAAAATCCAAAAGAAATCAAGCCAACTGCGGTTTGGTTGTTTTTAAGATTAAAAAACTCAGTTTCTTTCCACCATAGCCAATTATCAGAAGTCCAATGTTTCCATTTCATGCCCTTGGGGTTCCATTGATTTCTAATGTTTGGATTTTCTAAAAACATGGTTTTTCCAGCTAAATCTAAATCGTGAGGCATGTCTGGAATTTCACATGATATTAATGTGTCCCATTCAATTAAGGCAATCGTTTCGTGTTTTACTTTATTTTTATTTTGTTGCCACCAATGAAATACAGGTTGATCTCCATTTCTCCAGTTGTACCTTCTTCCGTGTGGAGAGTCTTCGCCCACAATAATATGTATGTCTGCCGAAGGGTTGCTTTGTTTAACAAAATTTAAATGTGGAAGTAAAATTTCTTGAGTAGATTTGTCTTGGTATGTGCTAATCAATATTGATTTGTCGGTCATTGAATTATTTTTTGCAAGCTATTAAAACATCGTGCTGATAGTTTTTTAAAATTTTGTTCGCATCATCTTTTGATTTTCCGTTCCATTCGATTGCGTAGTCAGACTTTAATCTAGATTTAATTGCATCAAAAGTAATATCACTCCAGTCTGAGTCAAAAAAAGGATATATCTCTCCTCCATTTCCTGCCTGACCTACTTGACCAAGCATGCGGCAATCATCAATTAAAATTACATCATCAAACTCTCGTTTTTGCAGCAATTCAAGTTCTCTTAATAGTGGAGTCTCTTCTTCTCCCATAGCTGTGTGCTCTCCGCTGTAATGAGCATCAAGAAAAATTGTCACTGGTTGATCTATTGAGTTTAGCAAATTTGGAAGAATCACTTTACTGTCCCCGAAGTGAACATTCACATGTTTGTGTTTACTCCATTTTTCAACATTAAAATCGAACCATTTTTTTGACAATTCGATTGTATGAATTTTATCATATTCGTTTAAAACTTTTGCAACTCCTCCCCCTCTATAGGTTCCTGTTTCTATATAAATTGATGTTTTTGGTGTCATGTTTTTTTTGTTGTAATTAAAATTAAATCTATATTAATCCCAGTTTCCTTTGGCTACATTGCGCCCATCAAGATTACTCCAGTCAACTGCAAATGGATCTTCATCTTCGTTTTGGGTTGGTGATTGATGCTTGAGCTCGTTTTGCTGATCTTTATATAATTTGGCATGCATACGCTGACCCATCCATAAAGATTCAAGAAGTAAAGCTTGTACGGCTTGTAGATTGTAACTTTCTTCGCGGCTACAACGATATGCTAATTTTAATACATTGCACAATGTGCGTTTTTCATCAAATGGTTCGCTCATGGCGACCTTCATTTGCTCGGCAAGTTCCTTGGTGAAAGGTTTTGGTTTGTATTCGCTCATGTTGATATATACACTTTTTCTTACATATTAAAATTGTTTATCTCTAGTATATCCTTTAAGGCTGAATATGTTTGGTTTAAATCCTCGCGTATATATACATTGCCAAAATCATTGATATGCTCAATCATTTTTGTGTGATGTAATTTGTCATCAATACTACAATCATCATAATCCTTGGTAATCGCACGTTTGCTAATATAGTATTTTGTAACATCATTGATGTAGGGCTTGCAGTCGTAGTATGCAGAGTTATCAACCGCAGACTCAATATCTATGATATCTCTAACAAAAGAACCATCATTAAAATCATATAGTGTGGTTTGCGGATTAATCGCCGCGACCACATCAACAAAGCATAAACTACCAAATAAAATAGAAGCGAACCCTCCTGCACTAAGACCAGTAAATAGTGTTTTTTTGTATTGCCTTACTAACTTGCTCAAGTCAAAACATATTTCATTCACGCTCTCTGAGTGCAAATAAAACCCCCCCACTTTACTATCTCTTGGTCGAGTATCATCCTTGATAAAAAGCAAATCAGCGTGATCGATATCTAGTCGAGAGAAAGTATTTTCGAGCTCAAATTTATTTTTATTCTCAGGGTTATACAAATTAGCATTCATCGATTGAAAAATTACGATTAAATTTGGCTTTCCATCAAATTTATGTTTATATAATTTTTTCATTTTAATTAAAATTTGTAGCCAAATAAGTCAATGGCGTCCGCGGCAATTTCTTTGAGCATATTTTTTGTTTCTGTGGTATAGTAACTTTTGTAATCTTTTGATGGGCGAATTGTGTTTTGATTCATGTGGGGGGTTTGATAGTTTATGATTGCAACCTTTTCCATAGCTTCTTGTAATCCAGCATCAAAGTTTTCCTGTCGAATTACATGATCAACCACATATTCATTTTCAAAGTAGAGAAATTCCTTGATGGAATGATGCCAATGACTGCCAGACTCAAGAAAAAAATTATAACATTGTTTTATATAACCCTCAAAAGAGATGTTGCGGCTTTTATAGGTTTCATTATGAGTCTTGAGGAAAAAATATCTAGAGACAGCTCTATCCCAAGGATTTCGCACTACGGAAAAAATAAAAAAATCTCTCCAATTAAGTCCATGAGATTTGATTTCTTTTATATGATTGCTAAGTGATTCATGTAGTAGTCTTTGGTATCTTTCGAACTCTTCTGAGTCTCGATCTAGATCCCATATCCCTAGAGCTATCTCTACGCTCGCACCTGCACATTTAGCGGGGTGTGTGAAAATATATTTTTTCTCTGTATCATACATGGTAATTGTAATTTTTAAATTTTATTACACCCCCTTCTTTTTCTGCGACTAGATCAATTAACTCTTGGTTGTAGATATCGTGCATGTTTTGTGAATTAGAGCTTTTGTTTTCATGTTGAAGTTTTGGAGTTTCAATGTCAACTTTGTTGCATAGTAAAACAAATTCATTTTGCAAATCCTCAAACTCAGCAATATGATCTACTATAATTTTTCCACTTTCATCGCAGTAATATGAATCTTGAGAGTTGTTGTTTAATATAATGTTTTTTAATACAGTTTGATTGTCTTTGTTTTTGAATAATTCGACACAAAGTTTGCCTTGATTAATTTCTGGTTCACGCCAATTGATGGATTCATCTCGGCGCATATACTTTTCGCCGTAACTCTTAAAATACTTGAAAAAACTAAAATATCTTTGCCATGGATTGCGAACTATAGTGAATTTGAAATACTCATTCCAGTTCCATTTTTTTTTTGCAAATTGTTTTTTTGCGCGAATGGCGCCGTCATGTTGGTAGAAGTCTGCATTTAAATTTACTGCCCCACAAACATCTATACTACCAAGTGGTAGTAAACTTTCCCGAAACGATCTTGTTCCAGTTTTGGGGATATCAATTGTGATGAATTTATGTTTGTGGGAAATTAACATTTTTTATTTGAAGGCTAGCGCTGATTTTAAGTCTTTAATGTTAATAAAAGTTTCTCTATTTGTTGATTTTTTTTCATACAATAAACAATGATAATTGATAGGCAAATAGGACAAGACATTGTGGTAACCTTGAAAAGGAGTCTGCACTTGACTTGAATAACCTGTATTGCCGGGAATGAATTCTATCAATTTTATGGGAGTATTTCCATACAAATCGCTCCACATAACATTAACCAAACCAGTTCCGTGTGGACCAATTATTGTATGCGCACCTCTAAATGTATCAAATTGATCTTGTATTGAAACTCTGCTACCGTCATTATTAGTTCCGCTAAAAAGTACAAGTTCTCCTTCAATTTGATTGTCTGACATCCATGATCTAATTGTATTTAAAATTTGACTCTGACATTGATGATTTAAGATTCTGCCATGGTCGACACCAACAGATCTGTCATAGTAAATTACATTTTTTTGCTTAGTTTTTATTGTTAGTTTTTCTGAAAACCAATTCATTAAGTGTTGCATTAAGTTTTTATGCATGATGCATGGATGCATGTCTGGTGTAGAAACAATTAGATCTCCTTTAATGTTAGCCACTTCATTTTTTTTAATCCAATAAATTTTATTGTAAAAATCTTGATCTATGAATTTTATTAGTTTTTTATTGAGCGGGTTGTCAAATAATATGAATTGCTTGTCGGGAAATTTATTCTTGAGCCACGCTAAATAGGGCAAGCTATCATGCATTGTATGTCCATAATTACCGTTGAACCAAGTACAAAATGCAACATGATCGCCAGTTAATATAGAGTCTGCTTGCTTTTTGATGGGGTCAATCCATCCCGAGCGGGGGCCAATATTGAGAACTATTTTTTGCGAATTCCATGCGCTTTGTTTTGGCCTGTCGCCAGCCTCATGTATTGTGTAGTTTCCGTTTTTCAAAATATCAATTCTAGGGTATTCTCTATCTACAAATTTAAAATTTTTATTATGAAAAAATCTTTCATTGCAAATATCTTGGTATAGATTCTGCATTTTTGGATCTGGGTGATGTATGGTCGGCCAATTCATTAAAAACCTTTCCTTGCAAAAAACCAGTCGTTGCCTGTGTTGAAGATAACTTCAAAATCCTTTAACTCGCTTTTTATATCATTTATGTTTGCATCATCTTCATAAAGAGGTGGATTGTGGCATTCTACATTAATAAATTTTACTGTATTCAAAATCTCAGAAGCTCCAAGTATCATATCAAGTTCTGCGCCTTGAATATCTGCCCAAATAAAGTCAATATTTTGTATACCGAATTGTTTTGACCAACTGTTTAACTTTGTAATTTGATGAGTTGTTTCGAGAAATGTAATTTCTGGTCTAACTTCTGTGTGAAGAGATGGTTTTTTTATGCTTCCCGAACTATCCCAGTTGTTCCATTTGCCAGAACCATCAGAAGAGAAAAAAGTGATTTCTCCATCTAAATTTCCAACACAAGTTTTATGAATTTTTATTCTAGAAGAAATATCCGAAGGTAGCGTTTTTAATTTTGAGTGAAATTTTTCAAGAGCTCGCTCGTCTGGCTCAAAGCTATAAACAAAACTTGATTCTAATTGCTCTGCAAAACAGATTGTATGGCATCCATTATTCGCCCCCACATCTAAAATGACAAGAGGTTCTGTTGTTGTTGTTTTTATATAGTCAATTACTTTTTCGTGATGCTGCATGTTGATAATTACGTTCTAATGTTTCATTAATATTGCACATGAATTCTTGCCATTCTTTTGTTGTTTTATTGCATAAAATTTTAACTTGTTTTATGATTGCTAATATTCTTTGATCTCTATCCTTGATGTTATCATATGATTCATCTATATGGGGGTGAAATGTTTTAAAGCCATCTTTTTGTAATAATTTTAATGTTTGGTAATTTCCTGCAAGAATAAATGGATGCTTCATCCAAAAACATTTGTAAGTTTTTTCCGTATAACGATTTGAGAGAAAAGTCATTTCTGTTTCTTGAACTAACGAAAAGCGAGAGTTCTCAAAAAATCTAGAATCAATATTCTTCCAGCAAGAAATATTGCCTTTTTGACTCTTGTTATAATCAATAATTTTTGGTAAATGTGGAAGATTTAAATCATAGTTTTTTAAAGGAGCGCCGCAAGACCATAGGTTTTCTTCTAATAAATTATTAATAAAAAGATTTGAAAGCATATGCAGTTTATCTTCTCGCGGGAACCCGCAAAGGTATGTAAAATTATATTTATATGATTGATATTTTGGTGGATTTATATCTCTATATAATGCCCAGCAAAAGTTTTTATAAAAAATATTTTTCGAGTTAGATAGCTTTTCATTCATTGTATAAAAGACGCAAGGACGATTGTACTTTTTTGAATATTCTGCTATTAATTTAGATAATAATTCTTTTGTATAGCGAAAATGATCTTCAAAAGAGCTATCTAGTACAATCAGGTCGTCTGTAATAATTAAATCATAAACTATATTGTCCGAATAGATTCGCTTAGTATTCACAATACCTCTCCCATAATTTTCTGTCCCAATATGTTCGATCTAGAAATTTTTGTTGAATCTTTGGGTCTAGGTCTTCGAATTTTATTTTTAGTTTGTTGGGTGTTGAGTTTTTGTGAATATTGTTTTTTAACACCCAGTCTTCTACATCTGATTGTAGTATTCCATATGCTCCGTGAAATACATTGTTTATGAGATCATCAACTTTACTTGTGTCGGAAATGCGAAAATGTTTAAGGTATCCTTCGTGGGCCAAAGTTAAATGGTACGGCTCAATAATTGCCGAATCAGGCATGTCCATTAAACTTCGTAAAAACCAACTATCTTCAAGTTCGTCGGATTCAATATATTCTTGAAAGTTTTTGGAAGCAAGGCAATCATGATTCGGTTCGTGCGAACTATTGTCACTTTTAATATAATTAAATAAAGACAAAGCTCGATCATATGGATTTCTCAATACCGTAAAATTCAAAGGGTGCTTTCTTTCTGAAAGTAGAAGAACTTTATCAATAAAAATTCTTGCATCTTTCCAGCTGCCAGAGTCGTCTAGAGACTTTAGCCCTCCCCAAAAAATTGGATCAATGATAATGCAGAACGGAATTATATCTTTTGTGATTACGAAATCTAAGAATTTCCGTGGAGATATAATGTTTGTCTGCGGATCGGCTCCTTGTTCTAAGATCGAATGTATATAAGAATTTTGTGCGTTTGGTAAAATGTTTTTATCTATCGAGCCATCGGGCTTCCTGCAGTCGGCAAATTCTAAAATGCCATCTGGCGAACCTGTAAGATCTGTTGGGGTATAATAAATAACCGTAAGTTGTCTGCCATTTTCTAGCTGAACAAGAAGCCTTCGAATTCGATTCGCTGTCCAACATTGCTGTTGAGTGTTATCTCCTCTTAATATATGATATCTTCTGCAAAGCATTTGCGCCCAGCTTAATACATATGTTCCTGCATTTTTAGCAATATGATGAAATACTGGTAAATATTCTGGGTCTTTAATTATGCTCATTTTTTATGTAGTATGATTGTTTGTGGGTATTCTTTTTTTACACTATCTATTGTTGTGTCTGCATCTATGGGTAAAGAATAATTTGATATGATTGGACAATCTAGTAAATGATTTTCGGGTAAACTTCGATTGTTAAAGTGTTTTTGGCCAGATAATGTGCATCGTAATTGATGCATTGCAACATCAAAACTAAGAAAAGCATTTTCTGTTAATTCAGTTTCTTTTTCTATTAATGCTTTGGCGTATTTGAATAAAACTTTTAACATGCGAGCGTTTCTGTATATCGCCACGCCATTCAGATGACCACTCCAGTGAGCGAAAGTATATAGATTTGCTTTGCCGCGATACAAGCTTCCTGCAACCAAAAACTTTTCATCATCACAGAATTGTAAAATTTTATCTATCCAGTTATCTTGAATAGGTTGCGTGTCAGGTTCAATCATCAAATAATCACGGTACGATTTTTTGGTTAATGATTCCATCGAATTGAAAAACAAATTGTTTGGTCCAGAGCTTCCGCCAAGAGGTGGAGTTTTTGCCAGATTCATTTCTTTCAATTCTTTTGGTGTGCGAGCATACAAATCTTCAAAATCTGATAATTGATGAGATTTTATAATCACATCGTTTACATTTTTGTGTTGTTTGTACTTTAATAGGTCTAAATATTCTGATTCTTCTCCTTGATTAAAGAATATGTATAGATCGATTTTTTTGTTGATCGAGGGGGTGTTGCTAAAATAAGAGTCTAAACAGCGATGCGTGTCGCCCGAAAGATACTCTTTCTGGGTGTTAATCAGTACAAGCGCAAGATTTTTCGTGAAATTCATTGTATTGCTTACACTTGTTTTTATGTCGTTCTTGTAAATAATATGGCCAAAAGAAATGATAGCTTATTATATCTTCATTTTCAAGTGCCGCATCCAATTCTTTCGCATACAAATATTCCCAATCACGCTGACTTTCCTTAAATTTCGTGTCGCTCGGCTTGACAGATGGTTTGGTTGAAACACATCCACTCAGCATCAATAACACACAAAGCAATCGCACAATAATGTTTACACGCAAAAATGTGTATATCTATATATGATTGATATAATTAAAGCTTTTATGTACAAGAAAAAGGTCTTGAATGTTCCAGAAACACCGATTGATGAAAATGATTGGGAATTGAAACAAGAAATGGTTGCAAACAATGATGGAGTGAATGCGATTGAATTTAGTCGCCGCGATTTCACACCACAAGTTAAAAATCAAGGACGCATTGGTTCGTGTGTTGGTCACAGCGGACGAGTGGTATACGGAGACACGCTCGATTTTGATGGTAAAGAACCAAGCGCCATGTGGATCTACAAAAAAGGTAAAATTCATGATCCATTTCCTGGAGAAGATTATTCGGGCACAACAATCAAGGGTGCGTGTCGTGGATTAATCAAAGAAGGTTGCTGCGAGGAAAAGTTTTGGCCGTATGCTGATAATGAAGACGCTCAGATGCTCGAAGGAGCCGCCGAAAACGCCGCGCAATATAAAATAGATGCTTACTATACCATTCCAAAACAAAACCACGATTTGATCAAGAAAGCACTACTCAAAGAAACATTGTGGACATCGTTTCGTGTTCACCGACATTTTTATTATACTCCAAAATCAGGAATAGTTGATAGCGAAAAATATCTTTCCTCAGATAATGCGGGAGGACATGCCGTTGCCATGACAGGTTGGAAAATTATTGACGGCGATTTGTATTGGGAGTTTCAAAATAGTTGGGGTACACGCTTTGGTGATCGCGGATTCTTTTATCTTGAAAGTTCATTGTATGAACAAGTATTGATCAACAACTATGGCCCAGTTTACATTGAAACAAAAAGCGAAACAAATCAAGCCGAAGAAGAACGCCGCAAAAAAGAAGCTGAAGAACGCCGTAAACAAGAAGAAAAAGACAAGCAAAAGAAAAAGAAAAGCTTGTTGATGGCTATACTTGGATTTGGAGGAATGGCTTTACTTGGATGGTTGACAAAGTATTTATAAGTCATCCTGATCGATGTCCTTTATCATGAAAGAAATATTCTTCATAATTTAAAGACGCACCAAAAATAGTATTCAATCCGCAACAACTTAATTTATCTTTGTTCATTTCAACAAGCAAATCAAATATATAACAATCGTCCCATCGATATTGTTTGAATGCTTCGCCTGATCTGAACACTTGATAAAATGCATTGGCAAAATGTTTACCTGCGCCTTTAAGATTATAGCACACGATTCCTGTATCTGTAAACATCCAACCCAAGAAGTTTTTGCGTAAAATTGAACACACATCGTGTTTGGATACGAAGTCTGTAAACTTTTTGTCGATAGGCTTTTGAACCAAAACATCCGAATCCAGCCAAATCAATAAATCAGATTTACATTTTTGCGATGCAATAAATACTGAGCACATTTTTCTAAACCAAAATATAGAATTTCTGTTCCAATATTCATTTGTTGAAAGATATTCGTTTGGGTTGTTTAAATATTCTTGAGTGTTTTGTTTGCCGATTTTATGACAATTCTTGAATTCTGATTGTTCAAGAAAATCTTGAAGATCAGGTATGGCTTTAAATAAATCAATATTGATCGCACCATCAATGTTTACGTTTTCATTTAGGAATGAATTTTCATTGCATAAGTAAAAATCATGATCTTTGCAATGCTTGAGTGTCGAATCTATTACATGTTGATGTTTTGAGTCAACAATGCTTTGGTTGACGCTTGTGACTATAGAAAATCTAGCCATTAAAGTATCATATGCTTCTCGTGACCTACAACAATAGTGGGATCAATGTATGTTTTAAATCCTTTCTCTGCTGCACGATGCATGAATCCGCAATCTGTGGTGGTCATTTCTCGAATGTTTCCAACCTCCAACCAAGTTGGTTGAACCCATGGATAATCAAGCGATTCAAATACTCCCTTCTTTACAAGGAGCCACCCAAAACCTGTATATGAAACAGGAAATATATCTTTCTTACCTTTAATGTCTTCTGGTTTTAAGAATTTAAAATATCCATTCTTGTGAAAGAAATCTAAATCCCAATCTTTAACAGTCGCAAATACATCTCCGCCCTGCATAAGATAAAGTCCCGATAACATATCCACCTTTTCATCCTGCGCTCGTTTTAGCAATCTCAAAAAGTGATCGGGGTTGAATACTTGATCGCTATCAATCCACATGATGTAATCATAATCTACTTGACCTTGAAATGGCTTCTGATCTTTGCCTGCCAAGATGTCTCCGCCAAGGCAAGCATTGCATACAAAATATCGATTAACATGATATCTTTGCGATAAGCCCCACTGAATGCCGTGATTCGGTAGCTCTGTGATTAAATTAGTCCAACTAATTAAAAAATTGTTGGTAAACTCTCTGCCGGGTAAACAAAAAATAATTTTCATACAATTAAGTCACTGTCAATAATGACTCTTAAGTTTTTTGCGTGATACAATCCTGTTGGACTGATGTATGGTCTCCCAAGTCCCGCAAAGTCTTCAAGATTTGCTTGTAGAGAATTGTTGATATAAGATTGATAGATTAATTCGCTACAGTATAATGTTTTGATTCCAAGATCAAAGCTAGAATCGTAAGCTGCACCCTCAAAAGATTTGCATTTCTCGATTGCCGCATCAATTTCTTGTTGCGATAAATCGGGGCGCATGATAACCACTCGATCACTCTCTTTGCACACATCAAAAAATGTACTTTTTGTATAATCATCATGAGTCATTTCGCTTGTTTCCCAAACTCCATCTTTACTGATGCACATTGCTGCATGTGAGAAATCGCCGGGAATCAATACGGTTGTTAATTTTTTACGATCAATAGTTAATAACACATCTCCTGCTTCTAGCTGATTATATAATAGATGATACTTTATTCCCCGAAGACTAGTATAATATGTTGTGAATCGAATGTATGGAATAATGTGCTTGAGCAGATACTTGTATAATCTCGTGCTCATCAGCCAATTGATTGTGCGGCGATATAACTTGTTCACTTTTTGATGTAGCGTTTTGTGACTCGATTGAATGAGAATCCTTGATTGCGTGCATGAGCTTCGCGCTCGGTCATTTGTATTTCCAATTCAGGAAAAACTGGCGGAGGTTTGCTGTAATTGATCAACACATAAGTGTGTAATTTTGTTCTTTCTTTTTCTTTCATTATACTGAATTTCCAATTTGTGAAATTTCTTTGATATCTCTAGCCATACGTTTCAATGAATCAATAATGTGAATAATTTTCGAATGATAGTCTTTATCATGAGGCTCTTTAGACTCTGATAAACGTTTGTATGTCTCTCTTCTTAACTTGAGAAGCTCTTCTTCATTCATCTATTTCTATTCCATTTTGTTCGCAGAAACAAACTGCATAACCTGTTTTAAAACTAAAACGATCTATAAAAATAGTAAGAGCCATTATAACAAATGGCTCCCAAGTTTCATACCCGAAACTGTAGAATAATAAAAATCCTACAATTCCAAAGGGTAAGAACTTGTTTAGACCGTAATCTACGACCGCTTGATTCACGAAGCGCGAGTCAAGGACACGATGCGATCGTGACGAAATGAACGAACTTCTTTACGTCCAAAGCAATAAGCTTTGAATCCAACATTGTTGCGCTCTTCGTCGCGGTTTCCAAAAGATTCACTTAGAACAGGGCGACCAATTTCATAGGTCTTGACTTGATTGTCAGCATTGCGGTAAACTACGAAGTATTTTTGATTTGATTTTTTCATAACTGCTTTTTTTAACTTTGTTTTAATATTGAACATGCAAGCATTATCTCATAATTTGAATGAGATGTCAATAGTAAAATGCAGATTATTGAAGAATGTCCATTACGGGTTCACCATCATGCGCAATTTTAAATGGTCTACCCGAAGGAGAATATTGAACATCATTGAGTGGAAGACCCATAGCATATCCAATTGTTGCATTAAGACCTGCAGGATCAACAAATCTACCTTCTGCAGGGTTGCGACCGACATCATCCATTTTTCCGTAAGAAGTTCCACCTTTGATTCCTCCACCTGCAAGAAACGCAGAAAATCCATAAGGCCAATGATCCCGACCATTACCGCCATTGATTCTAGGAGTGCGCCCAAATTCAGAAACTAAAACCACCATTGTATCACTGAGTAAACCACGAACCTCCAAATCAAAAAGTAATGCACTTAATGCTTTATCCATGTCTGCACAATTGTTTTCAACAGCTTCAAAATTATTAGAGTGTGTGTCCCAACCTCCTCTTGTCACTTCCACATATCGAACATTATTCTCAACCAATCTTCGAGCGAGCAAACATCCTTGGCCAAAAGCAGATCTACCATACATATCTTTCATAGCATCTGATTCAGAAGCTATATCAAAAGCCTTGAGATCTTCACTGCGCATAAGTTTTATAGCATCTTCATACAAGTCCGTATATGCACGAACTTGTTTTTGATCGTATTTATCTAAAAAACTAGAGTTCATTTTTTGCGCCATTGCAAGGCGACCACCAAATCTAGTTTCATCTAGATAGTCTGCAGCTTTACTGTTTGCTAACCCCGCATTGGGATTGCCTATAGGTAGTGGGCCAAATTTAGATTCAAGAAAACCTGAACTTCCAGATCTTCCATTGATTGAAATATTTGTTGGTATGGTTGAATTGATTGGCCCAGACATTTTAGCAATCCAACTGCCAAATGTGGGGTGAGAAATTGTTCCTCGCATCTGATAGCTTGTGTGCATAAGATAATTTGCTTGCATGTGAGCTCCCTGACTTGTCATCATTGTTCGAATGATAGAAGCGTTATGCATGTGTTTTGCTGTTTCAGGCAGAAACTCAGAAACAAATACTCCATCTGCAGATGTTGATATCGGCTTGACTGGCCCTGTATAATCTTCTGCGGCATCCATATTGGGCGCAAAGGTGTCCATGTGAGACATTCCTGCGGCCATATATAGATATATAATGCGTCGAGCTTTTGCAGGTCGAACGCCTGGCTCTAAAGCTTGTATAGGTGTGTTTACATAGTTTCCTGCAATTGGCAACAAACCAACGCCAAGACATGCCTTTGCTGCACTAGCAACAAATTCTCTGCGACTTAATTCGTCAAGCGTTTTGAGATCTGATTTCATGTGCCCGTACTGCCAAAACCGCCGTCTCCGCGATCTGTGTCGGATAATTCTTCAACTTCTTCAATGTTAACCCATGGCAGTTTCATAATAATAAGTTGAGCGATACGATCGCCCTCTTTATATTCTACACCTCCAAGAAGAGGAGTGCTCATGCGAATTTTGATTTCGCCGCGATAACCACTATCTATCACTCCAACAGAGTTTCTTAAATAGTGATCTGTCTTGGATATGCTAGAGCGTGGAAATATAAGCCCTACATAACCTTCAGGCACCTCCA
>Ga0206130_10003201_pt1 | contig 21804 bp, 15 predicted proteins | sample Helgoland_Spring_9_FD_148637 | JGI IMG/M metagenome (GOLD analysis project Ga0206130, IMG submission 148637) | Pelagic subsurface seawater microbial communities from Kabeltonne, Helgoland, North Sea - Helgoland_Spring_Bloom_20160512_1 | ecosystem: Environmental > Aquatic > Marine > Epipelagic ... | reverse complement strand
CTACTCGAAGATATGACTACTAATCTAAAAAAACTACGGGATACAAACACGGAAGGTCAGGAAATATTAACAGCAGAGACACAAAAGGTGGAAGAAGCAGAGAAAAAAGAAAGGGAGGCGAAAGACCAACTTGAACAGACCAAAAAAGATATAGAAACATTAAAGGCCTCTCAGGCAAATGGACTAGTTGAATTGACAGAAACTCAAGAAGTGTATAAACAGAGGCTGAAGGATGAACTGGAAGCCACCGTGGCTACTCTTCGGAAACGAAATTTACAATCTGAAACAAAGATCGCAGGACTGCGAAACACCTGTTTAGCAGAATTAGATGAGGCGAAAAAAGAATTAGCTAAAAAAGAGGATGAGGCGAAAATAGAATTAGCTAAAAAAGAGGATGAGGCGAAAAAAGAATTAGCTAAAAAAGAGAAAGCCGAGACAGATGCTAGAATTGAAGCATCTATGCATTCTTTTATACATGCTATAAAATATTTGAATGAATTAAAGGCGCGGATTGAGATGGCTGCTGGAAAGACTGGGAAGGAGGAGACTGATGTGGATGGTGAGGGTGCGACGACGGTAGAAGCGCCAATCACCGCGCCTGATAATGTGGCTGAGGGTGGGGGACACGAATTAAATAGAGGGAAAAGAACACTCAAAAAGAGTAGATATACTGGTGGGAAAAGAATTAGAAGAGGAGGATCGCGAATGAATCGCAGGACATTACAACGGAGAAAATTTAGAATGCGCGGAGGGGGTAATACTACATTTGACGCTATATCTACTAAATTGGGAGATGGGAATTATTCCGAATTAATGAGTGCCACAAACGAAGATGAAGATGACAATAATAAAATAAAGGTTTTCAGAAAATATTATGTAGGATTAGCTAGGCAATTTGCGGATATATACTACAGTTCTCTCTTTACCCAAAAAGATAAAGAAGTATCTACTGCTACGGAAAATCTGAAAAAAGCTGAGGAAGAGTTAGACAAGTCTAGTAAGGCGCTGGAAGAAATGGATAAAAAAAATAAGGCTGCTGGATCCAAATCTGATGAAGACTATCAGGCAGAGTTAAAAGAAATACGATTCGTGTGGGAAGAGGCGAAAAGACAATTAGAAGGTGCGAGAAAAGAATTAACAGAGCAACAGGAAAAAGCAGCCACAGCTACAGAAGTAGCTACTCTAAAAGCAACAGAAGATAAAGACGCAGCTGCTAAAGAAGCAGCTGATAAACACGCTGAAATACAAACTGAAATACAAGCGTTACAGGTGGCACTCGACGAAGCAGAAACTGCAAAAATTGCACAATTAGCTACAGCAGGGGTTGCGGATACAAAAGCATTAGCAGAGGCAACAGCAATGAAAGCAAAGGCAGACGTGGATGTAGCAGCTGCTCAAGGTGAAGTAGCAGCTGCTAAAGCTGAAGTAGCCAAAATCACAGCAGAACTAGATAAGGCACAACAAGGAAATAAAGCGGCAGTACAAGCGGGGGAAAGCTGGCAGGAGAAAGCAACATTAGCATTAGGGATAGCAGAAGCAGCAGAAATAAAAATAGTAGCGGCAGAACAAGCTAATAAAGCAGCTGCAATATTGTTAAAAACAACAGAAGGAAAATTAGCTGCAGTAGGGGATGTGGATAAAATGGCAGCTGGAAAGGCAGCCAAGGCTGTAGCAGCTGCTAAAGCTGAAGTAGCCAATATCACAGCAGAACTAGATAAGGCACGACAAGAAAAGACAGATGCAGAAACAGCGGCAGCAACGGCAACTACAGCCAATAAAGAACAAATAACAGCAGCAGAACTAGCTAAAACAACAGCTGAAACCGCGTTAGAAGCTAAAGAAGCTGAATTAGAAAAAGCAAAAAAAGCAAACGAAACCCTACTCACAGCAGCAGCTTCCGATAAGGATAAAGATAAACAGATTAGCAATCTGATTGGGGCACTGGAAAGCTACAAATATATGGATTCAGGCATATCTATGGGGGGCGGGAGCACGGGATTTGGGGGTGGGGGGATTTATCGAGGTGGAGGTGAAATATCAGAATCTAGGAGAAAATTTTTAGAAGTGTTATTAAACAAATTAGATGGTTTCCAATCTTTTGATTCGTCTTCAGATTCGTCTTCAGATAGGGGTAATATGATAGCAGCTACAGTGTACATATTATTTGGTGGATTTACGTTGGATACGGGGTATACAAAAGAAACGGTTGAGAAATTAGTTACTCTATTCATTTCTTCTATTGGCGAGGGAATTAAGAATAAATTACCCCAAAAATTTACGCGCACAGAAGCAGATGTCCAAACATTTTTGAAAGAAAAGAAACTGTCTTTAGCTGAGGATAAGGGGTTAGATCCTAATCGTGTTAATTTTGAAGGACCCAAACGTAATACATATTTAGAAGAATTACGTATAATGAATAGGGAAATTGGAAAGGGAGTGAATGATAAAGTCTTGAAGTTTGCGGCACTATTAAAACAACTGTCCCAGGGAGCCGCGTCACTCGCACCTAAAACAGAACAACAATACACTGTAAATCTTGATGAAGGAATGGAAAAATTTTATACACTATTTAATGAGTATTATGAGGGGGGTGATATTAAAAAGTATTGTATTGACGCATTTGAAAACGGCGTTCTACAAAGAATGGATGAAAAAGGAGCTGGACAAGATGTACGTAAAAGTCACCAGCGATTGAATAATGTCGTGGAGCAAGTCAAGATATTATTAGACAATGCTACAGACAGGGATATAAGTAATGGAGAATATACATTCACATTAAAAGAAGAATACGAATTGAAACCCGAATACACGGGGAATTTTCATCCAGGACTGTTGCCTATATTCGGAGTCCATGTTACACCGGTAGAGGTAGATGCTGATGCTGGTGCTGCTGATGTTGATGCTGGTGCTGATGCTGTAAAATATGAACTATTCGATAAAAATTCTATGCGTTTACATAGTCCATTATTCGCATATTTAGAAACCAAAGGTAGCGGTGGTAGCGGTCTTGCCACTGATGTAGGTGACACTACCAGTTATAAAGGATTATATCCCATGAAAGAATTTGTTGATTGCCTTACACGGAGGAAATATAAAACTAGAGTTGTGTTTGATTTTTAAGTTGATATTTAAGTTGATATTTTTTTATAATTCACCTACGCCAGAATTTTTTTCTAAGTGAGTATATAAAATGAGAAGATCCGCCAGAACTGCCCGTAGATCCGGAAGACGTGTTGCTAGAAGTGCCCGTAGAACTGGTCGTCGTGTTGCTAGAAGTGCCCGTAGAACTGGGCGCCGTGCTGCTAGAACTGCTCGTAGAGCAGGTAAGGCCCGTAGAGCTGGGAGAACTGCCCGTAGATCCGGTAAGGCCCGTAGAACCAGAACTGCCCGCAGATCCGGTCGTAAGGCCCGCAGAGATGAGGGTGAAGATGTTGAAGAACCCGAAGTCAGGGGTCGTAGAGGTCGCAAGTCTAAGGGTCGCAAGTCTAAGGGTCGCAAGGGTAAGAAAGCCGCGAGTCCATGGAACAAACATTTAATGGGTGTCTTCAGAGAAATGAGACAGAAGGACTCGGGTGTTAGACTCGGTGATGCAATGAAGGTTGCGAGAAAGACCTACCGCAAAGCTTAATTAAATAATCTTTTATCTATCATTTTCACTTATTAAATAACTAAAACCTTATTTAAAAACTAATTGCGTTTATTAAGTAACCGCATACTAACCATGCCCAACAAAAAGGGTGGAAAGAAATTTAAGAAAGGAAAGAAAGGGAATGATTCATATGTGAGAGAATTGATTCTAAAAGACCCCAAAGAATTAGAGGATTATGGCCGAATTACGAGAGGTCTAGGAAATTGTCGCTTTGAAGTATTCACTCTCGATGGAAAAACCAGGATAGGTATTGTCAAGGGTAAGATGCGTAAGAAAGTATGGGTCAATAAAGATGATATTGTTCTGATCGGATTATGGGATTTTCAAGATGATAAGTGTAGTATTATTCATAAGTATGCCGAAGATGAGGTTGGTAAGTTGATCGGTAAGAATGAAATCCCAATCGGTTTTAAAGTATCTTCAGAGGAGGATTTTAATGAAGAAGAAAATTATTTTGATTATGCGCAAATTCCCAATTCTTCGTCGGAAGAAGAGGAAGAAGATGAAGAAGATAAAGATGAAGAGTCTAAAAAGTCTAAATCCTCTTCTGAAGAAGAAGAAGAGGAAATCGATTTGGATGATATTTAAATCTACATTCTTTTATGGAACTGTGTGATAAATTTTTACACGATTGTATCAAATTAAATCCGTCTATGAATGATGTATATCGTTTTAAAGAGTATGAACATTTGCGACATGTAATGACTGATTCATTCTCTGATAAAGAAAAGGATAAATTTATCAAATTATTAAGAACTTACAAAAAAAGAGTTCTTTCTAAAGATATCAAGAAAAGGACTAAATACGATGAAATATTATTAGATGATATTAAGATTTATTTAGACGAAGAATCTTATGATAATGATTATATACCATTTGATGCTTTGAATAATTTTCCTTTAAGTATGCTTACCGAAATAAATGGCGACGGATTTTATCAATTCACAGATTTATCAAGTTACGTTGATTTTATGAACAGATTACAAACGATTCCTCATATGTGCGAATCAATGATTAAGATGTGCCGAAAAGGCATCAAGAAAAAGATTGTTCTGTCAAAGAGGGTTGCTTTTGAATTATTAAGTCAATATCAGGCATTCCTCAAAACACCATTAGAAGTATCGGTCACATTAAAAATTCCCAAACAGATAAAAGAACTCTTTTTTTATCATGTTCAAATATATTTAGTAAGACCTTTGGAAAAATTAGTAATCTTTTTACAAAATGATTACATTTGTAAATGTGACGATTCTATTTCGTTAAGAGAAATAAAACATGGTCACGAATTGTATAAAGGATTATTAAAAGAAAATACATTAGATGAATTTACACCCGAAAGACTTCACAAATTAGGATTAGTTGAAGTGAAAAGGATTCATGGTTTATTAAAGGTTTTTCAAAAGTATTACAAAAAGAATTCTTTAGAGGAATTGTTTTCGCTTGTTGATGTTAAAGATAAAGATCCATTTAAATCGATTCAAAAGATTTTAAAAGATTTAAATGAAGAAATGTTACCAGCTCTCTTTGGTGAATCATTAACAAAAGAAGAGATGCCTCTAGTTAAGAAAGTTCCGAAAGAAAGCAATATTCACTTTGCCTATTATATGCATCCATCTTATGATGGAAAAAAGAAAGGTTCCTTTTTTATTAATACCGAATCTAACCAAGTGAGAAAATATGAACTATTGACTCTATGTATTCATGAATGCTTACCTGGTCATCACTATCAACTATTGAAGCATTTGAGAGATGAAAGCATACCTTTATATGTTCGTTCTCAGAATAATACTGGATATACCGAGGGATGGGCTACTTATTGTGAAAACTATGTTAATCCTAAATCTAAAAAAGACTACATTTTTAAGTTACGATATGAACTTCATAGAGCATTGCGTTTAGTTGTTGACACGGGGATTCATCATTATAAGTGGTCTTTTCAGAAGTGTTATGACTATATGAAACAATATCTTCATTATACGCAATCACATATCGAGAATGAATTAATTCGGTACATTTGTGATCCGGGTCAAGGTTTAGCATACAAAGTGGGTGAATTAACATTCTTGAAATTAAGAGATATTTATCTAGATAAGTATCCAGGTAAGATTATCGACTATCACAAATTAATAATGGATATAGGTCCTTGTTCTTTGGATATGTTAATTAAAGAATTCTTATCAAGTATTGATAAATAAATATCTAATCTAATTGTATAATGATATTTCATACAGCAGGATATGGTGTAACTATGGGATCACTTGCTTCTACCGCTGCGAATTATATGGGTGGTGTCAGACCCGATGTAGTCGCTTATGCTCTAATGGGTGGAGGTAAAAAGAGAAGAGGTAAAGGTACAGGTAAAGGGAGAGGGAGAGTTGCTAGAGCGACCCGACGTGTTAGAAGAGCACTTAGTCCGCGACGCTCCAGATCCAGATCCAGATCTCCTAGAAGAGTCGCTAGATCTGCTACCAGAACTCCTAGAAGAGCCGCAAGAACAGCTAGAAGAGCCACAAGAGCAGCTAGAAGAGTCGCTAGATCTGCTGCTAGATCTCCTAGAAGAGCCACAAGAGCAGCTAGAAGAGTCGCTAGATCTGCTGCGAGATCTCCTAGAAGAGTCGCTAGAAGAGCTTCTACCGCTAGAAGAGATGATCGGAGACCCGATGTTAGAAGAAGACCCGAAGTTCAAAGAATTCCTAAAGGAGAACGTAAAGAAAGACTGAAGCAGAGATTAAGCGAGCGCAGAACAAGGAGATCTATCATCAAAGATATTGAATCGGGTAAGCCGGAACAAGCTAGAAAGAAAATGAAAACCTTGTCAGCCGATCCAACAAGACAAAGCTCAATGAATTCTTTCTTAGCTGGAATTGAGTCTGGATCGATGCCTTCATCGCTATCGGATTCTTCTATAAGATATTCGGATATGTCAAGTAGTGAAGCATTCCGTCACGCATAATTAAATTTGATAAATAAACTTAAATAAACTATACTATATTCTTTTAAAATGAGTTCTTTGAATCTTATTCCTTTTGGTAAATATAGAAATACAACATTTCTAGATATTCATCAAAAAGATAGACACTATCTACAATGGCTAAATACCCAACCATGGTTCCAGATTAAGTTTTCTGATATGCATCAATCTTTAATTTTATTCCTTGATGATAATAAAGAAAAGATAGTTATTAATCATGAAACAATCATTATTTATACCGATGGTGCTTGTAAGAATAATGGGTCTAAGAAAGGTAACGTTTCTGCTGGCATCGGAGTTCATTTCTCACAAAACAATCATACACAAATGAATGATATTTCTCTCAAATTGACAATTGATAATCCCACGAATAATAAAGCAGAACTAATCGCAATCTTGTTTGCTCTACAAGAATGCCATAAAAAAGGAATTAAAGAAAACATTGTGATTTATACTGATTCACAATACAGTATCGATGCGATTACAAAATGGTATGATCAGTGGTTTAAAGATGGTAAGTTGGATCAAAAGAAGAATGTATCATTTATTCAATCAATTAAAACTATTATGAAATTGTTAAATGTTTCATTTATTCATGTAAGAAGTCATACGAAAAAGCAAGATGTTCATTCTCTAGGGAATGAACGCGCTGATGATCTAGCTACCAGATGTTTATAAATTAATGAGTTTAATAAATCCATTAGGCGATCATAGGCGCCTTTAATGCCTCGTGTGATTCATATTCTTCTAATGTAAAGTGTTCCAACTTAATATCATTGATATCAGTTAAATCTTTTGATATTGTCAATTTAGGGAATAGTTTAGGTTCTCTTAGAAGTTGCTTATTCACTGCTTCTATGTGTTCTTCATAAATGTGGGAATCTCCAATTATATGAATCAGCTTTCCCGGTTTGTATCCCGTCAAATGAGCCAAGATGTAAGTTAAGAAAGCATAGGATGCAATATTAAACGGAACGCCTAGAAACATATCTCCCGATCTTTGATACAACTGACAACTGAGTGTTCCTTCTTTCTGATCCACATAGAACTGAGAAAGAACATGACACGGTGGTAGAGCCATTTTGTCAAGATCAGCTGGATTCCACGCCGAAAGAATAATCCTTCTTGATGTAGGATCGTTCTTAATTAGATTTAGAACGTATTCAATTTGATCTTTACCTAAATCAGTGTAATCCTTATCAGATGATTCATATTGTGCTCCGAAATGACGCCACTGAAATCCGTATACCGGTCCCAGATCTCCTTCAGCATAATTTAGACCTCTACTCTCTAGGAATTCTTTGGTTGAGTTTTGAGTCCAAATATGAACATTATCTCGAACAAGTTCTTCATTACTAGTAGAACCTCTCAGGAACCATAGTAGTTCTTTAAGGATCGTTTTGTATCCCATCTTTTTTGTTGTTAAGAGTGGAAAACGTTCAAGATCATATTCCATCCTTTGACCGAACATACTCAATACACAACCGTTTCTCCCTTCTACTTTTTGACCCTTTTCAAAGACTTCTTTTAACGCATTTAGATAATTATATTCATGAATGTAATTCTTGTTGGTGTAGGTGTAAAAATTAAGATCGACATTTTTAGGTTCATATACACGGTTCCTATAAACTTGAGTAGGAGCATTATGTATGATACGATGTTTCGTTTTTAGAAAACAGTTACTGTCAAACTTAAAATATTTATAATCATTTAGTTCGTCGCTGGTCTCCTCGGCGTAAGTTAGATAGATATGCTTAATATTTTCATTGTATTCTGTCAAACACTCATTATAAATTGATTCTCCTCCTATCACAAATATTTCCCCATAATCCGCTTTATTATATGAATGAAGTGCGTTGTGTAGAGATGAACATACACGGACATTATCTTCTTCTATCGTATGATTTTTACTCAGAACAATATTAATTCTGTTCTTTAGAGGTCGGTGCTTGACCGGAATTGACAACCACGTCTGATAACCCATAATAACGATATTTTCCTTATCATTATTTTTTGTTGTTGTTGTTGTTGTTGTTATTGTTGTAAAGTGTTTCATATCATCTTTACTTTTCAGATACAGATCATTATTTGAACCGATGACCCCCTGTTTATTCACACAGGCAATCAGATTCATATACATAATATACTTATTTTACACCATTTTTGTTTAAATAAAAATCAAATGTTTTATTATAACATGAAGAAACATACTTTTAAGGGTAAAAAATTAAAAATGAAAGGTGGTGGCAAAATTAAAGGTGGTGGGTTGCATAAGAAAGGACCGGGTATTCGTGTCAATAATAAGGCGATACATTTCAGCATTGATCCCTTTAATTTATTGTTGATGGGAATTATTGGGTTCTTACTATATCAGATTTTACAAAAAGATCTTATGATTGATAATTATGTTTTCCTAAATGATACTGATCATGATAATGATATGATTTATACTGAAGACTCAAATTATGATCCAGTCCTTAAGAAACCGTATCGCCAGAATAATGAAATGATGTGGACTAAGTATCTTGAACAGAGACCCAGAATACCGAATATTAATATTCCTACAAGAGGTATGCCCACATATTATGAATCTGTTGGATTCTTAAAGGGTGAGTCGGGTGATTTACAGAAATTGGTGGGTCGCGAAACATATCGCGGATCTAATTTATGGAATTATTTTACATTAAACAATGACTATAACCAAATACCGATACCGTTACATCTTGATAATAAAGATTGCACAGATGAAAGAGGGTGTTCCGAAATATATGATAATCAAAATGTTAGTGTGGAGGGGTCTTCACAAACTGCGACTATTTATAATAAACAACCTTATCGGTACATCCCCCAAATATAACAAATTTACTTCTCTTTATCGGATTCTTGATCGGCGTTACGATTATCTTCTTCTGGGTGGCTATTTACCGATGAACTATCATCATTATTATCATCATTATTATCATCATTATCATTATCAATGTCATCATTATCACTGTCATTATCACTGTCATTATCACTGTCATTATCTGATGACACAAAATCATTGAAATAATAATGTCTGAATACTTCTCTAGAACAATCCATCATAAAATCATATAATTTATTTGATACATGATTCATGAATCTTGAACATATACTTGCTCTTCGTTTGTGTTGATAATACATTAATTTAAATTCAATATCGTTAAGTATACTCTCTAAATGGAGATTTGTATCTTTACACTCATTATAATATTCATCCACCTTCTCAAGCGCACTTAATAGAACGCTCGCCAGCAACCCACTATTGTTTTCAGTAATATTTAGTATATCAATGCTCTGATGAAATGTAAAATATATTGGATTTACTAAATCTGCTAGTGAATAAATCATATCTAAATTATCACTATCTATAACATCCTCATTTTCTATAAATTTGTTCCCTCTAAGAATAAAATTATTGTTTAATAGGGGATTCTTCTCTTCATCGATAAAGAACTGAATATTATGTAATGCGATGTCATTTAATTCTTCTGTTAATTCCTCTGTTACTCCGTTATCACTCATCTTAATTTATATTGTATGATATAAATTATTTTTAAATATATGTTAAAAAAAGACTTTACTTAATAAACGCAATTTAATACTTACTTGCGTTTTTGAGCTCTTTTGGGTGCTTGTTTAGATCTCATACCCTCAACCATTTTACCTATTACGGGATCAAAGAAGAACTTTGTTCCACCATACATAAAGAGCATGAAGAGAACAGTGTGGAATACTAACTGCATGTCCTTCTGAACCTTGAAGGGGAAGTTCTTTTCGACAAAGGAAAAAACCATAGGGTTGGATAGCACATAGAAGACTAAACCACTGTAGACAGAGACCTGGACTAGACGATCGTGGAATTGTGTTCTAAGGTATTGGACGGGTTGATTAAGGACGGCACTCATTTTATAATACTAGTTTAGAAAATAATTTAACTTAAATTATTCTTCTGTAACTTCTGTAACTTCCTTTTCTTCTTTTTTAACTTCTTTTTTAGTTGTTAGAACACTATCAAATACACTGAATACAAATTTGTAACCAATATATGTTAATACAAAATATATGGTCGCACTGAAGTAATACTTAAAGCGTTTTAAATTATTCGGTAATTTTTTGTAGAAAGAGATATCAATGTCCGGAATTGTTATGAGTAAAAACACGAATGTTGAGAATAAGGAAACCTTGAAAATGTGACCCTCAGAATGTTCTTCTAGGGCGGCAAATATTTCGGCAATTGTAACGATATTCATCTATACTAATAGTATTTATATTAATCTTCATCTACTTCTTTAGATTCATCTACTTCTTTAGATTCGTCTAACTCTTCATCCTCCTTCTCTGGTTTAATGAAATCATGATTAATGAAGATACCATTTTTGTAAATGTATTCATATTGCTTACATCCCTGAATGATTGAGTGCATTTGTTCGGTATTTTTGTATGTTTCTAAAAGAATTACATCAAATCGCACCTTCTCAAACACATCCCAAATTGGTTGTTTGTGTCCGTAAATAAGCACATTAAATTCTTTATTATAACTTAATAATTCTTTCGCTATCTTTGTTTGTTTTATTTTTCCTTGATGGTCTGTAATTGACCATTTATCTTCTTTAAAGGAATGAACATATTCACTTTCTATACCCAAGATATTTATATCTGAATCGTGAAATAAATCCATAATCGAATCTTTAATAGGATTGTATTCTTTTAATGTGATTTCATTGGCTAGTTCATGAATCTTAATATCAAAAGTTGATTTCTTCATATCTAGTTTTACTGGTTGGTAATTTCGGTAATTCGCAATCGTTAATAACTTAACAGAATCAAAATAGTTTTCGTGTAATCTATCTTCTCCCTTTGAATGAAAGACTCTACCTTCATTTTCAGTATCCGACCATTCAAATCCTCCCTTCTTCCAGTAATCTTTTGTATGAAAAAGCGTTCCTTCATAAATCTTAAATTGACTCTTGGATTTATACATTTCTTTAGTTTCTGAAGATGTATCCATACAGAGAATACTATCGCAAAAGACACATCCTACTTTGACTCTCTGTAGGAAATTTAACTTCCTCGATAATGTTTTGGGATGATAGGCTGTGTCATAGTCTAAATGAAAGATGTAATCGCTTGATGTCATTCCTACACCATAATCTCTCTTAAAACCATTCGGTAAATGAAGAATTTTGTGCTGATACTTTTCTTTAATTCCTTGAGGATCATTCTTGAAAGTAATCTTGTTTAAGAATTCATTTATCTCCTCTTTGGACAAATGTAGATAAAGAATTCTTTCGTCTTCACAAAAATCACCGATAAGATTGTCTTTACCATCATCGATGATAATTAATTCTAAGAGTTCTTTAGGATAATCAAATGAGTTTAGATTCTCTTTGATTAAGGGTATAAAATCTTTTTCATTGTGAAAAATTGTTACAAGAGATATCTTAGGTTTGTCACTCATTATAGTATCTTTATGATTTAATAATCTTTAAATAAACTTAATCTCTGGATCTGGATCTGGATCTTCTTCTAGGTCTAGGTCTAGGTCTAGGTCTAGGTCTAGATCTGGACCTTCTTCTCCTTGAAGATGGTTTTTTTCCAGGACTATGTCTATTTCTAGAACGAGCACGTCTTCTAGATCTTTTATCTTTCTCTTTATCTTTCTTCTCTTTCTTCTCTTTCTTCTCTTTCTTACCTTTCTTACCTTTCTTCTCTTTCTTACTTTTCCTTTTTCTTTTAATAGAGCCCTTCTGTTGACTGTAATTGGATATTATATCACCTATTTTTTCTATACTTGACAGTAATTTATTAATTGCTTTTATTAATGAATCATATTTACTAAATAATTCTTCTATCCCCCCGCCATATAGTTGATGTTTATCTCCATACTGCATTAATGGTTGTCCGGTTAAAGTTTGCTTAGTAAAAGTATATATAATTAGTGTCCACGCCAAAAACATAAATAGATTTTTTGGATCAGAGTCATATAATGACAACATATTATATGCGATATAAGCCGTTAAAGGAATCGCATAATTATCATAAATAGTCATAAATTCAGGTAATACAGATTCATCAGTTGAACCTTCATACGTGGGTCGGGGTGAAGGAGATGGACTACGGTCTACTTTATTTCTTAATGTTTTAGGTTGTGTGGATTTAGGTAATAATTTCACATATGGATTTAGAACTTCTAATACATCTTGCCTCATATTTGGATCTAATCCGGGTAAATGACCACTTATTCCCAATATATGAAGTGTTATTATTAAGAGTGGACGGTTTAAACCACTTTTAACTTCGTTAGTTCCCGATCTAGGTCCTATATTCAACCAGTATGCTTTTGCTTCTGCATGATGTAGATATTTGATATCAGTTACCTCCGATATAAGACCAGGTAAACATAAATTTTCTTTTTCTTTAAATGCTTGGACTTCATAAAACCACCCAGCATATTCATGATGAATGTCATTCATAACATAAAGAACTTGAACATCATCCTCTGTAACAGGTTCTCCTGCATCTTCATTTTTTGATGTACAGAAATATCCTGCCAAACTTAGATCTGGTGAAGTTGCTGTAAATCCTGAAAAAACACATTTTGTTCCTATTTTACATGTACTATGCAAAACAGGTATGCCATTTTTCTCGATTTGTGTAACATCTCTCCATTTAACTTTACCCGACTTGTCTCTTGGTAATCCCAATAGTTCAGGATTATACACTAATTTCTCACCTCTATAAAGAATGGGCATATACTGTTGTTCCCCAATCGTATCACCTCCGAAAGTTAATGGCAGTCTATGAGACTCTTCATAACAATGATATGAAATAATTGCCATATATAGTTCGGTTAAATATGATGAAATCCCCATTATAGCATATTTGTTTTCTGTACGAAGTGTATCTGTCGTGTATGAATAAATGCTTCTTTTATTTTTTCCACAAGCGTTAACTGTCCATAAATATGCCGCTATATTTGTTGATACTCTTGGAAACAATTCTTTGAATGGTCTTTCTTTATTAAGTCGCGATGAATTTGCCCAATGACCACGATCGGATTGTATAGCTACATTCAATTTGTCATATATCCCATCTTCTGTACAAGGACAATCCCCGAAATCATAAAAACATCTTATTAAATGTATCAGTCTTGAACAATCTTCTTCTGTTGATTTGGGGCTATATTTTTTCATTAAAGATAACCACTCAGAGTCTGGTATGGGTGAACCACCATATACCTCGATCTCTTTCGGATGGACTGGTTCCACTTCAGCTAATTCAGCTAATTCAGCTAATTCAGCTAATTCAGTTGTTTCTTCTTGATTTACCACTGATATATCTTTTTCATCAAATGATTTTAACTCCTCTAATAAAAACTGTATATCCCTTTCATCTACTTCTTTTAAAGATTTTACAACACTTTTAATATTTTTAATTAAATCTTTAAAAGTTTTTGATTTCTTTATTAATTGTAACGATTTATTATATAATGTTATATTCTTATTTTTTGGAGAATAATTGTATCCTATAATATTTAGCAAATATGTTTCTATGTCAACTATGTTTCCATCGATGCTATTAAAATAATTAGTATATTCTTCTAAATCTGCCATCTATATAAGTAATTTACATTTTAATCTTTTAATCTTTTATCTTGGAGTGACCTGATTTAGTCAAGAACCTAGGATCTATCTCTTCTAATGCTGGACACTTAGCAATCTTTTCTCTTAAATAACAAACAAATGTTAGTCTAGTGTATTTTTCGTATAGGCCAACTGTTCCTACATCCGGATTGTCTTTGAATACTGGATCTAATGTTTCGTTGAATGCTTTGTCTTCATCGGTTTCATACATCTCCGAATTACAATGCCATTGATGAACATCCATCGCTAAGAAATCATTCGTGTCTAAATCAATCCCTAAACCAAATTGAGGGAACATTGTGTAGCCTCCGTGAAATTTACCCCTTCTAATAACTGTTAAATTACCAAATCCTTCTCTAAAATCCCCTGCGTCTCTATGCATAGCCGTTCTGAAATTGCGATTAATTGTCACCGTTGAGAAACAAGTCTTCGGTATCTTAAGATGGGGTTTTGTGTCTGCTCTTAATAATTGTTTTTCATAAGATTCGGGAACTAATTGTTTGAATTGCTTGTTAATTGATTGAATGAATGGTAATCCTTCATTGTATTTTTCATAATTTGTTCTTGTGAAATGAGTTAAGCGACACGGTAAAGTCGCAAAGTTTTTACCAGATTCATAAAAACCGATTGGATTGGATGCGACCTGATTATTCACTTTCATTTTTGAGATCCCTCCATCTTTCTTAATGATTGCGAAGATTAATTCTTCTTTAGATAATTCTTTATTATCTTTTTTATCGTGTAATTTGATTTCTTTTTCGGTTGCTTTATTTTTTAATTCTTGAATACTTAATAAATCTAATTCATCTTTCATTAGATTTCCTTCGGGAGTTAGATAACCCGTTGCCCATTTGCCTGTATTCACAATTGTTCTTTTACTCCAATATTGACTCTTAGTGTCAATGGGGCCGGCTGAAGCCCCTCTCCCTCTAGATGCTTTTGCTAAGTCTTTGTAAGAATCCCAACCTTTTTGAACATGTTCGGATTTTATTCTATTTTTACGAAATTTTAAAAGTAATCTTTCATTGCCATCATTGTCTTTGTAATAGACATCAATATTAGAATTGATTACAGGATACTTAAGATCTGATTCAGAAAACCATGTGCCTTCTTTAGATGCGATTTCTTCATCTGAAAAAAGTTTAGAAACGAATAGTTTTTTAATTCTCGGCATAAATGATTTATATCATTACAAAAGAAAAAAATTTAGAAAGATAATATGGGATATTTAGTGGACCCATTCACATACCGAGACCTTGTTGCAGTCCGCCCCCGTATTATTGAATGGGTTGGAGCAAGTTCTGACATCAGCTGGATTGTTCTGGTCTTTGGCTTGGCATGTGGATTGTGCCACCGCGACACAGGTGGGGAGTGGGCCACCAGTTGCGGTGCCTTCCCAAGTATTCGCGCCAGTGCAGTACATAGAAGCAGACTTTGTACCCGGGCTGCCGTCTATCTCATAGTCATAGTCGCAGAATATGGTGGCATTATATTGATCACTCTTATCCCAGACGATTGTAGCATTTGTGGTGTTCGGGGGGGGCCGGGTACAAATATAGTTGCGTCGGGGGGTAGTGCCGCATAGGTCTTGACTTATTGCACCCCCATTCGGATCAACTGTCCAACTAGGGGGGCCTGGGGGGGTGTTATCACACGTGATATTGTGTTTAGTTCCGTCGTCGCACGTATAAAAGCCTGACCCGGACGACCCACTCATTGTTATCATGCTGAACGTCGCACTTGGGGTTGGCGGGGGTGCATCCCTGCAGTCAGCGGCGACGGTTGACTGACCACCAGTGCTCCCTGACTGACCACCAGTGCTCCCTGACTGACCACCTGTGACAGCAGCAGACTGAATTGCACTAACCACTTCAGTTGTTAAAGCATTACAATATTGAGTATTAACAGCTCTCTTACATTGTGTTGAGTTCAATTCCGCTGCCGCAGTGATATCCGAGTAAGCTATCCCTGATGAAGTAGCTCCTATCTCTCCTTGGACGATACCCCAGACCATTCTATTTGTGGGCCATTCTTCTTCGCAATTTGCACCGTCTGACCCCCCACCATTCGAACACGCCCAATCTAACACCGGTTTTAGATTATCTCCTGTGCAATCGGCATAATTAGATAGTTCATCACTGGGAATTATGTCCACATTAGACCCACCGCCTATCATATCACGTATTGTAGCAAGCTGATCACCCCCGGCCGTTCCCAGACCATTATACCCATAATCTACGCCATCCACACTCATCGCAGTCGTCACGGCATTAGCGCCATCTGTCGTTAGTGTTATGGTGTCTCCAGGCCCTGCTTCTGTCCCCTTAGCGTTTAATGCGTCAACAACATCAGTCGGATCACAATACGGTTCAACTGTCTTAGACATACAAAGCATCAATGCTACAAATAGAACAAGAGGAACTGAACACTTAACGAGTTTTTGCATATTCTTATTCTTAACCTTAGCCCCTGTAACACAGAGGAATAAAACAACCACCATTAATAAAAATAATATCACCCTCAAATTCATTTATAGACTAACTTAGAAAATTATTTGGATCCTATTTGTTAAAAGTAAAAACATAATTATTATTACGATCAATGCTAGAAAGAAATTCTGAAAGGATATGTATTGTCCTGTAATTTCATTTAATTCTTTTTTATATTCTTCGATGACTTCTTCCTGAGATTTAATGGGTTTATTTAACATCGTATTTACTTCATTGTGAACATGAATTAACCATTTCACAAATTCTTCCTTCTCATCTAATACTTCTTCAATTGGATACTTTTTTAAATTCTGCGAAAAATGATATGCACATTTCTCACAAGGCAAGACAAATTGTAGTGAATTAAAAAAGTTTGCGTGTAATTCTTTGTCTCTACTTGTAGGTTCTTTGGGATAATTAAAGGTGATTGAGTGTAAAAACTTCCACGCGCCGGGTCCCCATAATTCTGGATGCATTCTAATTCTATAATAACAGATACAAAATAATAACTAATTTTTCACTTAAGATTTACAATCTACACTTAATCTAAGGAACTACGATGTATTGTAATAATTGTGGAAATTTTGGTCACTTATATCGGAATTGTAAATTACCTGTTTTAAGTTATGGAGTCTTAACATTTACTCTGAATGAAGAAGATATAGATCTAACGAAACTCTTAATGATTCAGAGAAAAGATTCTTTGTGTTATATTGAATTCATTCGTGGTAAATATACACTTGAGAATATGGAGTATATCAGAATTCTACTAGGAAACTGTTCAAAATATGAGTTACAAAAACTTAAAACGATGAGTTTTGATGAATTATGGCTGGATCTGTGGACACAGAATGAAACTCTGAATGAAAGAACTAAAAAAGAATATAGCAAAAGTAAATATTCGTTTGATAAATTACTAACTAATCTTAATTTATGTGAAATAATTGATGGTATTCATTCAGAACATGATAATCCTGAATGGGAATTTCCAAAGGGTCGGAGAAACCATCAGGAATACAATAAGGATTGCGCTATCAGAGAATTTACAGAAGAAACGGGAATAAAAGAAACAGAAATTAATATGATTCAAAATATATCACCAATCATAGAAGAATACTATGGGACGAATGGTGTTAAATATCGTCATGTATATTACATCGCGGAATACATCGGTTCTAAAAAAGAACACGCAATCGATCCCACTTGCTACGAGCAGTACTCTGAAATTAAAGATGTTCAGTGGTTTACAAAGAGTGAATGTCTCTCTCATATTAGAAAGGGAAATCAAACTAAACCCAAAATTGTAAAAAATATCTTTGAATTTATTCAGAATTATAAAGATGATTTTATAATGATAAAATAATATCTACTCTTAATTAATTGAGATGAGTAATATCGGAGAAATACTTGATCAAAAAACTGTTAATGACATCCTTACCAGTAAAATACGAGAATTGAGAGATCAATTAAATGCATTATCGTTTGATAAGTTATACAAATTGTATGATGTGAATCATTCACAGATAGATTCCAAGAAAGAAAGCAATGAAATGAAACAAATCTTAAAAGATAAGAAAATTTCAAAACAAATGAGTCTTTATCACAGATGTTGCTGTAAAGCACTGAAACAAGTTGTCGAGAATAAACAAATTACAGAATCTGAAAAAAGTGAATGGACGGGTATTCCCAATCAAAATCCGTTCTTTGATTTCCCTGAAAAAAATGAAAAAAAATTTAATGAAGAGATTTACTTAAAAAAAGAATTCCGTATGTATGAACTTCATAGGGAGACAGCGGGTATTCAGAATAAATGCGATAACTTAACTTTTGAAACAGCGCCTCATCAATTATTCCTAAAGAATTTTATGAATAAAGAGAGTCCCTATAAAGGATTATTATTGTTTCATGGAGTAGGTGTGGGTAAAACATGCTCCGCAATTACTATTGCTGAATCCTTTAGAGATGTCTTTTCAAGGAAAGATAAACGAAGTATTATCTTAAGTTCTAAAAATATTCAAATCGGTTGGAAAAAAACAATCTTTAATCCAGGATTAAAAGAAGAACAATGTACAGGCAAAGTATTCTTAAACCGAAACATTAAAACAAAAAGAGAACTAACACGATTGGTAAAGGAATATTATGAATTAATGGCATACCAATCTTTCGGTAATTTTGTGAAACGATTGATTCAAAGTTCCAAAATGAAATACCCGAGTTACTCTCAAGAAGAACTAGAAAGAACGGTTATTCAGGATTATTTTTCAGAAAGATTATTCATTATTGATGAAGTTCACAATCTGCGCGATGAGAGTGAAAGTGATAAAGATCTTAAGAATTCAGTTTTGATGATTCAAAAAGTTCTTAAATATTCTCAAAACATGAGACTAGTGCTTTTATCAGCTACTCCTATGTATAATCGTTCTACTGAGATCGTGCCTCTATTAAACTTACTCCTTATGAATGATAAGAGAGAATTGATTCACCAGAAAGACATCTTTACTAAGGATGGTTCATTAACAAAAAAGGGCACTAAATCAATTCAGTCCGTTTCAAGAGGATATGTATCCTATCTGAGAGGTGAAGATCCGAATACATTTCCCGTTAGATTGTATCCCAATGAATTGGTGGGTGAAGATCAATCATTTTATCCCTACAAATCTACAGAAGCAGGAACTAAGGTTCGGGGGTGTATTATCAATTCGAATAAATCACCTCAGGATGATCTCTTTGATAAAAAGATCCTTGAGCATGATAAACTTAAATTTTTAGAATTGTATGGTTCGCCTTTGAATTATTATCATAAATTCATCTATGATGAAGCTGAAAAACGAATCCTAAAGAAATATGATCTTAAAGAAAAAAAAGATATTCTCCAAATTCAAGACAATAATGTTCTCTCACAGATATCTAATATGGTTTATCCGAATTCATCTGGTGGTGAATTATCCGTTGAGTTATCTGCTGAATTATCGAGAGAAGGTTCTGGTCTAAGTCGTGCTATGAGTGTTGATTCTATGGAATCAGGGGTGATTGATCCTTTTAGATGTTATGGTGAAAGGGGTCTAAAGAATTCTTTTTCTAGGAAGGTTAGGGGTAATAAAGTTGAATATAAATACAAACCTCATTTAATTGGCGATTCCAAAGAGAGAGCATTCTTGGATAATGGAGACAGTAAAGGAGGTGACAAAGGTGAATTAATGAAATACTCTTCTAAGATTAGTGCTCTCTTAGACTTAATTGAGAAAACAGATGGAATCATCTTTATCTATTCTTATTGGATTAAATCGGGAGTTATCCCTTTAGTTCTAGCATTAGAGCAGAATGGTCATAAGAAGTTCTCGGGAGAAACTATTCTTAATTACCCAGAATGGAATAAAACAAAAGAGAAAAATGGAGATAAAAATATGAAAAGAGAACCGTTAAGTTTTGAGGGTCAACGTAGAAGTAAAGTTCAGGGTGAATTTCATCAAAGTCGTTATATCGTGATTGCTGGTGATAATGAAAAACTTTCTGCGAATATGGAGGAAGAACTTAAGATAGCCACTGATCCCGAAAATATAGATGGAAAGGATATCAAGATTATTATTGGTTCGGTTGTTGCGAGTGAAGGCATGGATTTTAAAAGAATTAGGTCCCTACATATTTTAGAACCGTGGCTTCATTTAAATCGGATCGAACAAACGATTGGTAGAGGGATCAGATTCTGTTCTCATGGTGACTTGGATGATGACAAAAAGAATGTTATGATTTATCTTCATTCAACTTATAATCACGGAAATAAAGAAACGATTGATGCATTGATTTACCGATACGCCGAAAAGAAAGCGATTCATATAGGTGAAATAGAAGATATCTTAAAACGTGAAGCAATTGATCGTTTCCTATTCCGTGAAGCAAATGTGATTCTGTCTAAAAATGTATCACTAATGAATGTCCAAGCACCTCTTAAAGATAGTAAAATGATTTCCCTAAAACCATATGACAAACCCTATTCTAAGATTTGTTCCTTCTTACCCAAGTGTAATTACAACAGTGATTTAACTAAACCCGGTTATAATTCCTTATTAAGTACCACGATTGATCACTGCGATACATCAACTATTTCGTATGAGTATAGTGAAAATCTAATTGTAAGCGTCCAGAAGAAGATCGCTGAATTGTTTCAAGAAATGAGTATTTATTCATTAGATTCTATCGTTGGTTTACTAAAAGATTATTACAAATTGGATTTACCTATCATTTATTTATCTATGCAACGAATGTTAGATACTAAGTTTCCCGTTTTTAATAAGGAAAGAGAATTAGGATATCTTTTCTATTCAGGATATCATTACTTATTTCAACCCTTGCTAATCAATGATGAAAGTATTCCTTTATATTATCGGACTTATCCCGAAGTTAAGATTACAGATGAATTCTTTTTACCGAAATCCGTTCAGAAAAAGGACACATATCCCACAAACTTACCTAAATCGGTCGATGAAACAGCTGAAACAACCACGAGAGGAATATATCAAATGATTGCTAAAGAGTTAGAAGCGTTTCATTTGAATGAATTCTTACAATCATTACCAGATCATTTAGATAAAGAGCATCCAATATGCTATGCCTATCAGTATGACAGATTAACATTTGAAGAAAGATATCATCTCATGATAACCTATCTATCGGATATTCATATTCATAAGGAAATTGATCTTTTATTGGAAGAGCAAGTTATTTATTCTAAGGATGGTGAATTATATTTCTCGCAAATGATTAAAGATAAAACCCTGAAATCCTACAAAAAATGCGGATTTTATGTCGTATATAATAATTTCCCGCAATTCTTCACTCTCACTAGAAATGAATTCACCGAAATGAATGATCTTGATATTAAAGATCTGTTACAATCATTGACTAACTATAGTAAAACGCTCCCCTATAAACAACGTTACGAGAATAAATTACCTTACGGTTATCCTACGAAACGCAAGAGGTCTGATCCAACAAAGGAACAGACTGTTCTTAAATTTAATAGGGATTCCC
>Ga0206130_10003195_pt1 | contig 21829 bp, 21 predicted proteins | sample Helgoland_Spring_9_FD_148637 | JGI IMG/M metagenome (GOLD analysis project Ga0206130, IMG submission 148637) | Pelagic subsurface seawater microbial communities from Kabeltonne, Helgoland, North Sea - Helgoland_Spring_Bloom_20160512_1 | ecosystem: Environmental > Aquatic > Marine > Epipelagic ... | reverse complement strand
AATAAAAATATTTTAAAATTAAAGAAATATAGAAAATATAATCCCAATGCTTACGATGAAGGTTATAATCATTTAAAACAATTTATGTTTATTATTCATGATTTAGAAAAAACAAATATAGCTCATCCTAGACAATATTTTGAAAATGCGGAAAGTCATCTCAAACAATGTATGAACCATTTCCAATCAATAAGTATTTCGGTTCCGGAAGAAAAATTAATCCATGGTCTAAAATATAATAAATATGAATCTACGAAATTAGGTAATAGAATTGGAAAATTATGTAAAGGATTACACAAACATTGCTATTATCTCCTATTCAATCTATCATTAAGATTGAATGAATTATGGATAAAAAATCCTGATATTTATATGAACCAGATTACTTATAATTCAGATAACGTTGAAGCTAATAATATATCGGATTATAATTGGGAAATATATTAGTTTATAAAACAATAAAAATATATCATAATTTTTAATAATGAACTATATTAATCACCCAAAATCATTTATAAAATATGACAAAATACACACGAATGATTACAATTTTAATTTCCTAAAAATAATAGAAAATCATATAAATACGGATTTATATATTATTGCTCTACATCATTTAGACATATATCTTCTTAAAAATATATGGAATTCTATAGTCAAACACTGGTCCACGTTGCATAAAGGTATGATTAATCGGAAAGATAAAAATTATTTAAATAGCGAGTATTCTTCACAAAAATATAATCATATACATACATCACTTACAGCCAAAGAATTAAATGATTTAATAAACCAATTTATAAATAAAGATAAATTTAAAGCAATCTTTACTGTCAACTGTATGATAGTTACACTTGGTTAATTCATATTCGATTAATTCATATTCGATTAATTCATATTCGATTAATTCATATTTGTGAATATACTCGGAACTCCGGCGGCTTCATAATCTATTGCCTCCAGGGGAGGCAATTCTATATCTTGGTGTAAATCAAGGATAGGTTCGAAATTAGGATTAGATAATCCCCCTAATCTAATTAATTCCTTAAGTAAGAAATTCATTTTTAAAAGGCTAAATACGGTTTTATTCTTATTATTTAGTTCGCTTACCGTTGTATAATCATCTTTTATATTAATGTTAATATTGTCACGCATATCTACCTTAATATCTAGCGTACATAAGTGCTGATGTCCTTTAATATATTGCATTGCTATCCACTTGTCATCGTAAAAATAAACATTAAGGCTGTCGGAATTAAATAAGATATATTTATATCCTGTAAAAGATGTAATCGGCATGATTGTTCTGGGGGGGATAGTCCCCAAATATCTTACCAAATGAGGATGATTAAAATTAACAAAGTTTGCGTGTCCCTCCACTATATATATTTTGAATGAATGATGTTCAAGATTAATTAATTTAAATTCTTTTTTTTTAGTGTTAATTAACGATTCATATAATACCAATTGTTCATCATCTATTTGATTTGTTTTATCCTGAATTATACATTCTCTTAAACATTTCTCCATCAAAATCATGGTGTGTATCATATTATTTTCTTCATCGGCAACATTGATTTCACCGACTTCGTCCAGCAGTTCGCCAACATTGATTTCATCGGCAACATTGATTTCATCGGCAACATTGATTTCATCGGCAACATTGATTTCATCGGCAACATTGATTTCATCGGCAACATTGATTTCATCGGCAACGTTGATGGGATTTCTATTAGGACATGTGCGGGCATTATGGCCGGTGTTTCTACAGATAGAACACGGCATCGGTGTTTGTTATTTGTACAATTATAGGTTACGTTAAATCAAATTTTCAAGGTACTAAGTATCGTGTTTTTTTCTCTTTTTTTGCGATATAATTTGAAAAGATCCGAATCCTTTTTTATTTTTTTTTCACTTATATCATTACCAACAATGACGATGGGTGGTATAATTAATTCATAATTATAATTATTACACCTATAATGATCTATATCCATGAACCCACCGAAACTCTTGAGAGCAAGTCTATTTGGTGGTAATTTAATATCCTTATATTCTCCATAAATAACTTTATGATACAATTTCATAAGTTGATATTTTGACCATAATTCTTTATCTTTATAAGTATCGTAAATGTATCTGAAAGTGCACTCGTCTGAACAAAAAAATCCATTCACATAGAATATATTATCCTTATATTTCAGTGGAAGATACTTTATATTATCACAGTTATGACAACAATTCCAACACATTATGTTTTTTGGTTCATAATTAGCTTCTAATTTTACATATCCGGATAATATTTCTTCCATTTTATCATCCCAATTCTTAATACATATAATAATGTGAGACATTTATTGATAGTATAAATGTAATCTTTAAGTTTAAAAATAGGAAATAATAATAAATAAAAAACTAAATATGTTCGGCGAAATTCAATTCGAATTAAGTGGTTTTCACACACTTTTGCTATTTCTAATTGTCGGCGGGGCTATCGCGATTTTATTCTTAGAAATTAGGAAGATTAAGGTTCAACTAAATACAGTTATGGATAGAAATAAAAATGATCAAGGGGGTCCATATAGAGAGATGGAAGCCCCGAAATCTATATTCTCTGATATAACTGACAAGTTTTCATCAGACAGTAAAAATATTCAGACGAATGTGGTCAATGGTTCAAATGAAACTAAAAAAATACCATTAACCACTAACTCATTTCCACACATCGGTGAACCGATTGTGTTAGATAAAAAAGATTTACCTAAGGATTTACCTAATAATTTAACTAAGGATTTACCTAAGGATTTACCTAAGGATTTACCTAAGGATTTTGTAGGGGATTTCCCCCTTGAAGAATTGCCAAAATTTGATATAGATGATTTAATGAAAGATTCCGATAGCGAGAACAACGATAATACAATTGAGGGTATTAGCGCAGGTGGCATCGTGGATAGTGATGTAGGTGATGTCGGTGATCTAGGTGATGTGGGTGATGTCGGTGAAGGAAGTGAAAGTGGAGAAAGTGGAAGTGGAGAAAGTGAAAGTGGAGAAAGTGAAAGTGGAGAAAGTGATGAAGAAGTATCCAGGATTCTTGGTGAATTTCCCGATAGCATTACATCAGAAGAGATTGATACTTCCGGTTTAACCGTTTCCCAGCTTAAAAATATACTTTTAGAAAAAAATTTACCTATTTCCGGTAATAAAACCAAATTAATTCAAAGAATTAAAGATAATCAATAAAAAAATCTAAATTATTTTATATAAGTAAATATAAAATGAGCAAGGTTACTGATAATGTAGAATTAGGATTTCCGGCTAGAATGAATGACGGGCGCCAGTTCACCGATTATAGACCGAATTGTTATCTCAATAATGAACTGGGGCAGAATATGGGTAGCTGGCAATACAGAACTTATTTAACAAGAAATGCTGTCCAAATTCACAATGAAATGATTAAAAGTGTTGAAGCGAGTAGCGCCTGCAGTAATTGTACTGGAGCACCTGTTCCGGATGTTAAAACCGTCATAGATTGCACCCATCAAAATACTTGTTACTACAATATGAAGGATCCTAACGGTTTGGGACAAGGTAGAAACTACAACACTCAATAATTTAAAAGTTTGGCAAGTTATTTATATGACAGGTTATTTTAAATGATTACCATTGCTTTTTATTTAATCCCAAGTTGGATCATATATCATTTATTGGAATATTCATTACATTCACTTGGACATAGCCATAGATATGGTTCTTATATTTATAAAATTCATAAGAATCATCATACAATACATTATCCAACTAATAATTTGTTAAGTAATGAATATCGAACAAATCCCATCCATGGATTACCCGAGGGAGTGATAGCATACGGTCCCCCGATGTTGCTATTTTACTTTTTCTTATATTTAGTTGTTAAATTAGACACTTTTTTTATTATATCAGGTGAAACGTTATTTGTAGCTTTTATTTCGGATTATATTCATTCACAAATTCATCTGAATAGATCTTGGTTAGAAAAATATAAATGGTTTCAGAAAAAAAGAGAAGCTCATTTTATTCATCATAAAAATGTGAATAAAAATATGAATATAATAGATATGACTATGGATAAATTGAACGGGACATATCTTTGATTTATTGTCTCCAACGATTACCACAATCCAAACAATTAATAAACTGGGTCATCGGTTCGTCCGCCGACCGAGTTTGTATTTCGTAATATGAGCAAGACCTACTGCCACATTTGCGACATTTAAATACATCCGTCATGGCTTCGGGTTTAAGATCATATTTAATCTTGTCTCGTTTCATTTTAAGATCAATTAATTCTTTCCAATTTTCAGGGAATATTTCATAAACATCTAAGAAACATATTTCTTCGGGATTAATATCATCGCTTTTAATTCTTTCGAGGAAATTTGAATTTTTGATATAGGAATCTTTTTTAATATTAGAATAAATTGATCTAACCTTAGTTAAATAGAAGTCTTTAAAGTTATTATTCCCCCAATATCTTTTAATATGTTTCACTCTTGATGTTTTAATCACATAATTATAAATACCTTTTTCTATTTTTAAAGATATTGTTTTATTTTTAATTTCTTTATCCAGTAATTTGACGATTGATGTTCTAAATTTATCATCACAACTACTATTCATTTTATTTAGATATTGATGATATATTTAAATCAATAAATCAAATTTAATTTAATTTAATTTAATTTAATTTAATATTCGGTTGTATCTTCACCTAGTTCATTTTCATTATCAGAAAATAATTCTTCATCTTCCTCGCTTTCGCTCTCGCCCGTTTCCTGACTATAGTCTTCATCTATCTCTTCTTCGTCTAATGATTCATCGCCATCATCCGTATCACAATCATCAAATCCTCCAAAAAGTGAATTGTAATGATCACTATATTCGGAAATAGTCAATGGTGAATATTTTTCTTTTAAAGTTTTAACGATAAAGATATCACCAAAAAATAATTGTTCGGAAGAATCACAGTCTATAAATAAACTTTTACCGGCGGGAGGTAAATCATGTTTATTTTCAAAGCCGGCTTCTCCATCATACCAACCATAGCATAATAATTTACATTGACCCATTGACCAAGAATACATTAATTTAATAGATTCCTCACCCCGTGATTTACTATTCTGCGACAAAATCTGTAAGATATTTTTATTAGAAAATTTACATTCAGTTTCACCCATACCTCCATTTTTATAAATTTGTACCACCTTCATTTACATTATTATTTTAATATTCTTTTAAATAAAATATACGTTTAATATTATGGCGTCAGCAGATACAGCCGATACAGCAGATACAGCCGATACAGCAGATACAGCCGATACAGCCGATACAGCAGATACAAGCGATATTCTAGATACAGTAGATAAAGACTGGACCAGCCGATATGGAACGAAATCCAAGGTATACCAGCCTCTTATAAAGGGAAAGGATCCGGAATCCGTGGAATTAGATATGGAAGAACCGGAAGGATATGATTTTGAACAGAGAATGAAAGAGGAACCTATACAAGGTGCGCGTTTCTTACCCGTACCAACTCACATAAAGATCGTTGACATTAGTTTCAGAGTATTTTCAAAAATATATAATGGTATCAAATCTTTTCCCAACAGTGTTTCGGTCGCCTTTTCAATCACTTATTTATTTTTACTTGGTTCGGAATTCATTCAAAATTTATTCTCATTTCTAAGTTCTATGGATGACGCAAGGGCAAATTTCTCGACAACCTCACCTGCTTCCTATATGTTTTATCCTGAGAGAAAATCTGACGAAGAAGAGCACATGTATCAAGATAGATTGGATTTCCGTAGAGAATTCGAACTCAAAGATTCAAGCATTCTAGAAGAAATAAAAAAATATGATATTCAATCTCTTAAAAGATTATTAGTTTATCCTGATCAGGGAATGTTTAACGCCGAATTGTCGGAATTTCGTGAAGATTTATCAAAAAATAACCCACTATCCGAGAATTTAGAATCATTTCTAGTGAACGGTGTTGCTATTGGACGGCCCGGTATATCCTCGGCAAATCATATCTTATTGAGTCATAATTTTAAAGCGAACCGGTCTTCGGGTGAGGGTGAACCGATTTATAAATTATTATCCGAAATTCTAGGGTCGGAAGATATGGCTTCGGGTGATCCGAAATTAATTGAAAATATTATAAATATATTATCTTCGGGTAAATATAATAATTTATTAGAGACAATAAGTAATCTTTTCATTCTATGGAATTATTTAAATAATGATTTATATGGTACAATTTATCGAATGAGTAAGACTATGAGTGCGGTAGAAATACGGAAACAACGGGGAGTTAAAGAAACACGTTGGGCTGCCGGAGAAGCGTCGAAATCAAATATATCTGTTAAATTGGGGATACCGCCATCGCTTTTACGGCATGTTCATTCTATTCTGGATAGTGGCGACAATAAAAGTTTTATAAAAGATCTTTCTCTTTTGATTGAAGAAAATGAAAAAAACGAATCTCAACATTTAGACATGGAACCTTTATCTCAAGGACGACATCATATTAGACCGGATAATACTATTGAAATTAATGCGATATTCCAAAGATATACAAATAAATCATTTGAAGAATTATTATCAGAAGTTGGGGATTCTAAAAATAAGAAACCTAAACGAGGAGCGAAAAACGATGGAGACGGAACCGAGGCAAAGGGTCCGAGTAAGTCTAAAAAACGCAGAGTAAGGACGGTGGCGGCATACGGAAAAATGAAAAAGAAAAAGAAAGAGAAAGCGAAAAAGAAAGAGAAAAAGAAAGAGAAAAAAAAAGCAGAGAAAGAAGCGAAAAAGGCGAAAAAAACATTTAAAAAAGAGAAAAAAGAGAAAAAAGAAAAAAAAGAAAAAAAAGAAAAAAAAGAAAAAAAACCGAGAAGAGCAAGAAAGGATACTAAGAAAAAGAAAAAGAAAAGGACAATAGAATTTTTAGATAGAATTGAAATCAAATATAACTAAAATATATACTAAAGTAAATGGGTTTTAAGGAAAAGCATGATGAAGATTCTAGATTTCAAGAATCTAGCAAAATAATACTAAAATATCCGACAAGGATACCTATTATTGTAGAAAAACATGATAATTGTATCTTTGAAAATATTAATAAAAATAAGTATCTTGTCCCAAAAGATATGGCCATGAATCAATTCATGTTTATTATTCGTAAAAGAATTAACCTTGATTCTTCTCAAACTTTATTCGTGATGGTCAATGATTCTCTTGTTTCAGGAAATGAAGTTTTGGGTAATATATACGAGAATAAAAAAGACAATGATGGATTTTTATATGTGAAATACAGTTCCGAAAATACATTTGGTTAAATAATTCATAGTTTTTCCTAATATATTTTATTAGTATAATTATAAATGGATAAAATCGTAATTATAGCTTTGTTATTGGTGGCCCTCTATTTTTTTATAAATAGAGGGAATAGAGATAAAATTGAAGAACCAACACAAAGAGAAATACAAACTCTTGATTATGTCAGTGAACAAGATGAAGAAATAGTCCAAGTTGACGAGTTGGGGGATTTCCCCCGTCCACAAATTAGCCGGGGTTTCAAGAAATTATCTAAAAATATCATTAAACCACTCAATAATATTAAAGATTTTTTCCCAAATGGCAAAGATACCAAAATTATAAGAGATACACCGAATAATATTACACCCAAGAGAGTATATTTCCCTGATTATTTTAGGAAAGATCGCCTGAGCGGTAATGATACAGGAAATAGCGAATTTAGAACTTTTACAACCAACGATGAACCCGACAATTCATGGACAGATAATAATGTTTCTAAACATCCTAAATTTTATACGAGTGATATTAAAGATCAATTAACCAACGTTGGATCTTTTTTCGACAAAAATAATCAATATAATGATAAAACAAGCTCCAATACAGATGTCCTTGTTAGCGATAGTTGTTATATGGATAAAAAGGGAAAATATTTTTGCGAAGATAATACACGTCTACAAAATATCCCGCCATCCCTTATAAGCGACGTTAATAAATGTTATGCCTTAAATACAGTAGGAATTTATAAAGATAAAGATAAAAAACCAAAGGAATATGTTTCTTTTAATTCTGAAACAATAGATAATGAACAACTAGGGGTATGGTCTTACGCCGATGATAGACCAATCAACGGTGGTAAGTTTTTTAATAAAGTATTTCCCTCAAAACAAAAAAACGAAACCGTTTCTCCAAGTCTGAAACCATTATTCGGAAAATGTTCGGTTTAGATTATAAATAATAACAATTTTCATTTATTTCGATATTATTTTTTTTACACCAGTCCAAGGTCATATTTAATTGGTTTTTAGTAGGATAAATATATAAAGATTTATTAAATAAATCTATTCCTTCGTTTATTTTTTTAGTTTGTTTTTCTAAATAGTATTCATTAAATAAACGAATACTATTCAGAAAATTTATATCACAACTATATTCTATTTTATTTACTATACCCCGAAATAATATATTTATTAAATCTTTATTATAACCCTTGAAACCTATACATACAATATACTTTTCTGAATTTGAATAACGGCTAACTGCTGGTTTATGGAAATATATTTTTTCATATGATTGAGATAAACAATTTATTAAGTAAATCGTCTCTTTTAAGAAAGTATCAAATAATTTACAGATAAAAGTACCACCCTCTTTCTGAGTATTCAACGCTAAAAAAAATTCACTATAAATTAATTTTAAAGAATCCCTTTCCTGACTATTATAATCCGTAGAATAATCAAAGCCACCATCAGATGTTATGATATCATATTTATTTTTATTACCTTTTATTAAAGATAATAAATTTTGTAAATCGCAAATATCTCCATCACCATTTATACCATACTTAAATTCTATTTTTGGTTCTTTTAATAATTTTTTATTCCAGTAAGGGATACCTTTATCAGTTGATAATAAACTAGTACCAATTATTTCAGTTACTAAATTGGTATAATCAATAAAGCATTGTATAAAACCACCTGGGGCCTCGGCGATACAAAAAATATTAAGATTATTTTTGTTTTTTAAAATATCGTAAACATTTATCATTTCTTTTAATTTAAAATAGGATCGGCTGAAAGGGACACATTTGGCGATATTTTTGTTCGGGTTGGGAGATGTATAAATATATTCATAATCATGTATTATTTTCTTTATAATCGTCCATTTTTTCGGATTACTATCAATTTTATTTTTAATTATTTTCATATTCTCGTTTAAATCATCCATATCATTGACTATAATATCTTCTTTAATCTCATATTTTAATTCATATTTCATAAGTTATCATATTTTTAATTTTTTAAGTTAATATTTTTGAAAAACAAACCAATTGTTCAAAGAACTTAATAATTTAAGCTTTTCATTATCTTTTCTATTAATCTCCATGGATTTAGAGTAAGGACCACCTGGTTTTAATAAAGTATCTTTCTCCGATAGTTTACCAAGATTATCTATAATTTTTCCAAATGATCCTAAACCTGGCTCTAAAGAATATTCTTCCTTATTGAATAACCCATTATAAACACCTCTTAATTCGGGTGAAACAAGCTTAAATTTATAAAGTTTCATCATTTCTTTTAATAAGTCAAAATTAACCAAATATTCTGTAATAGGTTGACCTATACTACTCATTTCAACTTTAATCTTTTGATTGAACATTTGTTTGATATTGGTCTTATCAAAATCAAAATTATCTAATTCATAATCTTTCTTAATCGAAAATACAAGATTATCCAAGTTATCCCTCATTTCATATTCATCCGTATCTCCTAATAATTCAAATATCTTTTTACCATCGTAACACGTTCCAATAAAATACCCACCCTTGTTACAATTGTCGCTAACATTCTGTAAATATCCACGCAACGTCATTTCATCCTTGAAATAATAATGAATTGTAAATTGACTACTTATGACATCAAATCCTTTATCAGCAATTTTGTGATAATCTTTTTCAATTCTTTTATACTCATTCGGTACAGGCTTTTTTTTGTTATAAATAATATTTATAAGATTACGGTTCCTTTCAATTATTTCATCCGTACCCTTATAACCAAAACCATCTTTAATCGATTCAGATGTATCATATTGAATAAACATTGCTTTAGGTTTTTTCCTTGTTTCAAGATAAAATCTTTTCGCCGCCTCCGGGACGTCACCCGAAATATCTAATCCTAATAGAAAATCTATCCTATTTTTAGAATAGAGATATTTTTGAATATCCCCACCTCTACCGATCGATGTATCCATAATGGATATAGATTTATTACCAATAGAGCAAATTGATGTAATTAATTTATTTTTAATATAATTATGTAACTTTCTTAAAGAAATATCTTGCTTACTTTCATTTTCATTATCAATGTAATAATTATCTTTTTTAACTTCACTTTCATCTTTATCCTCTAATTTAGGAGGATCATCGAGACCCGTAATCATTTCAGTTGTAACCGGATTTTGTATCGTCGACCATATATTATTCGCAGTAATAAAGAATTGCGGAGAAGTCTTATCATTTCTCCATCTTAGGGGGGTCCAACGCGCGTCTTCGGGATTATCGGGACAATATCTCATTTCAATAATCTGATTATTGAGTACCTCCGAATTATCTTTTTCGCAGAAAATTTTATTATCTTTCAGTGGTATATTACAAATGTGATGAGAATTAGTTTTATCGGGATCAAAATATATTTCTTTGTTTTCTTCCTCACTATTTTTGTCATTTGTTAAACTTTTCCAAGAATAATCAAAATCCCTGTCTTGTTTGATATCATATCCTACAAATAAATAAACCTGTTTACATTTTCTTACTTTGCCATTTATTTGTGAACTCACGATTTTATTTCTTTTTATACCCTTTTTATCTTTTTCTGTTACAAATCGAACCCTAAAGTCAATTGTATTTTCTTCGGGTGGCTTCCATTTATAATTGATTGACCATCCTCCACCAAAATTATTCAACACTTCTCCTTCATTCAACGACTTCACCGACATAAACATTGGCATATAAATTAGACCATCGATTGAATATTCATATCCACTCTTTTTTGTTTCAATATCCCATAATTTCTTAGACTGCCGAAATATACCACTACTATTTGTATATTTATCTGGATCTTTTTTACTTTTCTGCAGTATCTTGGGACCTTCCAAGTAAGACTTAAATCCAATTCTGAAATCGGTATTCAAAATCATATTCATATTCTGTTTAAAATCTTCTATTATCGCAAACCGCGAAATATCTTTCTTCTTACGAGATATCCACGGATAAGTATAAGCATGATTGGGATACTTTGAAAATCCATCACCCGCATAATAAATATCAAATATCATAAAGAGTTTAATAGGATCTCTATTTCTATTATGAGTTATGTATTCACCATCAAATAACCATTTCCCTTGACAGCCCTCAAAACGAATATCGGTCCCAATGATTTCTTTTTTAGGTGTAATTAAATATCCGAGTTTATCGGACCCAATAAGCAATTGAGCTCTTATTCCATCGGCCTTTTCCGTGACAACATATCCCTCTGTGATAGAATGTTTTGAATTTAGCATTATATTATCCAGGCTCATTGACACAGGATTGGGGCCTATAAATTTTGTTTCCTTTAGTTCTAATCTTTCTATTTCTTTCATTAATCTAGTATCTTTTGTTTTCATTTTCTTCAGTTCATTTTTTTTCTTCATGAGATAACCCGAATCATTCTGTTCAGTTAAATTTCTATATTCTAAAATTTTATCGTTTTTATCCGAATTACTTACAACCATACTCTCATCCTCTTTTAATTTTAATATATCTTCAATATTTTTCTTAAACAACGCGATTAATCCGGTTGTAACTAAATTAATATCACTAGGTTGTTTGTTTTTTTCTTTCTTATCAAATATTTTACCCTGAATTCTCAGATCTTCATCAAACTCACCCGCTTCCTTCAATTGTTCATATGTAACTAGAGGAGGAGGGGGGAAATCGTATTTTTCGGGTTTCCATTCTTTCGTAACCTCATCCACAGGATCTACTGAAATAACGGGAATATCATCCTCTTCCTTTCTACGGTTATTCTTTTTATTAGGCGCCCATGATATCGGTTGCTTGAATGAAGCTATTTTAACAATATAACTTTCCGGAACAAGTATATAATTTTTAAATTCACCATTTTCTTTCAATTCTTCATCGGTAAAACTAGGTGATACGAAATATTCAATATAATCGCTCCTTTGAGGGGATCCTTCATAGTCTCCATTAATATTTTCCTTATTAGATGAGTATAACAATTTTTTATCATTCATCAAGATAGCCTCAAATAACTCCAAGCGATCACTATCTTCCCAGTATTCATATTTTATATCTTCAAATGAATGTTTGGGTCTAACCATTTTCTTATCCGATGGATAAATAATGATATCCGCGAACTCACCTCTATCCGAGTCTATCCCCCCCTCTATACCATATGGTTCATCGTATGGTGCTATTTCATAAGGTTCTATCTCAGAGTAAACATTATCTCCCCCATAAATCTTTGAGGCCCAATCGGTTTTCATTTCTAATGATTTTTTACTTAGTTCTTTATCTTTTTCATCTTTTTCTTTTATTAATTTTTCTTTGAAAATGTCTATTGGATAAATTCCATTATTTGAAATGGAACCAATATATTCTATTTCTAATTCATAATTTTCTTTATTCTTAAGAATACCCGATTCCAGGAAAGATTTATATAAATTATTTTTCTTGAATTTAGGATTATAATCATTATTCTTAACCACGGTTACATCTATTCGAAATAGATTATCATCTGTTATAAAACTATATCTCTTCTTATATCTGAAATATTTCAATGATGATTTCCAAGCCATGAGTAGACTCTGAATTTCAACAGAACTTTCCCCCATTTCTTCCTCCGATTTGAGATTTATCTTGTAATTATAATCATAGTCAATAATAGGAAAGAATTTTACAGATGGGAATGAAGGGTCCACGTATCTTCTTTTTTTGATAAAGTTTCTAAGTGGAACTTCCTCAATGGTATCGGTTTTACAATATCTTTTAATATTTTCTATACCAGTTATTGTTGTTCGTATATCTTTAATAATTATATCTAGTGTATTTTCCTCGGATACCGAGGGATATTTTTGTTTTAGAATTGATAGAATTCTTAAAAAATCATCTCTGTCCAGCTTACTTCTAAAATCTCCACCATAAACAAATTCTAATTCGCAATCTTTATCTTCAATCGCCCTTTTGGCATATTGAAAAAATTGATTACCTTTTTTGCCTTTTAGCAATTCCATTATATATACTATACTTATTAAATATTGTTTAAACTAAATCAAATTATTTTAATTATTTTAATTATTCATTTTGATCATATTAATTTCATCATAAAGAATATTCTTTGTCTTATTTTTACCATTTTGCATCAGAGAAATATCTAAATTAGTAGCTATTTCTTTTAAATCCCCGATTTTATATTTACTAATTGGGTCCAAATATGTCTTGTAAACCGTTTTAACATCAATGGTAAAAATAGACTCATTAATTTCCTTTTTAATAACATTATTCGGTAAATTATCTTGAATAGAAAATCTATTTTTATTCATACAAAGATAAACTTTATCATAATTCTTAACAGTTGTTTCATAATATTCTCTCCTAACAAGATCAACTAGAACAAATTGCGTTTTATAGAGATCATTTAAATAATAAATAGATGAAATATTTTTGTCTTTTTCGATTGACCCGTGGAGACTGCGTTGAATTATTTTTTTTTTCATAGTTTTAGGATTGTAGGCCATACTATCATAACAATCTTCGGCCTTTTCATCTAGATTGGCTGAAATTTCCATAACCCTCTGTTTAAAATAATGTTTTTTATCTTCATTAGATACACAGGACAGAGATAAATCATAATTATCAAGAATACAGAATAAAAAATTAAAATAAGTTTGTTTTTTCACTTTAATTCTTTCAGTGTAAGAAGATTCATTTACGGAAGAACTAAAATCACAATCACCATTAATAGATTGGATTAATTCAAAAACCATTTAGCTTATTATAATATAATGGGGTAGCTTTAAATTATTTACCCTTAGGTATTCAAAAAAACAGAAAAAATCTAAAATACACAACTTAACATTCGTTCTTGTAGAGAGGTTAATTTAAGTGGTTCATATTTTTTTTCGTCTATTATTGTTTTTTTTTCGGGTAGTATAATCATATCCGTGTCTAAAAAATTATTATTTATGATATTATTTATTATTTCATAAATACTTTCTATATGTTTATCTTCCAACATTGTTAAATTTAGGAAGATCCCATTCGTGTTTTGCGAATAATTTATTTTTTTCAAATTAATATAGTTAATTATTTCGATGGTATTTTCAATAGTATCAATATTTTCTACAATAAAACTAATCATATCAGCCAAAACTACCATTTAATCTTATCTATAAATATTATCTATAAATATAAACTAATTGACTATTTTAGCCACTACCTGTATCTGTTTTTCCATATATTTTATTCTCGTATCTAGAACTTCGGCTTTAATTTTAGTTCCTTCTTTTAGTTTCTCTATTTCACAATATTCTTTTGGGATTATTAATAAGATAGGCGAACTCTTTATTTCGTTTAGATCTCCATATTCAATATAACATATTAACCCCATCTTTGTAATATTTCCAATTGTACATTTATAAATACTCCCAATCGCGGGTAATATACTTTCAATTTTATATGAAATCATATACTCAATATAACTTTTACTATCAATATTACGAATTCTACCAACAGATCGACTGATTAATTCTGTTTTATCTGTAATATAACCATGTTTGAAACATTTGCCTTCGTAGTTTTTTAATTTATGAAGAATTAATCCGTCAATATTTTTTGACCTGTATATATCAGATGATTTAATTTGAATCGATGTTGTTAGTATTTGTTTCTTAGTGATATCCATTTAATACTACTAATATTTAATAATATTTTAAATCAAATTTATTTTTTAATTCTATAATATAACCACAATAAATCACCCCCTATAAAATTATTATTTTGTCTTAATAATAATTCCAAGGCAAAACACGTTATTTTTTTGTTTTTACCTTCAAGTTCTGTTGTTAATTTGGATGTTGGTAATTTGGATGTCGTGTCCCTTAATTCTATTTCATTCGCAAATTCGGATTTAATATAATTAATTAATCTTTCGGGTTGTAATTCTGCCCACCCCCCCTGTAAAACAATTTTCCCCTTTCCGCTATCTTCTTTTCTCTTATGTTTTAAAACTATATTGTTATATGGAAAACCATCGCCCACATTAGAATTATGTTCAAGTGTTCCAAACATTGTTCCAATTTTTTTACCCGTTGTTTCCGGATAAATCTCTTTCTGTGTAATATTTTTGAAATCCTCGGAAATATTTTCTTTTATCACGTTATTGCATAAAATTAATTTCTCCGAATTATATCTAAACATGACCGGTTCCTTCCTCTCATAATAGTAAATAAATCCACCAAATAATTTACTTTTATTTTTTTTATTATAGGTTGGGTACCATTCGTAGCTACTTGTTTCGGCATTGTTATAAATAAATAAATGACCCATTAAATCTATCATAATTTCAACAAATTTTTCTTCTTCCCCTTTAGCTTTCTTTTCTTCCAGAATATATTCCAGTAAGGAGTATAATAATTTACATCTATCCTTAAATGGCAATCTGTCTACTATAAATGAATATATAGTCTTGCTATTAAATAACTCTTCATTATTTTTGTTTTCGATTTTTATTATTTTATTATAATCTTTAAAATCTTTACTCTTCTCCTTGATTTTATTATAAAGGATCTCTATCTCGGAAGCACTATACTCCTGTATTTCGGGTATATCGATTAAAGAAAAGTTATCCATTGATAATCTATAATCACTTTTGTCGCGCTTTCCATTATTAATTCTATAATAACTTGGTAAAAATATATCTTCGTTATCAATTGCTTGAAATAAATAATAATTATCTGTAAATTTAATATATCCCTTAATCTTATTTCTGATTAATGTATATCTATCCTGTATCATTTGGTCTAAAGCATGATTAAATATATCGTCTATATAATTCTCAAAATTGTCTTTCATTTTATCAACAATTTCTTCATAAGTTAAACAAAAAAAATCAGAAATAATTATCGCAATATATTTTTTATATGTATCAATTATCGGTTGCGAATAGTGTATTGTAAATGTTGAACCCTCCAATTTGTTACCCCTGATCTTATCGTCTATCGTGAAATTTTTATCTATATAATCGCATTTTTCTAGAAATGAACATGTCCTCGAAAAATCTTTATCAAAAGGTCTTTCGGAGAAACTATTATTACCTCTTAAACTCGGCTTAATGACTATTTTGTCTATATCAGTTTCTTTAATTATATTTGAATACTGAAATAAGTATTTATCTATTGAACATTCCTTTAATATTCTCTCAATACAACCAATCTGAGTAGCCTTATCTTCACATTCGTGATACATATATGTCTCAATTGTTTCACTATCTTTTAATTCCGAAGAGTGCAAATAAACTGTAACATTCCTTAAAGAAGGATCTTCCAACATTCCATGAGAGCAGTTTCTAATACCTCTCCCTATTACTTGTTCCAATTTATTAATATTGTGCCAAGGTTCCAGTAAATGAATATTTCTTATATTCTTGAAATCAAGTCCCTCGGCTGCAACACTTGATCCAATTACTACCTTAATTAATTCACCATTATTGTTTTCTAGGGAATTAAGTATATTTAGCTCATTTTCGAAGTCATTGGTCAATTTAAGACTTCCCCCCGCAATTACACTGTATGTAGCTCTACTCTCACCTTCTTCCAATAATGTCCCTTTATAAGAAATGGGTTTTCTTTTTTTATCACTTATAAGAATTTCTTCTTTATCGTACTTAATAAATCCATTCTGTTCAAGAGCCAAAACTAACGGCATTATCCCACCATCCAAAAAATTAGAATAAATAAATGTAATTCCATCACTATTATTTATCTTTTCAATAATGGTTTTTATTTTGGTAGAGTAATTACCAAGATTATCTAAATCTAAGAAATTGGTAACACCCTTCTTTAATGTATATTTAACCGGTTTCTTATTTTTTATCGTAAAACAATTCCTTAATCCGTTAGAACCATAGCAATCATCTACATCATCTGAAGTAACCGGATAAATACAATTTGTTATCTGTAACATTTTACCATAATAGGTAACATCGCTAATATTTTCTTTGCCTTTTATCTTTTGTATTTCTTTAACATATTTTTTAAATTGTTCTCCTCTCAATGGCGAGGAATATAATTCCATAAATTTCATTTTTTTTCTTTTATTTTCTTTACCAAAGATATCTTTATTCTTTGGTTTCATTATCTTTTTGTCTTCCCCTTTTATTTGCGATATATCTATCCGATAAGGAAATGTTATAGGATTTTCACCTCTTAAATATGAAATATATCCCTTTGAATATTCCCTTATCAATTTCTCACTTTCTTCATTTAAAATATTTCCTTCAAAATCAATTTTACCCTTTATTATATCTCTCTTATCATTTAATAGAAGCATATTAAGTATCCATACTATTTCATCGGGTTGATTGAACATCGGATTAGCCGTTAATAAAATTAACTTTAAATTGTCGCTATATTTGATGACCTTTTCAATATATAAAATAGTATCTCTTTCTTTTATTAATGAATCATCGCTCCTTATTTTATGAACTTCATCTATGATTAAAACTCTATCAGAATATTTTTTCTTTATTAATTCTATTTCTTTCTGTTTTTTGGCTATAAGATCCTTAGAAGATATCATTTTAGTATTTTCATCGAGATATTTCTTTACTGAATTGGCGAAAGACAAATAACCATACATCTCATAATTTTCTTTTATTCTCTGCTTGGACATTTTTTCTTTATTTTTTTCGTAAATATCTTCATCAAAAATATACTCATCCTGAGTACACTGATTATCTTCTTTTAAAGGATCAAAAATATTTTTCTTCCATCCACCTTGAATTTTCTCAGGAGCCAAAATAATAGCCTTATTCATAAGATCCTTGAAATTTTCGGCTATCGAAACACCCGAACATGTCTTCCCAACACCAACGCCATGGAAAATTAAGATACTATTGTAAGGCGTATTCGGCGATAAATAATTTTTTAAGAATAATTGATGAGGAGATAATTCGAAAATAGTAGTGATACACGAATTTTTTCTTTTCTTTGGAATATAGTGTATTGCGAATTCTTTTTTCTTAGATAACTCCTGTAAAAAGATATCATAATTTTTGTATTCATTTATACGGGGATAATATCTCAAACTATTATTTTTATATTTTTTGATTTTATTTGATAAATCTTTATTTTTAGTTTCTTCATCTCTCAGTAAATGTTTGATCGCCTTGATCTTTAGAGATTTCATAAAGAGAGTTTTATCTAATTCTTCTATTCTTGTATTCCGTTTTAATAGTTCTAATTCCGCGATAGACGAAATAGTATCTTGGCTAATGATTTTATCATATTCTTTGTATAAATATTTAATATCTTTATTAAGATAATCTTGTATTACTTTATCAAGATCATCATCTATGTTTATATCTAAAATTTTATCATTAACTAAATCTTCATAGATAGATAACATTTATATTATATGATAATATAATCTTCTATATTATTAACGAATCCAAATATGCTTTCAATGATTTTAATTCTGGTTCTGTGATAATCTCTTAATTTACTCAACGCCACATCCTTTGAAACCCATTTAACATCTAATATTTCGATGGATTGATTTTTATCTCTATTTAATACTATTTCTTTATCATAATTAGTAAGTAGACCAATATAATAAATATGACGATACATTATTTTATTTTCACCCATATATAATTCATTCAACGGTGAGGCATTAATTAATAAATCATAATCATTATTACCGAAACTTGTTTCTTCTTCACATTCTCTCATCGCACAATTAATATTTTTTTCATTATTATTCTTTCTACCCTTCGGAAATTCCCATTCAGTTTCTAAATAACTTTTTGTTGTTTTTTTTAATAGTAGATCTAAATTATAAAATTTAGACTTAATTGTTACTCCTTTCCGAAGAGTAATGAATTTACTCTTTGATTTTTCATAGTCTACTTTGTATTTCATATTTTCTAAAGAATCAATTAGCCAAAGATCTTTCCACAATTCATCAAATGATTTATTCCTAATTATTTCTTTCTCCGTAATACTAAATTTATCGATCAATAATTGAATATAGTCGGAATCATTGATATTATATTTTCCTCTTATAAATTCTATATAACATAGCGATTTTTTACGATTAATCATTAATATTTCAGGTTTATCATTGATAAATCTTACTAAAATGACACCAAAACTCGTTACAGGTTCAGTACATTCACTAAATCTATGTCCCGATTTATTACAATTATTACAAATAATATTCATTACTATTAATATCTTTTTTTAAAATAAGAATAAACTGAGATTATAAAATATATAAATTATCTAAATAAGTAATAAATGAAAAGTTCAATCGATCCAAATCTTTGGGGGAACAATGCTTGGTCATTCATTCATTATACCGCCTTGGCTTATCCCGACAATCCCACCGACGAAGATAAAGCAAATTATAAGTCATTCTACTATAGTCTCCAAAATACTTTACCATGTTTGAAATGTTCTTTAAATTACAAAAAAAATATACAAGAATTACCCATCGATAATTCTTTAGGAAAAACCGAAGATCTTTTTAGATGGACGGTCGATATTCATAATATGGTGAATAATGAATTAGGAAAAAAAAATCTAAATTACGACCAAGCGTTACAAAAATATACTAAGAATAGTAATTACGACACCAAAGATATATGTATATTTGTCACAGTTACACTATTATTTATACTGATCCTATATTTAGTTAAAAAATAATTCGTTTTAGAAATTTTTTTTCTTTCATATGATTATAAATGATCACAAAACTAGTTGTTGAAAAAATCATGAGCGATGACGAAATCTCAAACCTTCAGGGCAGTTGGATAGAAGAATCACATATTAAACTTCCTATCATAAAAACTAACACCGATGTTTACTATTTAGACGAAAACAACGAAGAAAAATTATTATTGAAATTTAGAAAAAGGGTTATCTCCGACAAATTAATCGACATTGGTTGGAAATCTTATAAAGATTTAGCAAAAGCCAGTAGAGGAAGAGGGGCTTCGGCGGGGCAGATAAATCCCGACAGTGATTACTGGAAAAAAAGAAAATTAGTTAAAACAAAAAAATGGTCCACAGGTTATTTGAATCCCAAGGGCAACGAAATGTATGAAAAATTTAATGAAATGGGTCTGGAAGAACTCTTCAATCTAGGTTTGTCTGAGGAATTATTAAAAGAAAAAAACGATTCTTCTAAAGAAGATCTTATTATGTTCCTTATTTCAAAAAAAGGAGGAGTCTCAAAGATGAAAGTCAATAATCAAGTAGCCTCTAACCCAATCGGATTCTATGAAGCCGGAAAGAATTTCGCAGATTTACCTTGTCGTTTAACCCACTTTACCCGAACTAATTTTGAAAAATATAATCAGGGTCTTAAATTTATTCAAAGGATTGACGCGATATTTCGGAAATTAATACCCGACGCCCACGAAAGACAATTACAAAGAGCCAATACTAAACCCCATTTAAAAATACCGAAAACATCTTTCTCAACTGTGACTATTAATAGGAATTTTCGAACAGCATTGCATAGAGACGCCGGTGATTACAGAGGGGGATTTGGGAACCTAACAGTCATAGAAAGAGGTAAATATCACGGAGGATATACCGTTTTCCCCCAATTCGGTGTTGGGATCAACTTAAGAAATAATGATTTCGTTGCTATGGATGTCCACCAATGGCACTCTAATACCCCGATGTATGAAACAGAAGAAGATAAAATTTTCAATGAAACTTTGGAACCGGACTATCAAGATAATCCTAATGTTGGAACGGAAGGCTTATACAAAAAATACACAAGATTATCTTTTGTCTGTTACCTAAGAGAAAAAATAGCGAAATGTCCCGCTCTAAGCGAAATTGACCCACAATTCCTAACTAAATCGGGTCATTCTAAAATTATAGTTGATTGAATTATAAAAGATGATAAAATAATTTAGTTAATAATATCTATGTAGAGACCATTTAATTGTATTATGTGTATTCATTATTTTGTGAGAACCAACCAAATCATTGATTGTATATTTTGTGAATGGTTTTATATCCTGTAGTGTTACTTCCGATTGTTTGTTTTTACGGAATTCTTTTAAATTTTTATTACTCAATAAGATAAAATCACATATTTGACCATTATGATCGTGATAATCGGTACTCTGTCTAGGTAACCATTTAATTAAATAAATATCAGATTTCAGAGAGGGTAGTCTGTATTTAATATATTGATTTTTTACATTTATCGGTTGACTAAATTTGATAAATTTAGTTGATTTAAAAAAAGATAACATATTACTATTATGGACAATAATAATTATCAATCAGTTTTTAAATCAATTGATCCATTTTATTACAAAACTATATACAAGAAGAATAATGGAAATATTAAATATCAAACAAATATGTTAGTAACTAAATTTAGTTTATTAATCAAAGGCAGAGATATAAAATTCTTGCGAGAAATTAGTAATCTTCTAGAACAGAGATTAAA
>Ga0206130_10003192_pt1 | contig 21835 bp, 18 predicted proteins | sample Helgoland_Spring_9_FD_148637 | JGI IMG/M metagenome (GOLD analysis project Ga0206130, IMG submission 148637) | Pelagic subsurface seawater microbial communities from Kabeltonne, Helgoland, North Sea - Helgoland_Spring_Bloom_20160512_1 | ecosystem: Environmental > Aquatic > Marine > Epipelagic ... | reverse complement strand
CTGACATGCCAAGAAGTACTTTCTTGAAACCCGTCTTGCCCATGTAATCGCGAAGCGCGGTCACGCAGACGCGGTAATCCTGTTCGAACTGACCGGGAATGAGTGCTTTCGCACCATCCTCGACACGCCAGCCATCAGAAGTGCGGGTTAGATCCACATGTGCGATCTCTTCATCAAAGACAGGCATTTGCATCGCAAGCTTGCCACCGGGGTTGAGCGCGAAAGAGCCACCGTCAAAGACCTGATCGTCCTGACCGCCCACCATGTTGAGGTAGATCAGCGGCAAGCCGGTTTCTACGACACGGCTGACCATCTGGTTCATGCGCACATCGAATTTGCCGCGATAATAGGGGGAGCCATTGGGCACAAGCAGGAATTCAGCGCCTGTTTCTTCCAGCGTTTCCGACACGTCCTCGTGCCATGCATCTTCGCAAATGGGACTGCCGATACGGGTGTTTCTAACAGAATAAGGGCCGCCCAAAGGACCGCTGTCAAAGATGCGGACCTCATCGAACACATCCTCATTGGGGAGGTTATGTTTGAGTGCCTTGCTCGCGATCTTGCCACCGCGACAGATAAAATAAGCGTTGTAGAGCTTGCCATCCTCAACCGCAGGTCCACCAATCGCCAAAGCGGGGCCGTCAGCGCATTGCACCGCCAACTCTTCAATCGCGGCAAGACAGGCGGCTTGCACCGCTGGCTTCATCACCAAGTCTTGCGCGTTGTAGCCTAGGATAAACATCTCTGGCAGCGCGACGAGATCTGCTTTGGCGTCGCGCCCTGCTTCCCAAGCTGTGCGCGCTTTGGCAGCGTTGCCTGAAATATCGCCGACAGTCGGGTTCAATTGGCCCAGCGTGATGCGAAAATGATCTGAATTGGCTGCGGCGGTCATGTTTAGCGCTCCGGCAAGATATGTTGATGCAGATGTAGCCCTAGCAGCGGCCAAGGGAAAGAGGGCCGCGCAATGTACGCCCGAAAATCCATTGGCTTTGCACATGTGCTGAATTAGGGTCGCCCCCAAACAGTGGCCTTTAGAACTGGATGCCTTTCATGCGTAACGCTTCGCTCGCTCTTATGATGTCTCTCGCTTTGAGCGCTTTGCCACTTGGTGCGCAAACGACAGATGTGCAAACGAAGCAATATGATGACGGCGGCTTTTATGAAGGCACTTTCAAGGACGGCATGCAGCACGGCTTAGGGACTTATCGCTTGCCCAATGGCTATGAATATTCCGGCGAATGGATCATGGGCGAAATCCTCGGTGAAGGACGCGCGTTATTCCCGGATGGCGCGGTCTATGAAGGCGCGTTTGCCAAGGGTAAACCCGATGGTATCGGGCGCATCACATATAATGACGGCAGCACCTACGAGGGCAGCTGGGAGAATGGCGTGCCACAAGGCACGGGCGTATCGATCAGTGCAGATGGCAGCCGCTATGAGGGCACGTTCAGAGGTGGCAAACATCACGGCAAAGGCAATCTCCAGCGCGCCGACGGCTACACTTACAAAGGCGATTGGGTGAATGGCGTCAAAGAAGGTGCCGCAACAATCGCTTATGCGGATGGCTCTGAATACCAAGGCCAAGTGCAAGACGGCAAACGCGAAGGACGCGGAATTTTCACACTCAGCGACGGAATGATCCTTGATGGGCCTTGGCGCGGTGGGCAACTAAGCGGGATCGGCAAGGTCATCCAGCCCAACGGTGATCTCTATGAGGGCGAGTTGGTCGCGGGACGTCGCGAAGGCAAAGGCAAGGTCATCTATCAGAACGGTGATATTTATGAGGGCGATTTCCTAGACGATCTGCGTCATGGGGTCGGCACGTTCACCGCAGCGGATAACTACATTTATGCAGGCGAATGGCGTCAAGGTTTGATCGAGGGCGCTGGCCGCGTGAACTACCCTGACGGGTCTGTTTATGAAGGGCAGATGCTTAATGGCTTGGCACAAGGCAAGGGGCAGATCACTTATCCCAACGGCTCAGGCTATGTGGGCCAATGGATTGCCAATGTGATCGAAGGCACGGGCCGCGCAGTTTATGCAAACGGCACGATCTACGAAGGCCAATTCAAAGACGCGAAACACGATGGACAAGGCACGCTGACGCGTCTCGACGGGTATAGCTACAGCGGCGCATGGGTCGCAAATGAGATCCTCGGGGTGGGCACTGCGACTTATCCTGACGGATCTATCTATGAGGGCCAATTCACGAACGGGCAGCGCAATGGGCGTGGTGTGTTTCGCATGGCGGACGGGTTTTCGTATGAAGGCGCATGGGCAAGTGGCGCAATGACCGGACAAGGCACGGCGACATATGCAAGCGGTGATATTTATGTCGGCGCATTCGTCGACGGAAAACGTCAAGGTGTGGGCGAGATGCGCTATACCGATGGCAAAGTAGCGTCCGGAACCTGGGCAAATGGTCAGCTGATCACGCCAGACGACACGAGCGGCAACTAGTCTTTAAACAACCTCGCCTGCATCCAATTTTTCAAGAAAAATTGCAGCATCCGCGAGAACTGTCGCGCGATGATCTTCGTGCATGCGGTTCCATGTGCGATACATATTTCCCATGCGCGCGTTATTTGAAAAACGGTCTTCGTGGCGGATCAGAAAATCCCAATAGAGCACATTGAATGGGCAAGCGTTCTCGCCCGTTTTTTCCTTCACAGAGTACTGACAAGATTTGCAGTAATTGGACATACGGTTAATGTAGGCCGCGCTCGACACATAGGGCTTAGAGGCGATGATGCCGCCATCCGCGAACTGGCTCATCCCGATGGTATTGGGCGCTTCGACCCATTCAAACGCATCGGCGTAGACTTCCAGATACCACTCATGCACTTGCTCGGGATCGACGCCGGCGAGCAGCGCAAAATTGCCGGTCACCATGAGGCGTTGAATGTGATGCGCATAGGCCTCCTCGCGGGTTTGCTCCACCGCTTTGGACAAACAATGCATCTTTGTTTCACCGCCCCAGTAGAGCGCAGGCAAATCGCGTTTATGCTCTAGCGCGTTGCGCGACGTGTAATTCGGCCCCTCAAGAAAATAGATGCCGCGCACGTATTCGCGCCAACCAATGATCTGACGAATAAATCCCTCCACCGCGTTGATCGGCGCATGCCCCTCTTTATACGCCGCTTCGGCGGCTTGGCAGATTTCCAACGGACCAAGCAGACCCGCATTTAGGTAAGGTGAAATCACAGCATGATAGAGGAACTTATTTTCGCTCAGCATCGCATCCTGAAAGTCGCCAAACCGTGGCAAAGCATGAGTAATGAAATGATCCAACGCGCTCAGAGCGCCCTCTCGCGTTGTGGCAAAGTTGAAACCATCAAGAGTGCCAAAATGATTAGGAAAGCTCGCTTCAACAAGCGCAAGCACGTCTTTGGTAATCGCGTCAGGTTCGAACGGCAAAGGTCCTGAATAGCTGACGTCCTTGGGCGCGGCCTTGCGGTTGTCGTGATCAAAATTCCACTTTTCGCCAACAGGCTTATCACCCTCCATCAACAGGCCCGTCTTACGGCGCATGTCGTGGTAGAAGTATTCCATCCTGAGCGCCTTGCGTCCCTCTGCCCAAGCTTCAAATTCCTGCAAACTGGCGATGAACCGATCGTCTTCCAGTATCTGGATTTTCAGCGGCGCGTCTTCCAATGCTTCGATCAAGCGCCATTCACCCGGCGACGTCGCAAGAACCTCTTTCGCGCCTGTTTCTTCCATACGGCGCAACAATTCGCCAACAATACTGCCCGCGTTTTGCGTGTCGTCAAGCTGTGTGTAACGCACATTCCAGCCATCAGCTTGCAACGCGCGCGCGAAGTTGCGCATCGCAGCAAAGATGAACGCGATCTTTTTTGGGTGGTGCTTCACATAAGTCGCCTCTGCCACGACCTCGGCCATCACCACAATGTCTTCAGCTTTGTTGGCCGCGCTGAGCGCAGAAAGATCAGCGCTCAGCTGATCCCCCAGTACGAGAATGAGTTTCACCAAGGCACCCTTTCGCCGGACCAGTCAAAGAATTGACCTGTGTGAGATGAATCAAGATTTCCAAGAACCCCAAGCAGGTTTTCAGCCGCCTCGGGCGCCGGCACAGCTGCATGGCGCGCAACGTATTTTTCGGTAAAGGGTGTTTGAACCGTTCCGGGGTGCATCGCGACGCAGGCAAGTGATTTGTGCGTGCGCGCAAGTTCTATCGCGCTCGTGTGAACGATCTGGTTCACCGCTGCTTTTGCCGCGCGGTAAGAATACCAGCCCCCCAGGCGATTGTCTCCAATTGAGCCAACGCGCGCCGAAAGAACTGCGATATGCGCTGCCGATTTGCGATCCAACAGCCGCGCAGCGTGGCGCAAGATTAGCGCAGGTCCGACTGCGTTCAAAGCAAACTGGTCCATCATCGCCTTCGCACTGATCTGCTTTAGCGACTTTTCAGGCTCTGCACCCTCAATCTCCAAAGCTCCGGTTGCGACAACCAACAGATCATAAGTTTGATCCAAAGCGCCAAGCGTGCGCTCCACCGATGCTTCATCAGTTACGTCCAACCCATCACCGCTACGCGAGAGCTCTGTAAACCTAGCATCTGACGCTTTGAGCGCACCACAAAGGGCCGCGCCAATTCCGCCCGAAGCTCCGATAATCAATGCGTTTTTCCATCTCATATTGGGAAAATAATTCGCCAGCATTTCAGGTCAATCCAAAAAGGGGTTTTCCTTAACCATTTTCGCGGTATAACAATCCCCATGAAGATAAATGGCCATATCCAGATTGACGCACAGCGCACCAGCGCTGGGTCTCTGCTCGGCCTCCTCCTTCTTAGCTGCCTCTGAGCGTGCCGGTCGGCGCGAGCGCTCAGGGGAGTTCAGGTCGCGCCACTTCACACGAAATTCCGGTTTAGTCCTTGCCCATGCAAGGCTTATGAAAATGAGACAGACAATGAGTACTTCCCAAAAAGATAAAGTCGTCATCTTTGACACCACCTTGCGCGATGGCGAGCAAAGCCCGGGTGCCACAATGAGCCATAGCGAGAAACTCGAAATCGCGGGTTTGCTGGACGATATGGGCGTTGATATCATCGAAGCGGGTTTCCCAATCGCATCAGAAGGTGATTTTCGCGCAGTCAGCGAGATTGCAAAAAACGCGCGCAATTCTGTGATTTGCGGCCTGTCGCGCGCCAATTTCGGTGACATTGATCGCTGCTGGGAGGCTGTAAAGCACGCGAAACAACCACGTATTCACACGTTCATTGGTACGTCACCTTTGCACCGCGCCATTCCAAACTTGACCATGGATGAAATGGCCGAACGCATTCATGATACGGTCAGCCACGCGCGCAACCTGTGTGATAACGTCCAATGGTCACCCATGGATGCGACGCGTACAGAAGAAGATTACCTGTGTCGCACCGTTGAAATCGCAATCAAAGCGGGTGCAACAACGATCAACATTCCGGACACTGTCGGCTATACGGCCCCAGTTGAGAGCGCCGAGTTGATCCGCATGCTGATCAACAAAGTGCCCGGTGCAGATGGGGTGATCTTTGCCACCCATTGCCACAATGACCTTGGCATGGCGACAGCCAACTCTTTGGCCGCAGTTGAAGGCGGCGCACGCCAGATCGAATGCACGATCAACGGTTTGGGCGAGCGCGCAGGCAATACAGCCTTGGAAGAAGTGGTGATGGCGCTGAAAGTACGCGGCGATATCATGCCCTTTTCGACAGGGATCGATACGACAAAGCTGATGAACATCTCGCGTCGCGTCGCGGCTGTGTCTGGCTTTGCCGTACAATATAACAAAGCAATCGTGGGCAAAAACGCTTTCGCGCACGAAAGCGGCATTCACCAAGACGGCATGCTGAAGAACGCTGAGACCTTCGAGATCATGCGCCCAGAAGACGTGGGTTTGACCGAGACGAATATCGTCATGGGCAAACACTCTGGCCGCGCCGCTTTGCGCTCCAAGCTGGAGAATTTGGGCTTTGAATTGGGCGACAACCAGTTGAAAGACGTGTTTGTCCGGTTCAAAGAACTGGCGGATCGCAAGAAAGAAGTGTTTGACGACGATTTGGTGGCTTTGATGCGCACGACGAGCGATCCTGAGAGTGATCGCTTGAGCGTGAAATCCTTGCGTGTTGTTTGCGGTACGGATGGTCCACAAGAAGCGGCACTGACCTTGAGTGTGGATGGCGAAGATCGCTCAACCACTGCGACGGGCGATGGCCCTGTGGATGCAACGTTCAATGCGGTTAAAGAACTTTTCGAACATGACGCGCGCTTGCAACTCTACCAAGTGCATGCAGTCACCGAAGGCACGGATGCGCAAGCGACGGTCTCTGTACGCTTGGAAGAAGATGGCAAAATTGTTACTGGCCAGTCTGCGGATACGGATACAGTCGTTGCTTCGGCGAAAGCATATGTCAGCGCGCTTAATCGGTTGCTTGTGCGACGCGAACAAACCGAGGTCGGCTACGACACCAAAGGCGTGAGTTACAAAGATGTGTCTTGAACTTCATCTTTCCAAATAAACTTCCGCCGGAGGCCAAACCGAATTTTCCAGAAAATTCGCGCCCCTAACACCGCAAGCCGCCCTAAAAATAAGGGCGGTTTCGCGCCGATTGTCTGGATTCAACCCCTTTTCCCTACCGTAAAAGAGCCTATAAGGATATCTCGCTTGCGCTCATAAGAGTCGCGGGCTCAAAACCATTCTGAGCAGGACCATAGAGCATGGCATTTTGGGACAAAATCTCCGGCCTTTTCACTTCTGACATGGCCATTGATCTGGGCACAGCGAACACGCTTGTCTACGTCAAAGGCAAAGGCGTCGTTCTATCTGAGCCGTCCGTGGTCGCGTATCACATCAAAGATGGCGTGAAAAAAGTGCTCGCTGTGGGCGAAGATGCCAAGTTGATGCTAGGACGTACACCCGGTTCCATCGAAGCTATTCGTCCTATGCGGGAAGGTGTGATTGCTGACTTTGACACCGCTGAAGAAATGATCAAACATTTCATTCGCAAGGTGCACAAACGCTCGACGTTCTCAAAGCCAAAAATCATCGTATGTGTTCCGCACGGTGCAACACCCGTTGAAAAACGCGCTATTCGCCAGTCTGTCCTCTCCGCCGGTGCACGCCGCGCTGGTCTGATCGCAGAGCCTATCGCCGCTGCAATCGGTGCAGGCATGCCAATCACTGACCCGACAGGTAACATGGTGGTCGACATTGGTGGCGGGACGACGGAAGTCGCAGTTCTGTCACTTGGCGATATTGTTTATGCTCGCTCCGTGCGTGTTGGCGGTGACCGCATGGACGAAGCGATCATCAGCTATTTGCGCCGCCAGCAAAACTTGCTTGTCGGTGAGTCCACCGCAGAACGCATCAAAACATCTATCGGCACAGCACGTATGCCTGATGATGGTCGTGGTGCGTCGATGCAAATTCGCGGTCGCGATTTGTTGAACGGTGTCCCTAAGGAAACCGAAATTTCCCAAGCTCAAATAGCAGAAGCGCTCGCAGAGCCTGTTCAACAGATTTGCGAAGCGGTGATGACAGCGCTTGAAGCAACACCACCAGACTTGGCGGCTGACATCGTGGATCGCGGTGTGATGCTAACAGGTGGTGGCGCATTGCTCGGCGATCTCGATCTGGCGCTGCGTGAGCAAACCGGACTTGCCGTCTCTATTGCTGACGAAAGCCTTAACTGTGTGGCGCTTGGCACTGGTAAAGCGTTGGAATACGAAAAACAATTACGCCACGCGATTGATTACGATAGCTAATTTCGGCATCGTAGCATCCGAGAGCATCTAGCCTCTCTTAGCGGAGACTGCCTTGGCCAAAGACCGCGCACAAAGCGAAGATTTCACAGCCCCCCTCAAGCGCTTGCTTTTGGGTTTAGTGCTTTTGTGCCTTTTCGCGATCTTCTTGGTCTGGCGCATCGACAGCCCGCGTGTTGAACGCTTCCGTCTTGCTGTGATTGACCGCGTTGTCCCGAATTTCGACTGGGCCATGGTTCCTGTAACTGGCACCATCAATCTCGTTCGAGATTTTCAAAGCTATCAGCGGATTTATCAACAAAACCAAGAACTACGCCGCGAGCTTCAGCAAATGAAAAGCTGGAAAGAAGCCGCCTTGCAACTCGAGCAAGAAAACGCGCGTTTGCTTGATCTCAATTCTGTGCGCCTTGATCCGCGTCTCACCCATGTCACAGGTGTCGTGATGGCCGATAGTGGGTCGCCTTTTCGACAGTCGGTCCTATTAAACGTAGGTCGCCGCGATGGCTTGCTTGATGGCTGGGCAACGATGGATGGGCTAGGTCTCGTGGGGCGTATTTCTGGTGTTGGTGAGAATGCATCGCGCGTTATTCTTCTGACCGATACGACCAGCCGCATTCCGGCAGTCATTCAACCGTCTGGGCAAAATGCGCTGGTTGTCGGCGACAACACGCGTTCGCCCCCGATTGATTTCCTCGAAAACCCTGATCTCGTACGCCCGGGTGATCGGGTTGTATCATCAGGGGATGGTGGTGTTTTTCCCGCAGGTCTCGTGATTGGCCAAGTTGCGAAAGATCCGGGCGGACGCTTGCGTGTACGTTTGTCAGCAGATTATGAGCGGCTCGAATTTTTGCGGGTTCTGCGCAACTACGGCGCTGAGCGCATTGAGGATACGGGCAAACTGATCCGTCCCGAAGAAGCGCCCTCAAATCCCGAAACACCCATCGAGCCCGAGCAAACCAGCGAGGCAAGCGATGGCTGAACATCGTCCCGCCCGCGTTTGGGTCATGCGTAGCCTCTATCTCGGGCTGTCGTTTTTCATCATCTTTCTGCATTTGCTTCCTTTAGCGACCAGCCCAAACAGATGGGTTGCGCCAGATTTAATGATGGCACTCACATTCGCTTGGGCGATGCGGCGGCCAGAATATGTGCCAGCACTTTGCGTCGGGGGCATCATTTTGCTGGCCGATTTGCTGTTCCAACGACCGCCGGGATTAACTGCTGGTCTTATCGTCGTCGGTGCCGAAACACTGCGCGCGCGGGCAGTTGCAAATCGCGACATGCCATATCTCGTGGAATGGATGAGCGTTGCAGGCGTGATGATCGGCGTCGTGCTCGCGCAGCGATTATTGCTCGCGATATTCTTTATTCCTGCTCCCGCACTCAGCTTGGTCTTGCAAGAGCTGATGATGACCATAGCTTTATACCCAGTCGTGGTGATGCTGTCGCATTTCGTGTTTAATGTGCGCAGACCCTCGCCGGGTGAAGTCGATTCATTGGGACAACGTTTATGAGACGCTCTGCTACGGAAACCACTGAGAGTGCTGCAAAAATTACGCGGCGCGGCTTGGTCGTGGCTGCCGCTCAGGTGGGTTTTGTCGGGTTGCTTGGAGCGCGCATGCGCTACATGCAGGTGGACCAAGCGGATGAGTTTCGCCTGCTTGCAGACGAAAATCGCATCAACATCCGCCTCATTCCTCCTGCGCGTGGTCAACTTTTCGACCGCAACGGCATTATTTTGGCAGAAAACGAGCCGAGCTATCGCATCACAATGGTGCGCGAAGACGCGGGGGATGTGAACACGGTGATCGCGCGGCTCTCGACGCTCGTTGAGTTAGACGACGACGAGTTGAACCGCGCTTTAACCGAAATGAAACGCTCTGCCCCTTTCCTACCTGTCACCATCGCGGATCGGATTAGTTGGGAAGAGCTGTCGCGCGTCGCGGCCAACGCTCCGGCGCTACCAGGTGTGACGCCAGAGGTCGGCCTATCGCGTCGCTATCCGTTAGGCGCGCCATTCGCCCATGTTGCCGGCTATGTTGGTCCCGTGAGCCAACGCGATTTAGAGCGTATTGAAGACCCTGACCAACTCTTGCGCATCCCACGCTTTCAGATCGGCAAAGTCGGCGTTGAGGCCAAATATGAAGACAAGCTTCGCGGCAAAGCAGGTGCGAAACGGGTCGAAGTAAACTCCATCGGGCGCGTCATGCGCGAACTTGATCGCCGCGAAGGGCAATCAGGCGCGAACGTGCAGTTGACCATCGACTCCAAGCTGCAAAGCTATGTGCAAGCACGCCTGGGCGAGGAAAGTGCGTCAGTGGTTGTGATGGACCTCAAGCGTGGCGATTTGCTCGCGATTGCGTCCTCTCCAACCTATGATCCCAACAAATTCGTGCGCGGTATTTCCGTAGCTGACTATTCTTTCTTGCGTGACAATGATCGCAGACCCTTGGCGTCGAAAACGGTTCAGGATGCATATCCGCCTGGCTCTACTTTCAAGATGGTAACAGCGCTTGCCGCCCTTGAAGAAGGGATCATCACTGCTGAAGACACAGTGCATTGTCCCGGTCATTTGGAGGTCAGTGATCGCAAGTTCCACTGCTGGAAACGCTCTGGCCACGGTCATATGAACCTTGAGTTATCTCTGCGCGAGAGCTGTGACGTTTATTATTACGACCTTGCGCTTAAGGTTGGGATCGAGAAGATTTCTGCTATGGCCAAAAAGCTTGGCCTAGGCATTCGTCACGACGTTCCGATGTCGGCAGTGGTCCAAGGCTTGGCCCCAACCAAAGATTGGAAATTGCAAAACCGTGGCAAAGAATGGGTGATTGGCGATACCGTCAACGCATCCATCGGACAGGGTTTTGTTCTGGCGTCCCCGCTGCAACTGGCTGTTATGGCTGCACGACTAGCCACTGGGCGCAGCGTCGCGCCACGTTTGGTTAACACGATAGATGGTATTGCTGAGCCCAGTCTTGGTGGCGAAAGACTTGGCATCAACGAAAACAACCTGCGCAAGATCCGCAAAGCGATGTTTGAAGTTTCAAACAGTCGCCGTGGCACGGCCTATCGCAGCCGCATTATCGCCGACGAATTTCGTATGGCGGGTAAGACAGGCACATCGCAAGTGCGCAACTTTGAGAGTGAGCGCCGACGGTTTGGGCGAGTCTTGAAAGACAGCGAAGTTGAATGGAACCGTCGTGATCATGCGCTTTTTGTGAATTTCGCGCCCTACGAAAACCCCGAAATCGCCGTCTCCGTTGTCGTTGAGCATGGCGGTGGTGGCTCTGCCGCCGCGGCACCGATTGCGCGCGATGTGACGTTGCAAGCGCTCTACGGTGAAGATCCACCGCTCACGGCTTACCCCAACAAAGATCGCGGCCGCATTCGCAGTCAGCAAAAACGCTTGCGCGAACTCAGCGCGCAAGTTGGTGATCGCGGAAACGATCGCGCATGAGTTATCTTGAGTATACGGTCAAATCGGTCCCCACAGGGATCGGCAAGTTCTGGCACTTAAACTGGGCTTTGATTGTGCTTCTAACCACAGTCGCAGGCTTCGGTTTTTTGATGCTTTATTCTGTGGCTGGCGGATCCTTCTCGCCTTGGGCAGAGCCGCAGATCAAGCGCTTTTTGCTAGGTTTCACTTTGATGATCATCGTCGCGATGGTGCCGATCTGGTTCTGGCGCAACGTGGCTGGCGTCGCCTACGGTCTGTCCATCATCTTGCTGCTTTACGTAGAGTTTTTCGGCACCGTCGGCATGGGTGCGCAGCGTTGGATCAATCTCGGTTTCATGCGGCTGCAACCCTCTGAGTTGATGAAAATCGCTTTGGTGATGCTGCTCGCGGCCTATTACGATTGGCTACCACTGGCGCGCACTTCCAAGCCGCAATGGGTGGCGATCCCTGTGCTCATGATATTGCTGCCCACGATGTTGGTGCTGCGCCAACCTGACCTTGGAACTGCGCTTTTGTTGATATCGGGCGGGGGTCTACTGATGTTTATGGCGGGGGTGCATTGGGCGTATTTCGCTGCCGTAATTGCAAGTGGTATTGGCCTGATAGCAGCCGTTTTCCAAAGTCGCGAGACCGAATGGCAGATGCTTAAGGACTATCAATTCCGACGCATTGATACATTCCTCAACCCCGCGAGCGACCCCTTGGGTGCCGGGTATCACATTACCCAAAGTAAGATCGCCCTTGGCTCTGGTGGCTGGACGGGGCGTGGCTTTATGCAGGGGACACAATCGCGTTTGAACTTCTTGCCGGAAAAGCACACGGACTTTATCTTTACGACCCTCGCGGAAGAGTTCGGCTTCATCGGAGCCTTTTCGCTTTTGCTGTTGTATCTGCTCATCATTTTGTTCTGTGTGGTGTCCGCAATTAACAACAAGAACCGCTTTGCATCACTGGTAACACTTGGTGTTGCGGCGACCTTCTTCCTCTTTTTTGCGGTGAATATGTCGATGGTTATGGGCCTAGCACCTGTCGTTGGCGTACCCCTGCCATTGGTCAGTTACGGAGGCTCAGCCATGCTTATTCTTCTCATCGGATTTGGCCTTGTGCAAAGTGCACACGTGCATCGGCCGCGCTGATGGTTGCGCAGGTTTTATTCGCAGCGAAAGAAGAGCGCTGGGACCAGTATGAAGCCCCCCTTACGCGTGCCTTAAGGGAGGCTGGCGTTGAGGCGACCATTGGTACGGATATTGCGGCGCAGGATGTAGAATACATCGTCTACGCTCCAAATTCTTCAGTGCAGGATTTTTCGATCTATCCGAAATTGAAGGCGGTTCTCAACCTTTGGGCAGGCGTTGAAACGGTGGCACCGAACAAAACGCTTAAAGTGCCGCTGGCACGCATGGTCGATCATGGTTTGACCCAAGGCATGATCGAATGGGTGACGGGCCATGTTTTGCGCCATCACCTTGGCATGGATACGCATATTTTCAATCCGGATCGCCTTTGGGAGGCAAAAGCGCCGCCTTTGGCCGAGCAGCGCCGCGTTTGTATCCTTGGTCTTGGCGCGCTTGGAAGCGCCTGCGCGCAGACTTTGGCGGGGCTTGGATTTGATGTGTCAGGTTGGAGCCGAAATGCAAAAGATATAGACGGCGTCACTTGTCACCACGGCGATGCGGGTCTGAAAAACGCGTTGAGCGACGCGGAAATAGTGGTGCTTTTGCTCCCAGACACGCGCGCAACCACGAATGTTGTGAACGCCACCAGCCTTCAATGGCTCGCTAAAGGTGCCGTGATCATTAATCCTGGCCGTGGTCCTTTGATTGACGATGACGCCTTACTGTCAGCGTTGAACAGCGGCCAAATCGGACACGCGACGCTGGATGTATTTCGAATAGAACCGTTGCCGCAAGATCATCCCTATTGGGCGCATCCGAATGTGACAGTCACACCTCACATCGCATCTGAAACGCGCACTTGGACCGCGAGCCAATGCGTTGCGGAAAACATTAGGCGCAGCGAAATAGGTGAGCCGCTGTTGCATCTTGTGGATCGCTCGGTCGGATATTGAGCGGGGATGCGATTTTTCTAGAAAAATCGCGCCACCCCTCAGCAGGCGTTAGCGCAATTTGGGCGGCTTGTCCGGGTCTGATCCGGGTGCTGCGCGAACAACCTGCGCCCGCTCTTCGAGCTTTGGTAACTCAAAACGAAGACCAACTTTCGCCATAGCGGCCGCCATTGGATCGCTTTGCGAAAAGAAGCCCACATCAATACTACCCGCTTCGATACCCGAAAAAGTCAAAGCTTCGCCCGCAGCGCGCGCAAGTGCGTGTTCCGCCCCTTCAACAGCTCCGACAAAACCAAGCAAATGACCTTGCCGACCGCCTTCATAATGCACCGCGACAAGATATGCGTTACTCGCGAAACCCGCAGCACTGGCCAGTTTGGCATCAAGCGCCGTAAGCAATTCTTCGGGCAAACCTTTGGGCGCATAAAGCTCTTCCGGGCGTTCTTCGACTTGATCAGGGGCATGCGCCAGCGTGTCACAAAGCCAATTCACTGCGTCTGGTGGAATCAACATTTGCGACGGTGCGACTTCGAGATTAACGCCAAGACCAATGCCCTGCCCTGTCAGCATCTGCGCAATCGAGCGGCCTGAGAGCGCAGCATAAGGCGCTGATTTTCCAACGAACTGAGAGAGACGATCGATCCGATCAAACACCAAAACAAAACTGGCCTCACCCAGATCAAAGATCTCGGGCTCAATCTGCTCACCCATCGCTTCCTTGCTCAAAAGCAAGAACATCTCGCTGTCAGCTAGGCGCTCGTAAAAGCGCAAACGCGCAGCATCATCGTTGGGAGCAGCTTCCATCCCGGCATGGGCAATATCTAGCGGGGTCTGTTCACTCATTTCAAAACCTCTGACACACGTGCGCGCAAGACAGGAAGTAGGTCGGCCTCGAACCACGGGTTTTTCTTCAGCCATCCGGTATTGCGCCAAGAGGGATGCGGCAAGGGGAAAACCTTTGGCGCGTGGCTTTGCCAATCCATCACCCTTTGCGTCACATTGCGCGCGCCGCCCAAATGCCATTTCATCGCATACCCACCAACGAGCAGAGTAAGCGGAACGTCGCCCAGCATGTTCATCACAGGCGTACGCCATGTTTTGGCGCAAATCGGTGGCGGAGGGAGATCGCTACCCTTAGCGTCATAACCCGGAAAACAAAATGCCATCGGCGCGATCGCTAGTTTGCTTTTATCATAAAATGTTGCTTCATCGATTTGCAGCCAATCGCGCAAACGATCCCCTGAAGGGTCGCTGAAAGGCCGCCCACTTTCATGAACACGCGCACCTGGCGCTTGTCCCGCAATCAAAATGCGCGGAGCCACATCAGGGGAAACCCACAGAACAGGGCGCGGGCGATGTTGCGTTGCGGTAAGCGCAAACCGCTCCTTGCAAAGCGCGCACGCATGAATATCTGTTAAGAGATGTTGGAAAGATGATGTCATAGCAACGCAGAATGCATCAAAAGAGCCGATATTCCCATTCATATTCCCTGCGATTATCTGCAGGCATTGAAACAATTATGCGTGATGTGACATACTGTGGACAAAATCGGCACATAAAGATTGCTTAAGACATCCTATATAAAAGAAACGCGGTACAGCAGGCCGGATAGGTAAATGTTAGAGTTCGAGAACGTCAGCAAGTCCTTTTGGACGGGAACGCAGCGCAAGGTTATCCTTGATCGTGTGTCGTTTCGCATAGAGCTTGGCCGCTCTGTGGGCATTCTTGCGCCGAATGGCACAGGTAAAACAACGCTCGTGAACATGATGGCGGGGCTAGAGAAGCCTGACGAGGGCGAAATTCGCAAGTCCTGCAAGATCTCGTTTCCGCTGGGTTTTATGGGTGGCGTTGTCACACGCCACACAGCGATGGAAAATTCGCGTTATATCGCGCGGCTCTATGGGCTTGATCCGGACTATGTCGAAGCGTTTTGCCGTTGGCTTTGCGGGCTTGGTGAATACTTTGACCAACCGCTCGGAACCTATTCATCAGGTATGCGCGCGCGCTTTACCTTCGCGCTGCTTCTTGCGCTCGATTTTGACATGTATCTCATCGACGAAGGCATGCCCAACAGTACCGATGTCGAATTTAACCGCAAAGCCGGTGAAATCCTGCGCGAACGCTTGCGCACTACGACCATTATTATCGTCTCGCACCAAGCTGAGACGCTAGAGAAATTTGCAGCCTCAGCAGCCGTCCTCGTTGGCGGGAAATTGAAGATGTTTGACACCTTGGAAGAAGCGAAACAGCTCTATGACTACGAAACCCAAGGCTAAAAAGTTCCGCATCAAGCGGACTGGCTCACTTGCAGATGGACAACAATCTGCACCGCCTGCGGCCCCCGCCGCCGCGCCTAATCCTGCGCGCGTTGCACCCGCGCAGGCGCAGGCACAACCGCAAACTCAGAGGCCAGCAGCCCCTCAGCAACAGGCGCAACCTCAGCCCCAGCGAGCGCAGCCCCAACAAACGCAACAGCCGCAAACCCAAGCAATGGGCCGTATCCAACCTGTGAAAAAAGAGGTGCCCGTTGGCGCGACTCAAGCACAGGCACAAGCGCAAGTTCAAAACCAAGCGCAGGCGCGTGCAGGGATGGTATCCTCCGCAGCGGAAGCAGCGTCCGAGCAAGATATTGACGCGATCAAGCGTGAAGGGCTCACAGGCCGACAGCTTCGCATGGCGCGACGTGCAGCGCAAAAATATGGGCTTGCGCCCACATCCGATTACGATGCTGTGCGCCAGTTGCGCACACGCGGGATCGACCCGTTCCAACGTACCAATATGCTTGAATTGGTTGTCCCGAGCGAAGGTGACACCGCCGGCAAAGGCGGTAGTTCTGCTACTCAGCCTTTGCTTCCTCAAGATCCGACGCTTGAGCCCATTAATCTGCCTCAAACAATGGCAGCGGGCGCGAATATGCCTGCGCATCCAACAGGTCCGAGCCCTGCCGAGAGGCGCGCAGACGAGATCACGCAAATCCAGCGCGATATTGCGAAGCGCCGACGCCGCAAGCTGGCATTGCTGTTCACGCGCCTTGCGTTCTTTGTCTTTTTGCCGACGCTTATCGTTGGTTGGTATTACTATTTTATTGCCACGCCCATGTACGCGACCAAGTCCGAATTTTTGATCCTCAAAGCGGAAAGCTCTGGCGGTGGCGCGATGGGTGGTTTGCTATCAGGCACACAATTTGCCACCAACCAAGACGCCATTGCGGTGCAGTCCTATCTGGCCTCGAAAGATGCAATGTTGCGGCTTGATGAGGACGAAGGGTTCATGAGTCATTTTATGAATCCAGAGATCGACGTCATTCAGCGGTTAGAAGAAAACCCCTCCAATGAGGACGCGTATAAGATTTTCAAAAAAGCGATCGAGATCGGTTATGATCCGACAGAAGGCGTGATCAAGATGGAGGTCGTCGCGGCCGATCCTCAAGTTAGTGCCAAATTCTCCAAGGCGCTTATCAGCTATGCTGAAGCACGCGTTGATAATCTGTCTTTGCGCAAACGTGAAAATCAAGTGGCTGACGCGGATCGCAGTTTTCAGAATGCCGACGCAGAGCGCCGCATCGCCCAAGAACGACTGGTGCGTTTGCAGCAAGAAGGCTCGATCTTGGATCCAGAAGGCAAAATCGCCTCGTTGCGCAGTCAGATCAACAACATTGAAGTGCAACTCCAGGGCAAAGAGCTTGAGCTCGCCGCACTGCTCGACAACAACCGTCCAAACCGTGCCAAAGTTGAAGGCGCGGAAGGAGACGTACGACGCTATCAAGCTTTGCTTGACCGTTTGAATTCCCAGATGACCGACGCATCGCAGGGCGAAAACTCATTGGCAGAACTCGCCTCTCAAATCCAACTTGCGCAGGCGGACGTGGCCACGCGCGATATGATGCTCGCCTCTGCACTTGAACAGCTAGAGCAAACCCGTCGTGAAGCCGCATCCCAAGCGCGTTATCTCACGACCAGTGTCGAGCCAGTACCAAGCCAAGACCCCACTTATCCACGTAAATTCGAGAACACTATTCTAGCGTTTCTCGTTTTTGCAGGTCTCTATCTTATGATCTCGCTCACAGCGTCGATCCTTCGTGAACAGGTATCTTCCTAATATGAAAACTCTCGATATCGCTGACCTGAGTGTCGGCAACGCGGCCCCTTTGACGATCATCGCAGGGCCGTGCCAACTGGAAAGTGCCGATCACGCGCAGATGATTGCGGGCAAGATGAAAGAAGCCTGCGACAGCGTCGGTGCGCAATATATTTTCAAAGCGTCCTATGACAAAGCAAACAGAACTTCTGTTTCTGGCGTGCGTGGACCGGGCATGGAAGACGGTCTGAAGATGTTGCAAAGCGTCAAAGATGCAATTGGCGTGCCTGTGTTGACCGACGTGCATTGGCCTGAGCAATGCAGCATCGTATCGGGCGTCGCAGATGTTTTGCAAATTCCAGCGCTTTTGTGTCGTCAAACGGACTTAGTTCTTGCAGCCGCTGAAACGGGCGCAGCGATCAATATAAAAAAGGGTCAATTTTTGGCCCCCTGGGATATGGCGAATATCGTGGCTAAGGTGGAATCGACTGGAAACACACGTATCCTTTTGACAGAACGTGGCACATCGTTTGGCTACAACACGCTTGTGACTGACATGCGCTCGTTGCCACAAATGGGTCAAACCGGCTATCCTGTAGTGATGGACGCGACCCATTCTGTGCAACAGCCCGCTGGGCTTGGCGGCTCAACAGGCGGACAGCGTGAATTCGCGCCGCTCATGGCGCGCGCCGCTGTTGCGATTGGTGTTGCCGCCGTGTTTATCGAAACGCATGAAGACCCTGATAAATCGCCAAGTGATGGGCCAAACATGATCTATCTCGATAAAATGCCCGCGCTTCTTGAGACGCTCATGCAACTCGACAAAGTCGCGAAAGCGCATCCACTCGAGGTCTAGTCCAATGAGCAAACCTGCCCCTAAAGTCACCCAGAACACGTGGGAATTCCTACGCGACGCGATGATCACGCCGACAGGTTTTCGCGAATATGACGCGCGCTGGAAATACCCTGACGACATCAATCTTCCGGGGATAACCGCGCTGGGGCTTGGCCTTGGCACACAGATGCAACGGCGCGGGATCCAACCTGTGATTGCTGTTGGCAATGACTACCGCGAGTATTCTTTGTCAGTGAAAAACGCGCTGATGTTGGGCCTGATGCAGGCTGGCATTCATGTGAAAGACATCGGCCCTGCCCTGTCCCCTATGGCCTATTTCGCGCAATTTCATCTGAACGCGCCAGCGGTCGCGATGATCACGGCAAGCCATAATCCCAACGGTTGGACCGGTGTGAAGATGGGGTTTGAGCGACCTTTGACGCACGGCCCTGATGAGATGAGCGAACTGCGCGAGATTGTTCTGAACGGAGAAGGTAAGCCCGCTGCGGGCGGTGGCTATGAATTTGTGCATGGCGTGCGCGAAGCTTACCTTGATGATCTTGTTGGCGATTTCAAGATGAGCCGTAAACTCAAAGTCGTGTGTGCGACAGGCAATGGCACCGCGTCTGCGTTTGCGCCCGATCTGTTCGAGCGGCTCGGTGTTGAAGTTGTGCCGAGTCACAATAAGCTCGATTACAGTTTCCCCAACTACAATCCGAACCCCGAAGCGATGGAAATGCTACATGATATGTCCGCATCCGTGAAAACCTCAGGCGCTGATTTCGCGCTGGGTTTTGACGGTGATGGGGATCGTTGCGGCGTGGTGGATGATGAGGGTGAAGAGATTTTCGCGGATAAGGTCGGCGTCATCATGGCGCGTGATCTAAGCAAAATTTACCCGAATGCGACTTTTGTGGCGGATGTGAAATCCACAGGATTATTCGCCTCTGATCCTGAATTGCGCGCGAACGGCGTGACCGCGGACTATTGGAAGACGGGTCACAGCCATATGAAGCGCCGTGTGAAAGAGCTGGGCGCGCTGGCGGGGTTTGAGAAATCGGGTCACTATTTCCTAGCGGAACCTTTGGGGCGCGGTTACGACTGCGGCATGCGGGTTGCGGTGGAAATCTGCAAACTGATGGACCGCAATCCTGATATGTCGATGTCAGATCTGCGCAAAGCTTTGCCCGTGACCTATGCGACACCCACGATGTCCCCTTACTGCGCGGATGAAGAAAAATACGCTGTTCTTGAACGTATTGTCGCCAAGCTTGTTGCTTTGGCGGATGGTGGCGGAACGCTTGCAGGACGAGCGATCACGCAGGTTGTGACAGTAAATGGTGCCCGGGTTATCTTGGATAACGGATCTTGGGGACTTGTGCGCGCCAGCTCGAACACGCCGAACTTGGTCGTAGTCTGCGAAAGCCCTGAAAGCGATGCAGAGTTGCGCGCAATTTTTGCGCAGCTTGATGCCGTGATCCGCACAGAGCCATTGGTAGGCGAATACGATCAAACAATCTGAGCCAATTTGGCACGGATGACTTTCATTTTACGCCTGTTATAAGGCGCGCAAACGCATTTCAGAGACAGGACGCACGACATGACAATTCAGGTTTTTGGCCATAAATCCCCCGACACAGACAGCACAGGATCGCCACTCATCTGGGCTTGGTACCTCTCCGAGATCAAAGGCACGCCAGCACAAGCAAAACTGCTGGGCGAGCCAAATACCGAAGCAGCGTTCATGCTCGAACGTTGGAATTTGGACAAACCTGCGATCATCGCAGACGTAGAGGCTGGCGCGCCTTGCGTCGTCGTGGACACAAACAATCCAGCCGAATTGCCTGCATCCATCAACGACGCAGACCTACAAGCGATCATCGATCACCACGCACTTATCGGCGGCTTGACCACCAAAGGCCCAATCGACATCACGATCAAACCTTTGGCCTGCACAGCCACCATCATGCACGACTTGATGGGCGACGATGTCGCCAAAATGCCCGACGCCTTGAAGGGTGCTGCGCTGACGTGCATCTTGTCCGACACGCTTGAATTCCGCAGCCCGACAACAACTCCGCATGACCGCGCTGTTGCTGAAAGTCTGGCCACAACGCTCGGCATCGACATCCCGTCCTATGCGGCTGAGATGTTCGCAGCGAAGTCCGACGTCTCTAGCTTTTCTGACGCCGAATTGTTGCGCATGGACTCCAAGGAATACGCTGTTGATGGCACTAAGTTCCGTGTCTCTGTACTTGAGACAACGTCACCCGCGACGGTTCTGGATCGCAAAGCGAGCTTGATGGAGACGATGACAACTGTCGCCTCCGAGGACGGTGTTGATCAGGTTTTGCTCTTTGTTGTGGATATCCTCAACGAACAAAGCACGCTTTTGGTTCCGAATGACTTGGTGAAGTCAGTTGCGTCGAAGTCCTTTGGCGCTGAAGCTAGCGGCGACACCATTGTTCTTGAGGGCGTGGTCAGCCGGAAAAAGCAAATCATTCCGAACCTCAAAGTTTGAACTGACAGAATTGTGCGCGCCCAAAAGGCGCGCGCTTTATTATTTGGTTTGCCTCCGGCGGGGATATTTTTGAAGAGAGGAAGGGTGCCGTTTTTGCGCTCCTTCGTGTAGCTAGAGAGTGAAATCACTTTGAGGCGCACTTATGAGTCGTATCGTTTCCACCCTTGCCGAAATCTCCCATCAATATGATGCGCTGTTTGTAGACCTTTGGGGCTGCGTGCATAATGGTGTGAAAGCGATGCCTGAAGCGGTCGCAGCTTTGCAAACTTATCGTGCGAGCGGAGGCAAAGTTGTTCTGGTGACGAACGCGCCGCGTCCACGCGCTGGCGTCAAAAAGCAGCTCGTTCACTTTGGTGTGCCAGAGGATGCTTGGGACACGATTGCGACTTCTGGCGATTCGGCGCGATCCGCAATGTTTCGCGGTGCCGTTGGTGAGAAAGTGTATTTCATCGGCGAAGGGCGCGATCAAAGTTTCTTCAAACCCCTCGATCTGGTGGAAGACCCTGTAAACATCACACAAGTTCCTTTGGATGAGGCGGAAGGCATTGTGTGCCTTGGTCCGTTTGATCCAATGGCGGATCCAGCTGTGATGCGTCCTGAGTTTTTACTGGCCAAGCAAAAGGGATTGAAGCTGCTCTGCGCAAACCCTGATCTCGTTGTAGATCGCGGCGAGACACGTGAGTGGTGTGCCGGAGCTTTGGCGGCACTTTACACTGAAATGGGTGGTGAAAGCCTCTATTTTGGTAAGCCACATCCACCGATCTACGATTTGGCCCGTCGTCGCCTAAGTGCACTTGGCAAGCCGATTGCGGACGATCGTATCTTGGCGATTGGCGATGGCGTTCTCACGGACGTTGCTGGCGCGATGGGTGAGGATATCGATTCTCTGTTCATCACCGGTGGTTTGGCGCGAGAAGAGACGAAAACCGTCAATGATCCTGACGCAAAAGCACTGGAAAGCTATCTAACAAAGGAACAATCGGCCCCAACTTATTCGATTGGTTATCTACGATAGCAGTTTTCACTTGCCAATTGCTGCATTTGCAAAGTAATAAAGTTTCAAGATTGCCCATCAGGGCGCTCGTTTATTACCTTGCGAACCTTTGGAGGCTTTCATGTT
>Ga0206130_10003190_pt1 | contig 21836 bp, 20 predicted proteins | sample Helgoland_Spring_9_FD_148637 | JGI IMG/M metagenome (GOLD analysis project Ga0206130, IMG submission 148637) | Pelagic subsurface seawater microbial communities from Kabeltonne, Helgoland, North Sea - Helgoland_Spring_Bloom_20160512_1 | ecosystem: Environmental > Aquatic > Marine > Epipelagic ... | reverse complement strand
CCGAAGCCGCCACCGGCGCCGGTCACGATTACTCGCTTGTCATCAAATCTCATTGTGCCTCCTCGGCAAGTTTGCGTACCTGGTCCAGGACCGGCAGCAGATAGTTCATGAATAGATCAGGGTTCTCGGCCATTGGGAAGTGGCCGATGCCAGACATTTCGGTATGGGTTGAGCCCGCGATTGCCTGGTGCGCAGCGCGGCCTTTCTTGATCGAGCCGGTGTAGTCGTATTCGCCGTTCAAGATATGCACGCCGCACTGATCGGTGTCGATCTCATGGGCCCGATCGCGAATGTCGTAGTCAACCAGGTAATACCAGAGGTCGCCCAAGAAGACCGGCGGCCAGCCAGCCGAGTAGACCTGGGAGATCTCCTTGACATACGCAGTAGGTGATGTCGGCGAACACAGGCCTTCCATCATCCGGGCCTTGGACAGTCCACCGACCTTGGGGTGTGACATGCCGAACTGCTTCTCAAAATCTCCGCCGATGTGAAGCGCTCCTTCGACCGCAACAACAGACCGAAAGTGATCAGGATGATGCAGCGCCAAATCGAGTGCGAGCAGGCCACCCACCGAACATCCCATGAAGGCTGGCCGGTCAAGACCAAGCGCAGCACTCAACGCCAACGGCACCTGGCGCAGAAAGTCTCCGGTCAGCTTGTACGGCTCTTCCCACCATGTTCGCCCAGTCGGCGGAATCGACTTGCCATGGAACGGAAGGTCGTACGCGATGAGCCGGAAGTGATCGGTGATGGCCGGGTTCTCGAAGAGATGGCGCCATTGCAGACCGTGGGAACCCGCGGTGTGCTGCAACAACAACGGCATGCCCTGGCCGGCTTCTTCGTAGTAGATGCGATGATCCAGGCCGTCGAGCTCCACGTGGACATACCGCCCGGTGGGCGCATCGTGATCGCCCGGGTTTGATTGGGCAGGAATCGTGTCAGGGCGAGCGTTGCCTGGAGCCCGCAATAGTTCGGCCAGCCGTTCGGTAGCTGGCAGGTACTGCCACCACAGCAGCGGATCGGCATCGAGTTCCAGGCCAAGGCCAACCATGACCGACACGGTGTTGGCCAGGCGTGGTGGCACGGCCCGCAGCATCGGCTCCCACACCTCGGGTGTACCCGACAACGAGATCACGGTGGGGCCAGGATCGGGCACGCCGTCGACAACCGTGCCGTCGACAACCGAGACACCGGTGAGCCGGTCACCGATCTCAATGCGATAACCGCCGGTCCAATACTGCACGGCGAGCCTGAACTCGCCGTCGCTGCGACAGCGTTCACCGATGTCGCCGGATGTCAGCAGCTCCGTTGAGTCCATAGGCCCAAACTAGAACGAACCCCACCTTCGCTGGTACTGCGGTTCCGCGATAACCGATCTGGTTGTTCTGGCCGAAGACCTCGGATCCGGCATTCGCTGCCCGAAGAGCAGGACTTCGCCGCCGCCGAAGCAGCGCTTGTTGGTTCCGTATTGCCAACCTGTAATTGTGGGCAGATGACATCGTCGTTAGCAACCACAGTCGAAACCGCGACCGGGCCGATCGAAGCCTCTGACCTTGGCCGAGTTCTGATGCACGAACATGTCTTCGTGATCTCCACCGAGATTCAGCAGAACTACCCAGACGAGTGGGGCGATGAGGAGGTTCGTATTGCGGACGCCGTCACCCGGCTCAACGAACTCAAGCAGGCCGGGATCGACACCATTCTGGATCCCACCGCGATCGGGCTTGGCCGCTACATCCCTCGCATAGCGAGGGTCGCAGCCCAGATCGACCTGAACATCGTGGTCGCAACCGGGCTGTATACCTTCAACGAACTCCCCCATTATTACCTGCGACGGGTTCCCGAGCCGGGCGCAGTCGACGCGATGACCACCCACTTCGTTAGCGACATCGTCGACGGTATTGCCGACACCGGCATCAAGGCCGCCGTCATCAAGTGCGCGACCGATAAACCGGGGGTCACTCCCGACGTCGAACGAACCTTGCGGGCGTGTGCACAGACACATCGTGAAACCGGCGTGCCGATCACCACCCACACCAACGCCGAGATGCGACGGGGACTCGAACAACAAGATGTCTTCGAATCCGAGGGTGTTGACCTGACCAGGGTCGTGATCGGACATTGCGGCGATACCGACAACATCGACTACCTCAAGGAGATCGCTGATCGAGGCAGCTACCTGGGTATGGACCGTTTTGGGATCGATGGTTACTTGCCGTCAACGGCCCGCACTGCCGTCGTCGCCGAATTGTGCCGCCAGGGGTACGCCGACCGCATGGTGCTCAGCCACGACGCCTCGTGTTACATCGATTGGATCGCAGGTGAGGTGCCCAGAGGCGCATTACCCGACTGGCATTACCTGCACATCAGCCATGACGTGCTTCCTGCGCTGTTGGAAGATGGCGTAACGCCCGAGCAGATCGACACCATGCTGGTCGATAACCCCAAGCGTTTTCTCGAGTCCACCGCCCTGGGTGGCTACTAAGCATGCAACTCGTGATCACCCGTCATGGCGAACCCGATCTCACTGGCGAGGATCTCAGCGATCCGCCGTTGACCAATCTCGGTGAACGCCAGGCGGCTGCAACCGCCGGCTTTCTCGCCGATACGGCACTCGATGCCGTCTATGTGAGCCCACAGCGTCGAGCACAGCAGACATCACTTCCGCTCCTTGGCCAGCGTGGCATCAACCCAGTGACCGACGAACGCACCGCTGAGTTTGACTATGAACTCGGCAGCTCCCCACCCCCGCCACCTTCGCCGGCATGACACGCGACGAAGCCATCACTCTGCTTGACCAGTACCAGGGACCAGCATTCCAGCGCCGGGTATTGAGCAGTTTCAGCGAGATCGTGCAACGCCATCCTGGCGAAACCGTGGCGGTCGTCTGCCACGGCGGGGTCATCAATGTGGTAGTGAAAGAGGTACTCGAGTCAAAACACCCTGTCGCGCCGCATCACGCCTCGGTCACTCGGGTGACGGCTTCGCGTTCGGGTGCGCGCAGCCTGACCACATGCAACGAACACAGCTGGTTGCTCGAGATTTAACCAGCTTGGCGTAGCGACCTTGTCGGTAAGAGTTCATCGCGGTTGCGGGAGTACAAGAAACATCCGCCGGCAACCGCAGCAAAGACGGCGGCCAGGTAGTACCCCGCGGGAACAGACGCGAACCCCTCGACGATGCCGTCTGTGCCCAGATCTACTTCGAAGACACGTTCGGTCGACCACAACATAGCCAGCACGGCGAGAGCAATCGATGAGATCGCGAGAAACGGGCGATATACCGGCGTGCGGCGAAGCATGAACAGACCTGGGAACAGCAGCAAGATCACGACAACCTGACCGATTTCGATGCCGACATTTCGGCCGAGCAACGAGACCAGCTGGCTTGATCGAGAGATGTCTAGGTCTGACACAAGCGAGGCGAAGCCCATCCCGTGGAACAGACCGAACGCAAACGAGAGGCTCCACTCCTTATTGGGGAAGATCGGCCTGAGGTTGTGCAGCGCTGCCGCCGCGATCGACAACGCGATGATCGTCTCAACGATCTTTGATGGGGGCGTTGGCAACCATCCCATACCAGCGAGCGTGAAGGTGATCGAGTGAGCAATCGTGAAGAAGGTTGCGATCTTCAGCACTCGCCACAACGCCGCTCCGAATCCCTCGACCGGATGCCACGAGCCCGTTCCACGGGATCCGGCAAAGATCAAGACCGACGGCAGTAAGAGCGCCAGCACGAACAGGATGTGATCCGGCCCGGTCTTGATGTGATCCACGCCAAGCGTGATGCTCGAGGTGAAGTTCTGCCACTGGCCGCGAGCACCAAGGTCAACGTTCTGATCTCGTTTGTTGTTGGTGTAGGTGACCAGGATCTCTTTGTCACGGTCGAACTGGCCTGCTTCAAAACCACCGGTCAGCAGTAGTAGTCCGTCGCGGCCCTCGATCTCGTCGAAAAACGCATCGAACGCAATATCGAGCTGCGACGGAACCTGCTCGACCGGCACCGATGCTTCGTACTGCACGACAGCGAAGGCGAGTTCGCCTGGCCCCTCACGGAACAAGTCAACTCGCCCGAAGGTGAGCGGCCAGTCGACACCGTCGGCGCCGATGCTCACATGTTTGGTGGCGTACATGCGAATGGCTTCGGCGTTGGCTCGCAGTGTCTCCTCGATCTGCTCATCGTCGCCGTCGAGTCGTAGCCCAAGCGTCTGGGCAACGTCGCCGATAGAGAACTCGACCCGACCATCGACCGAATCGGTTCCTACGAACGCTTAGAGATATGGCTGCTCGGTCGTATGCGCACCGGCACTCGGCAACAGGCTGAAGAGAAGCAGTGCGACTGCGGCAAGTGTCACCCCGAGGCGTACGAGGATACGACTCATGAGCTCAGGCCGCCGGCTTGCGCCGAACCATGAACACACCAGCACCAACCACGGCGACGGCGCCGATCAGTACGGGAGCGACCCACGTCGTGTTTGATCCACCGTCGGGCTCGACGGGAGCACTCGCCGCCTCAGTTGTGTCTGGTTCCGCGGAGTCCTCTGCTTCGAGCTCTATTGCTTCGAGCTCTGTTGCTTCAGGCTCTGTTGCTTCAAGCTCTTGCGCTGGGGCTTCATCCAGGCTGCCTTCTGGCGCTTCAGCCTCACCGGACTCCATAGCCTCCTCGATCATGTCGAGGTCGATCTCTGCTTCACCGTCGGCCAAGGCAGTGGGGTCGGGGTCGCCGTTGGGAAGTGTCGTGTACCACGCGGTGAGCGGCACGTTGATCTCGGCGAAGTTCGACGGACGTTCGCCGCTGCTTCGCTCGTGACCTACATCTCGGATGCAGGCACTCGGAATATTATGAGCGGTCGTCGTGGTAGTACTTCGGGGCCCACACCGCGAGCGAACTCTCGCCTTTGCCGGTTGGCATCCGCCACGTATCAACCCGGGCGCGCGTTAGGTCGAGTGCCCACAAACCCCGAGGTTCGTCGTGGGTGTCGGTCAGATACGCGTTCGCGAAGTTTTCGGGGACGTACCTCGTGGTGATATCTCGGTAGATCTCGCGCCACTCATCGTCGTTGCCGACATCGTGAATCAATTCGGCCTGGCCCCGAGCAATGACCTTGCGCATACTGCCCGCTGATTCATCGACGGTGCAGCAGACATTCGGATTGTCACGCAAATGTTGGAACCACTCCGACTTGGCTCGAGGCGTAAACCAGATTTTGTCGTCACGACACACGAACCAAATGGGCACCACCGACGGCATGAGATCGGCATCAACGGTACCCAAACGCAGCAGGTGACCTGGCTCGTTCAGAAAGGTCTCGAGCTCGGACGATGTCAGTTTTGGCATGTCACGGTTTTAGCGCCTCGACACAGCTCGATACCTATAGACGACACCTATGGCTTACGGGCCACCAGCCATGCAACGCCGTCGCCCTCGGCTGATGCGAGCGATTCGAGCGATTGGAAGGCTGCGGGCAGTTCGCCAGGTTTGACTCGAAAGTGACCAGGAGTCGCTCCGACCTCACTCAACGCTGCGACGGCAAGAAGCCCGCCTGGGCGCAGCCGCTCGACGACCGCTTCGTCGAGCGTCGCATCACGAAACATGTTGCACATCACAAGATCCACGGAATAACCCGACGGCAGACCGTCGTCAAAATCGTGGGTGGCGAAGCTGCATCGGCCGCTGACACCGTGCTCGGTGGCGAGTTCGTTGGCGGCAGAAATGGCCACCGCCGAAATGTCATACCCGGCGACCCGAACCCCGTGCGAAGCGAGCCAGACCGCTGTTGTGCCGGTGCCACATGCGATCTCGAGCGCGTCCTCAACACCTGCAAGCTGCTCAGCGACCAATGCGAAGTGTTGTGGCAGCGACGGGGTAACCGAACCATTCGCAGCCTTGCCATACTTCTCGTCCCAGCGGGTGCGATCAGCTGTCGCCATCGCTAACTGAAGCCCACGACAGGATGTGGCGTATACGGGGCTTCGAGCAGGGTGACCTCGTCGTCGCTCAGTTCGACGTCGAGCGCTGCGATGGCGTCGTCGAGATGTTTCGGTTTAGTCGCTCCGATGATGGGCGAGGTAACGAACGACTTCTGCAACATCCAGGCAAGTGCTACCTGAGCTCGCTCGATGCCTTGGCCTTCGGCGACCTGGCCTACAGCGTCGACGATCACCTTGTCGGACTCGGACGTGTCGTACAACGTGCTGCCGAAGGCATCGGTCTCCGTGCGGTTCGTGCGTTCGCCCCATGGGCGGGTGAGCACACCTCTGGCCATCGGGCTCCATGGGATCACACCAATGCCCTGGTCCTCACACACCGGCATCATCTCTCGTTCTTCTTCGCGTTGCAGGAGGTTGTAGTGGTTCTGCATGGTGGTGAAACGAGTCCAGCCGTTCTGATCGGCCAGCATGAGAGCCTTGGTGAACTGCCATGCCCACATCGACGAGGCACCGATGTAGCGGACCTTGCCCGACTTAACCACATCGTGCAGTGCCTCGAGCGTCTCCTCGATCGGTGTCGTGGGGTCCCAACGGTGGATCTGGTACAGATCCACATAGTCGGTTTGCAGCCGGTCAAGGCTGTCGTCGAGTTCCCGAATGATCGCCTTGCGAGACAGGCCGCCACCATTGGGGCCGGGGCGCATTTGGCCAGCGACCTTGGTGGCGATGACTACGTCTTCGCGCCTGGCCATGTCCTTGATGGCCCGGCCAAGTACTTCCTCGCTCGCACCGAGTGAATACACGTTGGCGGTGTCGAAGAAGTTGATGCCAGCATCGAGCGCTTGTTGGATAAACGGCCGACTCTCGTCCTCTTCAAGCGCCCAGTCATGGGTGCCCTGACTCGACGATCCGTAGCTCATACAGCCAAGACAGATCCTGGAAACGTCGACGCCGGTGTTGCCCAACTTTGTGTACTTCATACCCACTGTCTACTAGGTGGCACCTATTGAGTAGACATGGCAGCGGTCCATTCGCCCGCGAGCATCTGGGCGCGTGTCTCGTCGTCTGGTTCACTCAGGCGTTCGAGGGTCACACTGGTGATGTCGGCAGTGAAGCGGTAGTCGTGCCGGTAGGGGCCAACCGGCGAGCCGGTGTCGATGCCAACATCGAACGTCTCGCCGCTCATCGAGAAGATGACGGGAACGGTCTGTTCCAATCGGGCGCGGTCGACCTCGACGCCATCGATGAACAAGATGTTTGTGCCTCCGGCGCCGAAGCCACCATCGTGCACGTAGAGCACACTCAGTTCGTGCTCGCCGGGGGTGAGTGGTCCGAGGCCAGACGTGGTGGTCAGGTGGTGTCCGAAGCAGTTGTACAGATGGTGAGGCACGCCGTGCTCGTCGAGCCATAGTGCCCAGCCAGCCATGGCACCGCCCTGACACGCGACCACACCCTCGGCTCCGCCATCAGGAACCACGATCGACGCTGTGATCCTGGACGACGCGTTTTTCATATTGACGATCGAGCTTTCCGGCATGCGGACATGAGCCGGCGTGTACGTCATGTGATCAGCCTGAAGCGACCGGGGCACGCCATAGTCGCCGCCCCGTTTTGCCCCTGCGTCTCGCATCGGATAAACACCGTGGCGCTGCGCTTCGGATTCGAACAACGCCTGCATCTCAGCCAGTTTCTCGGGATGTTCACCAGCCAGGTCAACACTCTGCGAAAAGTCATTCCGCACGTCGTAGAGCTCCCACACCTCGTCGGGGCCGTCGAATTCGAAACCCGCATACCGGATCCACGGCACCCGACCATGGAAACACGATGCGATCCAGCCGTCGTGATAGATCGCCCGGTTCCCCAGTATCTCGAAGTACTGCGTACGGTCGGTGTCGGGCTCGGTCGCTGCATCGAAGCTGGGCACCATGGAATCGCCGTGCAGCGGCAGCTGGTCGATGCCCTTCACCTGATCGGGCATGTCGATACCGGCGACCTCGAGCAGTGTGGGGAAGATGTCGATTACATGATGGAAACCCTGGCGCAGGCCGCCAGCGTCGTCGATGCCGTTGGGCCATGACACCGCTAATGCGTTGCGGGTGCCGCCGAAGTGCGAGGCCACCTGCTTCATCCATTGGAATGGCGAGTCGAGCGCCCATGCCCAGCCCACGTTGAAGTGGTTCTCGCACCGTTCGCTGCCGAAGTCGTCCATGTGCTCGAGAAGCCACTCGGGGTCTTCGTGCACGCCATTCTGGAACGACGGTGCGCTCCATGCCCCATGGATCGTGCCTTCGGCTGAAGCGCCGTTGTCACCGGTCAGATAGACCACAAGGGTGTCGTCGCCTACGCCGAGTTCATCGATGGCATCGAGCACCCGTCCAACTTGGGCATCGGTATGGGCCATGAACGCGGCGAATACTTCCATCAGCCGTGACGCAACCGGCTTGTAGCGGTCGGGGTACTCATCCCACGACGGCACCTGATCGGGCCGAGGCGTCAGCGCTGTGTCCGGCGGAATGACACCGAGAGTGAGCTGGCGCTCGTAGATGTGTTCACGCAGTACGTCCCAGCCGTCGTCGAACTGGCCCTTAAATTTGGCGATCCATTCGGGCCACACATGGTGAGGTGCGTGCACCGCTGCCGTCGCGAAATAACAGAAGAACGGCCGGTCAGGGGCGCTTGCCTTCTGTAGCCGTATCCAGTCGATGGCCTTGTCAGCCATGTCCTCGGTGAAGTGGTAGTCGTCGCGACCGGCATTCGGCTGGATCGGTGAGGTCTGGTCATAGACCGGTGGCTCGTACATGCTGCATTCAGCACCGATGATGCCGTAGAACCGATCGAAGCCTTGACCCGTCGGCCACCGATCAAACGGCCCGGCAGGACTCTGCTCCCATGATGGGGTCAGATGCCATTTGCCGAAACAGCCCGTCGAGTAGCCGTTCTGGCGAAGCAGTTCGGCGACCATGGCGGTCTCGGGGGGAATCGCCGAGTCATAACCCGGAAAACTGTTCGCAATCTCGGTAATGCCGCCCATGTGTGCGGTGTGGTGGTTGCGTCCAGTCAGCATGGCAGCTCGGGTCGGTGAGCACAGCGCTGTCGTATGGAACTGGTTGTAGCGAAGACCCGCCTGGGCAACCCGTTCCACCGTCGGGGTCGGCACCGGCCCGCCAAAGGTCGAGCAGGTGCCGAAACCCACATCGTCGAGCATCACCAACACGATGTTGGGACCGTCCGACGGCGTCGGGGCTTGAAGCGGTCGCGGAGTCGCATCGTCATAAAGACGAGCGACCTCGCCTTCGAACGGGGGTGTGGCCTTCGGAAGATTCGTCGTCACTGGGCCAAACTAGTTGGGCTGACTACTGTCGTTCACATGGGCACCGCATCACCAAGCAACAGAGCATTACCAGCCAGCTTCGATAGCGACGGGCGAAACACCGTCACGGCAGCACAAGGTCAGTTGGTGCATCGATCGACGATCGAACATATGGACCGGCTTGCCGAGAAGCTCTACGAAGTCAGCGACAACGTGTGGTGCATGGTCGGTAATGGCTTGTCGAACCAGACATTCGTCGAGGGCCCCGATGGCCTGATCGTGATCGATACCGGCGAGTCACAAGAAGAGATGCAAGCTGCACTCGATGCAGTTCGAGCCCACACCTCAGCACCCGTAGTGGCCGTTATCTACACCCATTTCCACTACTGCAATGGCACCGCCGCGTTCATGGCAGCCGGCGACGACATTCCCATCTGGGGACACGAGCTGATCCCCGACAACCTGTCGCGGATCGCATCTGACGTTGGCCCGGTGAGCGCTCGGGGGCTGATCCACCAGTTCGGCATGTCACTACCGGCCGACGGTCCCGACGGCATGGTCGGTGGCGGCTTGGGTCGTTTCTACAAAAACCCGGCGCATGGCCGAGGCACTGCCGGTTATCTACCGCCGACCAACCTGGTCGCCGAAAAAACAACGATCACCCTTGCTGGACTTCAGGTCACACTGTCCCCGGCGCCGTCAGACGCAAACGACAACATCAATGTGTTCTTCCCGGAACTCGACCTGTGTGTCAACAACATCGTGTGGCCGGCGCTGTTCAACGTGTTCGCAATCCGGGGCGAGGAGTACCGCGACCCCCGGATCCTGCTCAACGGCATCGACGAGATCGCAGACTTCGATCCAGAACATCTGGTGTGTGCGCATGGGCCACCGCTGTCTGGTCGAGGCGAGATCCGAGCTGGCGTGATCGATGCACGCGACGCCATCCAGTTCATGTGGGATCAAACGGTGCGAGGCATCAACAAGGGGTTAACTCTGGGCGAGCTCATCGCTCAGGTGCAGTTGCCTGAACGTTTTGACCGCAGCTACCTGACCCAGCAGCACTATGGCCTGGTCGAACACCATGTGCGCCAGATCCATGCCGGACTCCGAGGCTGGTTCGACGGCAATGAAGCCGAACTCTTCCCGCTGCCGACAATCGAACGCACCCAGCGACTTATCGCCGGCTTCGGTGGCCGCGATCAGGTCATGACCCAGGCCCAAGAGGCGCTCACTGGCGATGACATCCGTTGGGCACTCGAACTCGCCACCTGGCTGGTGCGCAGCGAAGTCGCCGACGACGGACGCGCCGATGGCGGCACGCCAGCCGAACGAGGCCTACTGGCAAACGTGCTTCGTACGATCGCTCAACGGACAATGTCGGCCAACGTTCGCAACTGGTGTCTAACCCGAGCGCTCGAACTCGACGGCCAAATCGACTTTTCTCGCCATCGAGGCTTCCGAGCTGGACGCAGCCAGGTTCTGGCAAACGAACCTGCGACGTTCGTGCACGGACTCAAAACAACGCTGGTCCCCGAGCTAGCCGCCGATGTTGACTGCCACATCGCGTTCGTCATGGGCAACTCGCGTTCTGGCATACATGTTCGACGGGGCGTCGCCATATCGACCGATGGCACCGCGGCCGAACACACGGTGACGATCAGTCACGAACACTGGGCCGACGTGATCTCCAACAAGCTGACGTTCGCCGACGCGCTCGACTCCGGCGCCGCTGTGATCGATGGTGACGCATCTGCCGTGACGTTCGCACTTGCCTGTTTCGAAGTTCCGTCGCTGCAGAGGTAGTCGACCAGCTACAAGGGTGAGACCCAGTTGGCTTTTGGTTCGAGCAGTTTGGCCAGCACGGGTAGATCGTCGACGTTGGTTGAGCCGTTGTAGGGCGTGGTGATGAACCATTCGGTGCCGAAACGTGCCTTGAATCGTTCCACCGGCGGGTCCTCGGTGTTCACGTCGTCGGGAACCTGCGACGTGTGATGCATCAGAGCCTTCATCTTGATCTCGAACCACTCGTGGCCTTCTACATAGTGCGATAGCTCAGCCTCGCCCGCAGCGAAGTCAGGATCGAGCGTGCCGTCGGCATCAGGCAGCTTGGCCAGGTACTCGCGGTGGTAGGTCGCCTCGAGCACCCAGTCACTGCCAAGCGCTGGTGCAACGGCATGCGAAACATGATGCACCTGTTTGTGATCGGGATGGCCGTAGGTGCCGTTCTTGTCGTAACCCACGATCGCCACAACGTCTTCGTCGGCCAGAAGCTCGACCAGTTCTGCGGCTAACGCTGCCGGATCGGCATTACTGAATGCCGACGGGTTGCTGGTTGTATGCGTGCCGTCCATGCCAGAGTCGTCGTAGGCCAACCACTCGATCCGGTTCACACCCAAATCTGCGCAGGCCGCTTCGGCTTCACGGACTCGGCGTTCGCCGAGACACTCACCACCGAGATCAAGCTTGGTCTCACCAGCATCGCCTCGGGTACCGAAGACCACCACCGTTCGGATACCGAACGAGTTGGCCTTGGCCAGAACAGAGCCGGTCAGGATGCACTCGTCATCGGGATGGGCATGGATGAACAGCAGGCAAGGTTCATTCGTCACCGGTTCCTTCGTCACCGGTTCGTTCACAGTGGCAGTCACAGAAGTGGGCTCGTCTCGGGCGGGTTCAACGGCAGCAAGGCATCCAGCAGGTTCTCGGCTTTGGAGATACCAACGATGTACACCATGCGGTCCGTGACCGTACCTTCGGCATGCACCGCACCGGCGGGAAGGACCAGCTTGTCGCCAGCGCCGAGTGGAATATGTTCGCCTGCCTCGTTCACGACATAACTGCTGCCCTCGAGCACGTAACCAACATTGTCGACGTCGTGCCAGTGCAACGGGAGTTCGCCCATACGCTCCGAGACATAGGTGGTCGGCCACAGATCAAGCGCTGCGATATCCGCCAATACCTCGGATTTCGTGGTGTGAAAGTTGTGTACGACCTGCATCGGTCCGGGTTCGAGCGCCATGAAACGACGTTAGTTGTTGACGCGACTAGTGCCGGTGCTGCCTGCGGTGCCATTCTGTAGTGATGGCTGAGTTTTCCGATGTATTGGTCGAAACCTTGGGCGGGATCGACTTCGACCCCGACGCCCTGAAAGAGAAGTATCTCTTCGAGCGAGACAAGCGGGTTCGCTCCGATGCGAACGAGCAATACATCGAGGTCACCGGCGACTTTTCGAGTTACGTCGACGACCCGTACGAGCAGGCTCTTGAGCGCGAACCCGTCTTCGACCATGTCGACGTCGCCATCGTGGGTGGCGGCTTCGCTGGGCTGCTCATGGGCGGAAGACTCCGTGAGAACGGCTTCGACGACGTGCGCGTGATCGAAAAGGGCGGCGACTTCGGTGGCACCTGGTACTGGAATCGTTACCCGGGTGCCATGTGCGACGTCGAGTCGTATTGCTACCTACCCATGCTCGAAGAACTCGACTACGTCCCCAAACACAAGTACTCGTTTGCTCCCGAAATTATGGAGCACTCCAAGAACATCGCCCGCCATTACAACCTGTACGAGAACGCGCTGCTCAGCACCGGCGTCACCGCGGTCACCTGGGACGACACGCAGGATCACTGGGTTATCGAAACCGACAAGGGCGACCGGTTTACCGCCCGCGCCATCGCCATGGCGAACGGCCCACTCAACCGGCCCAAGCTGCCGGCCATCCAGGGCATCAACGACTACAAGGGACACACGTTCCACACCAGCCGGTGGGACTACGACTACACCGGCGGCAGCAATGCTGGCGACCTCGACGGCCTGAAAGACAAACGAGTTGGCATCATTGGCACCGGCGCCACCGCGGTCCAATGTGTCCCTCACTTGGGCGCATCGGCCAAGGAACTCTTCGTGTTCCAACGCACGCCGTCGTCGATCGACGTCCGCAACAACCGCGAGACGCCACAAGAGTTCATTGACAGCCTGGAACCGGGTTGGCAGTACCGGCGCATGGAGAACTTCAACAAGCTGGTCACCGGCGCTCATCAAGACGAAGACCTGGTCAACGATGGTTGGACCGACATATTCCGCAATCTGACTGGCATCGCAGCCAAAACCGCAGCCACGAAGCTGGGCCGCCGCCTGACTCCTGCCGAGCGAGCCGAACTGATGGAAATGTCGGACTATCGCAAGATGGAAGCCGTGCGGGCCCGGGCACAAGAGATCGTCGATGACCCCGAGGTCGCCGAGTCGCTCAAGCCGTATTACCGCCAGTTCTGCAAGCGCCCGTGTTTCCACGATGAGTACCTGCCCACGTTCAACCTCCCGAATGTGCACCTGGTCGACACCGATGGCAAGGGCATCGACCAGTTCACCGAAAAGGGCCTCATCGCCAACGGCAAAGAGTACGAACTGGACTGCATCATCTTCGCCACCGGCTTCGAAGTCGGCACGAGCTACACCCGCCGGTCCGGTTACGACGTTGTTGGCCGCAACGGCCAGAAACTCAGCGACAAATGGGAAAACGGTCTGCGCACGGTGCACGGCCTGCAGACCGAAGGTTTCCCCAACGCATTCTTCATGGGCTTCACCCAAGGCGCTGTCACGGTCAACGTGCCCCAGACCCTCAACGAGCAAGCTGTGCATATCGCGTACATTCTGGACAAGGTCCGCGCTGCTGATGGCTCCGTCGTCGAGGCCACCGTCGAAGGTGAGCAGGCGTGGGTCGACGAGATGAAGAACAAGGCCCGTTTGGGTGCACGATTCCGGGCCGAATGCACACCCGGCTACTACAACAACGAGGGTGTCGCCGAGAACCCGAACGGTTTCTTCAGCGCTAGCTACGGCGAAGGGCCTGTCAGGTTCTTCGAGATCCTGAACGACTGGCGCGAAGCTGGCGATCTCGACGGCTGCGAAGTGCGCTAATGACCATCGCCGACGCAACAGACGTAACGCAGGACCTAGAGGAACAGGGCCGGTTTCGGTCCGCACGAGGTCGGTTCAAGATCTTCAAGGCGCCCAAGATCAAACGCCGCCGCCAGATCCCTGAGGACTTCGATACCTCTGCGATCATCGACGGTTTCGACTACAGCCCGCTGCTCGTCGACAACGACGAAACCGACGTGCGCACCAAACTCGACGGCATGATTCGGGCCATTAATCCTGGGGTCTCCGAAACGCTGCTCTTCTCCCAGAAGGGACCCCAAGGCATGTCACTCGTCCATGTCTGGTTCGGTGCCAACATGCCGCTGTTCCGCCACAGCCATCCCCGCTTCGGCGACTGCTTGTATTACATCATCACCGGCGAGGTCCGGCTGGGTTCACAGGTGTTGGGCGCAGGCGACGGGGTATTCATTCCTAATGAGATGCCGTACAAGTACACCGCTGGCCCCGAGGGCGTTCAGCTGCTCGAGTTCCGGGCCGGTGATGGCATCACGGGTGCGCCCGGCATGCTGCTCAACGAGCCGTCGCTCGACTCGATGCAACAGATCATCGATGTTTCCAATGCTCAGCACGACACCTGGCTGGCGACGTCACCCGAGGAGATCGCCGGGCGCTAGCCGCCAACCAGGCTCCTTCTAGAGCAGACCCTGGAGGAACTCGCGGGTGGCGGCCCGTTCGGATTCGTTGCCGAAACTGCTGGCTGCGAACGTGGTCATGCCGCCATCTTCGAAGACGGCGATGCGATCACGGATTTCGGCTGGGTCACCAATAAGTGCCAGATCCTCGGGCCCGCCGAGGCCTTCGTTGTCAAGCATGGCCCGGTACGACGGCAGCTGGCCGTAGATCTGGAACTCCTTGGCGGCGCGTGCGCGAGCCGCATCGACATCAGCGGTGATGCAGATCGGCAGGCCAACCACGATCTGGGGAGCGGCCTTGCCGGCTTCCTCGGCGACCGCAGCGATAGTCGGCACGGTAAGTTCTGCGATCGTTTTGGCGCCGGTCATCCAGGTGATCGTGCCGTCGGCCAGGCGGCCCGTGACCTTGAGCATCTGCGGACCAAGCGCAGCCACCAGCACCGCTGGCGCTTCGGCGTCGGGGATATCGAGTTGACCGCGAGCGGTGAGGGTCTCGTAGGAGGCAGACACACGTTGGTCACGAAGCATGGGGCCTAGGAGTTCCAGATATTCGCGCATGTGCCGCACCGGCTTTTCGAATGGCATGCCCCACATACCCTCGACAACCGGTTGGTGCGACAGGCCGATTCCCAACTGCAGCCGGCCGCCACCGATGACCTGGCTAACGGTGAGTGCCTGCTGGGCCAACATCATTGGATGCCGCGGATAGGTGGGGATCACCGATGTGCCCAGCTTGATCTCCGGAACCTCGCGTCCGGCCACGGCCAGTGCCGTGAGGGCATCGACGCCGAAGATCTGCGGGACCCAGAAGCTGGCGAATCCCTGGCCAGCAGCGATGGCTACCTCTTCGACGATCTTGTCGACCTTGGATTCAAATCCGAAAATTCCGACCTGCATGGTGCCCTCTGTTGTGTTCTTCGATGTGACTGTGTGGCTCGACTGAGTAGGCGAACCTAGTTCGGGGAGCCTTGAATCACTACCACCGACATAGAAGCAATCTCTTCAAATACAAGCTCTTCAGATACAGGCTTGGGCTGCTTGGAGCAGAGCCACGGCACGAGGGTCGCTGGCGATGCCGCCGCCCTTCTGATTCATGACGTACCCGAAGGCCATGCCAGTTGCGGGGTCGGCGAACCCGAGCGAGCCGCCAGCGCCGTAGTGACCGAACGCGCCATCCTGGGTGAGTACGAGTTCATCACAATGCAGCATGAAGCCATACCCGAAGCGAGTCGGCAACACCAACGACTGATCAGGACCAAACACCTGCTCGGCTCGAGCCTTGTCAACCGTGGCTTCGTCAAGCAACCGGACACCATCGACTGTGCCAATCGTGGCGGCATACATGCGGGCGACCGACGCGGCGTTGGTCACGCCGTTCGCTGCCGGGATCTCGCTGGCGCGCACGGGTTGGGTGTTGAACGGGTCGACACCGTCTATCGGTGCGAAGGCGCCATCCATAGTGAGTGCTCGCCCACCATTGGTGCCAGGGCTGGCGATCTTTCGCATCAAATCGAGCGCTTCGCCTGATGGCCGAGGCGCACCTCGGAGCCGGGCGACCCGCCACTCTTGGTCCTCGGGCAGTCCGATCCAGAAGTCCAAGCCAAGGGGTCCGGCCACCTCTTCGGCGAAATACTGGCCAATCGTTCGGCCGTCGACCCGTCGCACCAGTTCGCCAGCCAACCAGCCATAGGTGAGTGCGTGGTAACCGTGATCGGTGCCCGGTTCCCACAGCGGTGCCTGGGCAGCGAGTGCCTCGACCACCGGCGTGACCTGCAGGATCTCATCCAGGCTCAGCGGCGGGTCCGTGCTGATCAGCCCGGCCTGATGACTCATCAGCTGACCGACGGTCACGTCTTGTTTGCCTGCCGCTGCGAACTCGGGCCAGTAGGTCGCCACGGTCTGGTCGTAGTCGAGTTTGCCTTCTTGCACCAGCCGAGCGATGCAGATGGCCGTCGCGCCCTTGGTGGTCGAGAAGACGACGATGGCGGACTCTTCCCGCCATGGTTCATTCGTCTTGTGATTCGCGGCGCCACCCCAAATGTTCACGACCCGCTCACCGTTGACGTACACACAGGCCGAGGCGCCGGTCTCGTTGCGGTCAGCGAAATTGTCTACGAATACCTGGGCCACCGGTTCGAAACCTTCGGCAACCTGGCCATGTACGCCCCCGTGAGCGCTCAACCAATCAGTCATACAACCGACCGTAGATGGCAGTGGACTCACCGTCACATTTTGGCTGACCGGCGTCTGTGCCCCAGGATGGGGCAATGAAGGCTGCTGTACTAAATCAGATTCCAGGTGAACTCGTCATCGAAGACGTCACGGTTGATAAGCCGGGACCGAACGAGGTGCTCATCCAAACCGTCCACGCAGGGTTGTGTCACAGCGACCTGCATTTCATGGAAGGCCACTGGGAAACCAAGTTGCCAGCGGTTATGGGCCATGAGTCCGCTGGCATCGTCCAGGCCGTGGGCGACGACGTCGCTTACTGCAAACCAGGCGATCGCGTGATCACCTGCCTGTCGTTGTTCTGCGGCACGTGCAACATGTGCCTGACCGGTCACCCAAACGTGTGCACCAACCTTCGGGCTGTTGGCCGGGCCAGGGATGCTGCACCTCGGCTGACCAATGCCGCAGGCGAAGGCCTGGCGCAGTTCGCACGGCTCGGCGGCTTCGCCGAGGAAATGTTGGTGCACGAAAACGCAGTGGTAAAAGTCCACGAAGACATGCCACTCGACAAGGCATCACTCATCGGCTGCGGTGTAACCACCGGCGTTGGCGCTGTCTTCCGCACCGCACGCATCGAACCCGGTTCGACCGTAGTGATCTTTGGTTGTGGCGGCATCGGCCTCTCTGCACTCCAAGGTGCACGCATCGCTGGTGCCGGTCGCATCTTCGCGGTGGACATCACCCCAGAGAAGCTTGAGCTCGCCAAGATCCTTGGCGCAACCGACATCATCAACGGTGCCGAGACCGACGTCATCGCTCATGTCAAAGAGGCAACCGGAGGCCAGATGGCCGACTACGCGTTCGAGTGCATCGGCCTCAAACAAACCGCCGAGCAGGCATGGTCTGTCACCGGCATTCGGGGCACGACCGTCATTGTTGGCATGATGCCATTCGACGCCAAGGTCGAGATTCCTGGTTATGAGATCTTCATGATGGAGAAGACCCTCAAGGGTTCCATGATGGGTTCAAACGTGTTCCGCAAGGACATGCCCCAGTACGTAAACATGTACCTCGACGGACGGTTGATGCTCGACGAGATGGTGAGCCAACACATCCATCTCGACCAGATCAACGACGGCTACCAGGCCATGCAACGACGCGAAGGCACCCGCACTGTCATCGACTTCTAGGATTCTCGGATACTCCGCAGGGTCGACAAGCCTTGTTTGAGCCAACGACTCGACGGACCCAACCGAGACACCTTGTCTCGGTTGGGTCTTCGTCTTCTGAACCCATGTGAGCTGGCTCACCCATGCTGGCGCACGGACCCGACGAGGCCGGCGCTTGTCTTGTTTTCGCCTAGCTGGTGAAACTGGCCACCGTCTCTAGTGGCTCGCGCGTCATACGCACGGTGTTGATGTGGGCGTCGGCGTCTTCGTAGCCGAACGACAAACCACACAGAATCTCGTTGTCTTCAGGCATGTCGACCATGGCACGCACCGAGTCTGGGTAATTGGCCAGCGAACCCTGAGCGATACACCCGAGTCCCTTCTCGACCATGACCAGCATCACCGACTGCAACAAGATGCCGACATCGAGAGCTTGCGGGAACTGGAAACTACGGGGCATCGAGAAGAAGGCCACGTGGGGCGCTCCAAAGAACTCGAAGTTCTTCCGGGCGATCGCTAGCCGGCCATCTTTGTCGTGGCGCTCGACGCCCATGGTTTCGTAATACCCGAATCCGCACGCCCGGCGGCGATCGAGGTACGGACCTTCCATCTTGGCATTGGCAGGAAAGCCTCGGTCCTGGGCGACACCGTCGTCGAAGTTGGCGCACAGTTCATCGCGCAAGCGGTTGCACGCATCGCCTGATACGACGGCCACGTGCCACGGCTGAGTGTTGGTTCCCGAAGCCGCCAAACGGGCGACGTCAAACACCTCTCTGATCAGCTCTTCGGGCACGGCATCGGGCAGGTAACCACGGACGGAGTAACGGGTACGCAAGGCGTCAGACACATTCACTCTGCCATTGTGACATCTCGCCATTGCGTTCCGGCTACCCGTGAAGCACCAAACTGCGCAACAATTGGTTTCACATCATTCAAGGAGGATGCACGTGGACTATGTGGCTCCAACCACCATCGAGGACGCCGTCGGGGCGCTGTCGTCAACGCTCGAATCGCGAGTTTTCGCTGGCGCTACCGATCTCATTCCCCAGATTCGCTCTGGCCGCCCCGAACCTGGCCTGCTCGTCGACCTGAAACACATCGATCGACTCACCGCCGTGACCGAAGGCGCCGACGGCTGGACCATCGGCGCAGCCGCGCCAACGAGTCGTCTTACCGAAGATCCTGGCTTCTCCAGCCAGTTCCCTGGACTCAGCGAAGCCGCAGGACTCATTGGTTCGGATCAGATCCAGAACCGCTCGAGTTTGGGTGGCAATCTGTGTAACGCCTCGCCCGCTGCTGACTCGGTGCCGGCAATGTTGGTAAACGACGCCCGCGCCGTTGTTGCGACTGCCGACGGCACCCGCACCGTCGGTGTCGCCGAAATAGCGACCGGGCCAGGCCGAACCTCGCTCGCACCTGGCGAGTTCATCGTTGAGTTCGAAGTCGACAGACCTCCTGCACACACCGGCGACGCCTACCTGCGCATGACTCCTCGCACCGAGATGGATATCGCAGTTGTCGGTGTCGGCGCTCGCATCACTCTCGACGCTGATGGCAACTGTGCCGAAGCCCGCATCGCTGTTGGGGCAGTCGCACCGACCGCTCGCCGAGTAGCCGATGCCGAGGCAGCCCTTGTCGGCCAGCCCATCAACGACGACACACTCGCCGCAGTTGCACTAGCTGCGAGCGCTGCGTGTGACCCCATCGACGACAAACGGGGCACAATTGCGTATCGCAAGCAAGTTACGGGTGTCCTGGCCAAACGAGCCGTCAAGATCGCTGCGGCACGGGCCGCAGGCGAAGACACCGAAAATGCAGCAACCACGAACGGAGCCCACTGATGAGCCGCACCCATATCAATTGCACGATCAACGGCGACCAGACCGACTTCCTCAGTGAGTCCGGCGGGTCACTACTGAATGCACTTCGCGACGACGTCGGCCTGATGGGCGTCAAAGAAGGCTGCGGCACCGGTGACTGCGGTGCTTGTTCGGTGCTCATGGACGACCGGGTTACCTGTGCATGCCTCATCTTCGCCCCCGAAGCCGAAGGCCGCACCATCGTCACCATCGAAGGTCTCGCCAACGCCGACGAACTTCATCCGCTGCAGCAGTGTTTTCTCGAAGGTGCCGCTCTGCAATGCGGCATCTGCACTCCCGGTTTCCTCATGGCAGCCAAAGCGTTGCTCGACAAGAACCCTCACCCGACCGAGACCGAAGTCCGCTACGCCCTAGCGGGCAACCTCTGCCGGTGTACCGGCTATGACAAGATTATTCGAGCCGTGCTCGATGCCGCCGAAGGCATGCGAGCCAGCGCACAGACTGGAGACGCAGCATGACCATGATCGAAGAATCCCCAACCGGAGCACCGAGTTACAAGTGGGTTGGCAGCCGCTCGGTCCGACCCGATGGGCTCGACAAAGTCACCGGCAAGGCTCGTTTCGGTGCCGACCTGACGCTTCCGGGCATGCTCGAAGGAGCCGTGGCTCGGTCGCCACATGCTCACGCTCGTATCGTGTCGATTGATACGTCCGCAGCCGAAGCCATGGCAGGTGTGCATGCCGTGATTACCGCTGCAGACCTACCCGACCTGGCCGAAGCCGGTGCCAAAGCCGACGACGTCTTTATGTCCGAGAAGATCCTGGCTCGGAAAAAGGCCCTGTGGGAAGGCCATCCAGTTGCAGCCGTCGCTGCGACCAGCCGCGAGATCGCACGAGCTGCCGCTGCTGCAATCGAGGTTGTCTACGAACAGCTCCCCCACGTGCTCACCGTCGACGAAGCACTTGCCGACGGCGCCCCGATCTTGCACGAAGCGATGATCACACGTGGTGTTGACCCCGCACCCGAAACTGCTTCGAACGCAGCGTCTCGTGTGGTCCACGAACGTGGCGACCTCGATCAGGGTTTCGCCGATGCCGACGTGGTTCTCGAACGTGAGTACACCACCAAACCCGTGCACCAGGGGTACATCGAGCCCCACGCCTGTGTTGCCGACGCAGGCCAGGACGGACGAGCCAACCTGTTCGTCTCATCACAAGGTCACTTCTCGCTCCGGGCAATGACCGCTACAACCCTCGGGATGGAACCGTCAGCGCTTGTCGTTGAAGCGGCCGAAATCGGTGGCGGCTTTGGCGGCAAGACCACGATCTATCTCGAGCCCCTTGCGGTTCGGTTGTCTTCCAAAGCTGGTCGCCCTGTTCGTCTGGTCATGGGCCGCGACGAAGTCTTCAAGGCCACCGGTCCGACCTCAGGCTCACGCATGAAGATCAAGATGGGCGTGACCAACGATGGCAAGATGACCGCCGCCCAAGTCTGGATGGCATTCGAGGCTGGCGCCTTCCCTGGCTCGCCTGTAGGCGCTGCTGGCATGACGGCAATTGCTTGTTACGACATTCCGAACTTCTTCGTCGAAGGTTTCGACGTGGTTTGCAACAAACCAAAAGTCGCTGCGTACCGAGCCCCCGGTGCGCCAATAATTGCGTATGGCATCGAGAGCATCGTCGACGAATTGGCCATGTCGATCGACATGGACCCCATCGACCTTCGCCTGGCAAATGCTGCCGTCGAAGGCACCCAGTCCTCCTACGGCCCGGTGTTCCCTCGTATCGGCTTCGTTGAAACGCTCGAAGCGATCCGTGACTCTGACCACTATCGGTCGCCTGTGCCCGAAGGTATGGGTCGAGGTGTCG
>Ga0206130_10003189_pt1 | contig 21836 bp, 36 predicted proteins | sample Helgoland_Spring_9_FD_148637 | JGI IMG/M metagenome (GOLD analysis project Ga0206130, IMG submission 148637) | Pelagic subsurface seawater microbial communities from Kabeltonne, Helgoland, North Sea - Helgoland_Spring_Bloom_20160512_1 | ecosystem: Environmental > Aquatic > Marine > Epipelagic ... | reverse complement strand
TCAAATGCAAAAACACTAGACCGAGACTTATCAATGATAAGGCCATATTTGCCCTGACTGTACGGCAGAAAGCCGCGACAGCCCATTAGCATCTTTTCTATATTGTCGAACAGGGTCTCATCTGTCTTTAATACAGCATTGCACTCAAATAGCTTGCCTGTTGATCCACCAGAGTAAAAGGTAACAGATTCATCACAGTCATCCGCTGCATCCTCAAATGCATCGTCATCAATAGCAGAAGTAGGAATGCCCTTGCCGTATCGATCATTAGTCAGGTAGTCGCGAACACATAGAGCCGGGTTATTGCTCCAGGCAGTAGTTTGATTTCTTGGGTCGTAGACCTTACGGCCCTTAACCACGGCAGTGATCTCAGGAACGCCCTGGAATACATCTGCATCCCATTTCAAACGTATTGCAAGGTACGCAACACCACTGAGCTTATGGCTCGATGTCCATCCTGCGTTAGCTTCAGTAAGCAGCGGGTCATAAGTCTGGTTATCAGCGCCAGTGTGTACATTAATAGTGTACAGGCCAGAGTATTTACTATCAGTGATCGGGTTGTCATCGATATAAATGTTAGTGATTGATTCTACTTCGCCTTCAGCCATAGCCAAAGCAATGTACAAAAACTCATTCTTAGCGCCACCGCTTACATCTTTAGTAGATACGAATACCCTTACACCACCTACTCTACGCTCACCGTAAATGACAGGGATAGGCTCGATGTTTGATTCTTTGTTTATGAGAACGCCAGCCATATCGTCTGCGGCTTTCTTGGCCTTCTTCATGGCCTGCTGAGTCATTACATACGAAACAGCGGTAGACGCTACAGCTATACCTATAATCCAACCTATAGCTAAAGCCATTATTTACGCCCCCATTTCAAATCTTTGATCGTGTTAGCCGCGAACTCAAACCCATCATCATTAGGAAAGTGTATTTTCTGCGAGTTGTCGTTAGTCTTCCGACCATTCTCTTTCTCAAAGTCCTTCCAGTGAGAGGCGCAATTAACTTTTACCTCACTGCTGGTCTCTGTGTCATCAATAGCATACCCGGTCATCAATCCATCGAATATCAATATGGGCGCGCCAATGACCGCATCCGAATCATTGAGAACAGCGCGGTATATCTTAACTGGCCTATCTATGTATGCTTGAGAGAGAAACAGGCTGACGTAGGACTGCTCAACGCCTGACAGCGTAATGTCCAAAGTATTAACTCTAAGCTCTGAGGTCTCGGAGGGATCACCTACCGATAAGAAATGCGCGCTACTTGCCCAGGTAGCGGATAGTGCAGATACATCTCTATCCCAGTCCGTTAGGTATAAGGGGGTGCTGAACTCTAACTTTATTAAAGTCGCAAGGTTGAAGTCATCCTTTGCAAGTTCTGCAATGGTTGCGGAGTCTATCGCTCTTGTCATTATATTGCCTCAATGAAATCTACTTCGTAGTCTACCAGAGAAGACAGCCCCAGCGAATATTCCTGTACATCATTGCTCAAACGCACGGTAAAAGGTACGTTATCGTAAGTAATAGCAGTGTCATTTGCAGTAGCTTCGCGAAGACCAGGCTGTATGCTTAGTGTGCCTGTTCCCGTCCTATCCGACACAATCATGTACACTTTGTTGTGATTGGCGAACTTAATGACATCCCCGGCCTTCAGAGTGCCAGACAAACCATCAATCGCTATCGAGGTCTCACCAACGACATCTGCGCCCACAGTTCTCACAGTGCCGGATGCATTGCCTGACTTAGTGCTGATCTCAGGCAGGACGATAGTAAACGTCTCAGCCATTCCTCTCTGAGCCATGATGAAGGCCAATACCGGAGCGAACTCAACCCTGGTGAGAGACGGGTAGGTAGCAGAGAACTCGAAACGCTGTCCACCGATATTCCTGACCTGAGTGCGCCCAGATACACTTGTGCTAGACAAGTTATAGTGAACGCTGTTGAAACCTACGCTGTTAAATACTGGGCTTGTTGGGTATGTTCCACTCATGCGATTGATGGTCTCCCGCGATCATTTACTGCCTGATTAATCATGTTGACGATCTGACCTCTGCGCGAGTTAAGCAGTCTATCAAATCCAGCAGTGTCATTAGCTTGGATGTTAAAGTTTACATGTACAACCTTCGATTCACTCTGACCCTTTTGCAGATCAGTGATCTTCTCGTTAGGATGCAGCATAGCCAGCATGCCGCCCTTACCATCCATACCGCCCGATCTAGCCCCAGAACCAGTCAAACCACCGCCTTCAAATGATGCCAATGTTTGACCGGCGATCATACCAGCAGTAGCAAAGCCCATGCCTACTGCCACAGCGGCATGAGCATCACCGACAGCAGCAAGCGCAGGATTGCCTGTTGCAGCAGCCATTTCTGCATAAGCCAATTTAATGGCAGAAGCCGTTTGGTAACCTTTAACGATTGCATCAGCAGCAGCTAGAGCTTGAGATATAACAAAGAATGCCTTTCCGAGTGCGCTGCCTTCGTCAACCATTCCTTGCATGGAAGAAACCATTGTAGAGGTCAACGAAATCATGTCTGAAGCTGTACTGACAGCTAATTCTTCCTGAGACTTTGCTCTTTTTGCGTTTATCTGATCAGTTAGTTCAGCAGCCTGAGTCTCCAATAAAAGCCTTTCATCTAAAGCGGTCTGTATGATTGCTAACTCTTTGCTGTATGCATAATCTATAGACTCAGACCTACTTAAAAGAGACTCTTGAAGCCCTTCAAGGCTTGAAACGGCTCTAGCTTTTTCTGCTTTAGCCCTTGCTTCCTCAGCCTTAGCTTGCGCTTTCGCTGCGGCCTCTGCCTTAGCCTTTTCTTTAGCTAATTCCTTTTGAGCTGCAACTTCATCTTCATAGGCCTTTATCTTTTGAGCTGCAATCTCAATTCTTTTCTGATCTGTTGGGAGTGCGTCTTTATATGCTTTATCAAGAAGAATCAGCTCAGACTTTGTTTTTCCTAATGCTTCCGCTTCCTTCTCTACCTTTTTAATTAGATTTTCAGTAGCATTAGAAGTGCCATCTGTTAACTTGGCTCTCTTTTCCAGGGCCTCATTAGCAAGCGTAATAATAACCACCTCTGCCTGCATAGCATCGATGACTTCTTTTACCCTATCAGTCTGCCCAGTTGAAAGGGCATTGACCATTTTCATGCTTCCAGCAAGACCTCGGATTTCTTCTTCCGAGTCTGCAATAACTTCCTTGAGATTATCCATCTCTTGAGCATTTAGCCTTATAGCCTCAGCTTTAAGTACACCATCAAGCTCATCAAATCGATCTACTAATGATTCACCTTCTTTCTCTAACTCTTTAAGTGCTTCTGTAGCACCAAAAAGATTAGGCAGCATACTGCCTGCAATAGCCGCGCCAATAGCAAGAAAAGCACCCACAACGGCACCGTGCGGCCCCATAAGAGACGCAATCTGCGAACCCTGCTGGCCTAAGATTAAGAATGGACTTTGGCCACCTTGGAACTGTACCGCAACGTCCTGTATCTGATGACCTAACTGACCTACGCCTCCACGGATAATGCGCATCTGATTGTTTAACGCTTTACCCTGCTTGGCGGTTCTTGCCATGTCCTTATTGGCAGCAGAAAACATCCGACCGGCGCTGTACTCACCGACCACCTCTGCGACAAGTTTTGCCTTAGCGTCTGCCATCTTGCTTTTCCTGCTTTAGTTTAAGGTAGGTAAACCAGTGATTAAACTCATCAACGGTCATTTCATATATAGTCGAGAGGGGCTGACCAAGGTGTTCCGCAAGATAATACATTAAGTATAATTCTGTTGGATCACCTTGATCATTTGTTAGTTTTTTTCGCGCCCTTCTTCGTCTTCTTCAATGTGCAAAACAAAGTTTGTAATTTTAGATAATATCTCTGGATCAACCTTCTGACGCAGTTTTTGCTTATCTCCAATATCGAAGACAGGCTCTCCGTCCTTATCAGTCACGCCAAAAATGACAGCGTATACTAAATAATCAGTTGTATCTCCATCTGATCTCTTTAGCCACTTGGCCTTATCTTCCAGGCTAAGTGATTTAGAATAAAGAGTCACATCCCACTCATCAACCCTCAGCTCTCTTACTGCTTTTGAGCTGAAGTGAGCTATGGCATTATCTATAAGTTTTGACATTTATACTGTTCCTGTTGTTAACGCACCATTTCCAGTAACAGAGAACGAGGCTTCAACGAGGCCATCAAAAGATGCTGTCTTACTAACTGAAGTAACAATAACAGCGCCAGACCATTCCACATCACCGGAGTTATTTCCAGTAGGATACAGATTTATTGTGACTTCTGCACCTTCTACTAGCAAAAGCTGACCATTAGTGTCTGCATCGTCCCAAATAGCGTTGAAAGATGAAGTCCAAGACTTCAGGGTTGGCTTGTGAGTAACCCACGAATCACCCATGACAGTGTCAGTTACTGTTTCGGAAGTAGTCTCCAGAGACCAGTCCTTAATTTCAGCGACAGCGTTAACTCCAACGTATACTGCGCCATTCTTACCTGTGTATGTTGCCATTTATAAATACCTCTAAGCGCCATAGCGCATTAATTAACGTGAGCGAAAACCGCCATTAAATTGCTACATCAGGGTTGTCTTCTCTAACCCTGTATAGCACATCAACAGTAAGGGTGGCCAAGCCTGCTGGCTGATCACCATCACCGCTAAAGTCTGCATCAAAACTTGTAACAGTTGTGTTTGCTGCATATCCACCCAAAGTTATATTGGCGTAGATAGCCTCTTCGATCTCAAGACATATCTGATCTATTGAGTCATCATATCCGCTGACACCTTTCACATATATTTCCAGAGTGAACCTTGCTGTCCTCTCCTGAATCCGTGGGAGACCCATAGAGTTATACTCGGTCTCCTCGTCCTTGCTGTAAATCAGCAGGCCAGGCAGCTTGTTACTAGCAATGGGATAGACTCTGCTTTTATATACATTACTACCAGTAGTTGTTAAGCCGGTAAGCGCAGTAGCCAAATTGTCCCGAAGTAACTTCCTAACATGAGCCATTATTGAGCCTCTAGACCTATTTCGGTTATACCAGTGCCATCAGCCATAACGACAGTTATCTTGTATATGAATGATCTTATGCTAAAAGAGTCGCCTTGAGCAGCTCCAGATACATCAGATGTAAGCATTGTAAGTCTTGGCTGATTCATAGCAAAGTCTACAGAGCCGCCAACATCTACCGCTTCATACACCTGATCAAAGATAGCCTTAACCTTTTTAGATACACCACCTACGGGCGTATATAAAACGTCCTCGCCAAAGTCAGCGATCATTATTTTTCGCTCAATGCCAGTCTCGATAGCCATTACTTAGTTTTAGCTCTCTTCTTTATCTTGAGGGCAGACTCAGTAACTTCTACGCTTCTGTCTTCTCTTACTACAGATTCAGCTACGGGTATGATTCGGCCCATGCCCATAAGCTGCTCAATTATACGCTTGTCTTCTATCTCAACATGCGACCCAACCTGGTGGCCTTGGCCTTGTATAACACAACCTTTAAGTACTTCATATTTCATGGTTATCTCCTTTAATAATACCTGCTCAGTAAACAGGCATAAGTAAAGAAGGGGGGCCGAAACCCCCCGACTAATTACGCGCCATCGTTACCGAAAGCGAAGCTCACAGCGTGACGTACCGCCATGTCTACTGACTGCAAAGCAACCAGACGGATAGTACCGCTCTTAGACATAGTGTATGGGTCAACAGTGAGGTCTAGACCACCAAACATACCGATCAGCAGGTCATCGAAGTTACCGAAGTACAGGTTACCAGCAGTAGCCTGATTAGAAACGATACCACGATAGCCATTGATGCTGCCGCCTGGCTCTACAACGAACTGAGCAGTGTTAGTAGCTTTCTCAGTAGTTTTCAGAGCGCCGTACATTGAAGCAGGCATGATGTAAGACAGGTTGCCCAGAAGAGCATTGTCTTCTGCAACAGCAGTCTCCAGAGTAACAACTTCAGCAAAAGTAGGGTTAGCTGCTGCGAAGTTAGTTACCTGGTTAACACCAGTTTGATTCAAGATACCAGTAGGCTGACCAGAAGAACCAGTGCCTTCCAGACCAGCTTTGTCGATTGCGATAGCAAGAGCGCGGCTCAGGTCATCACGGATCAGTCCTTCTACGTCTAGGCTAGACTGAATCAGAAGTTGACGAGTAACGTCAGTGAAAGCACCGAGAGTCTTAGGAGCCAAAGACACCTGACCAACAGTCATTTCAGTTTCAGTTGCGTCTCCGCCCTCTGTACCAATCCAAGCAGCAGTAGATGCAGTAGCTTTTCTAGGTATCTTAACGTCTCCACTCAGACCACCCAGCATGCGAGCGCCAGCCTGCATAACAGATGATTGATTGCGAAGTGCGTCAATGAAGTCACCACCACGGAAGTCATCACTAAACAGAGCAGAATCATCTGCGCTGTTCATGTCACGCTTCCAAGTACGCAGAACTTCAGCAGGAAGCATAATGCCCTGTGCAGTTGTGCCATACTGGTCAGCAGCAGCTCGTGAACACTCAAACTCAAACGCAGCGGCTTCTTGAGCGCGGCGATCAGTTGGGTTAGCCAGAGCATTTACAGCACGGGCCAAGCTGAACTTCTTAACTTCTTGACGGCTCATGCCTACTTCCTGATCTTCCAGGGCGCGCTGTGAACCAATGTTTTCTAACAACTCACCACGAAACTCTTCGATAGAACGACCTTCAGCGATTGCTTTACGGGCCATTTCACCTTGATTGTGGCGAGAACCAAGCTCAACGATTTGAGCGGCGTTACGTTGTGCGGATTGCTGTGCTTCAGCTTTAACCGCTTCAATATCAACTTCTGACATTTTATTTTCCTCAACAAATGAAGTTTTAATTACGGGTTTGTGTGAAGGTTCGCTCGACCGTCCAACGCCAACTGTCATATCGGCAGGAATAGACACCAAACTTGCTTCTACGGGCTTCCACGAAGAGGCACGGTATGTCTCTTTATCGTTTCTATCCCGATCCATCTTGCTGATCGAATAGCCAACTGAAATGTTAGCCTTAATTCCATCAACCACATCTGAGAAAGCCTCACGGGCAAGCTCACCTTTTCCAAAGCGAACTTTAGCGCGCAGTCTACGCGATGTTCCGTCAAGCTCTACAGATTCTACTACGCCAATTTGCTTTTCTGGATCGTGATCCAGTAGCAGAGGGGCGCGACCACTAGCCAAGAATGACAAATCAATTGCACTCTCACTGTGATCTAATACTTCCTTACCAAAAGAACGCTCTACAGGCTCTTCGCTTGATATTGCGATCCTAACAGTTCTCGAATCCTCGTCAATTGGAGACATATCCATTTCCATTGCGCGATGATGCACTTCTGCACCCTTACGCTCTTCGATCTCCTCAACAACCTCTTCGGAAACTTCCTCTGCGGCCTCAACAACAACCTCTTCGGAACGCTCTTCATCAGCGGATACGACAACCTCTTCTACTTCAACTTCGTTGTCCATTATTACAGCCTCTTCACTTCTATCATCATCAATTTGCCCCGCAATTCTGCGAGACCACGAAAATCCAGCATCTCCACCCCAAAGCGCCCAAGCTATTCTGCCTGCGGATGGATACCCTTCTTCACCGGGCCTAAATCCCTCTGCTTTCTTATCGACTTCATGTCTAGAAAAGAACGAATACATTCTCTTAACGGTACTAAATGACAGCTCTTTCCTGTTCTTAATATCCCTTGCACGGGCCACACCAACTTCTGTGCCGCCACGACCATGTTCTTTGCGCCACTCTAATCCTTTGTTGGCTTCAGATACCATTCCGTCACTAGGACGGGTGCTAATTTCCTTACCCTTGTACTTCGGCATCATCTTCACCAATTATATCAGGATCAATAGCATTTAGGTTTGCTCCAAACGGTTCAAGAGCATATTTGACACCAAACTGTTCAGCAGTATCTCTGTCTCTCGCAATTTGAGAGACTAGCTCTTCTACATCCTTACCGTATTGTGATGCAACATCTTGCAAACTAAGGATGCCATTCTTCATACCCAGAACAGCAGCATTCATCTCTTTCTGAGGGTCTACCCAAGACCAAGATCGACCCCTGAACTGAGCAGCGGTATAAAATCGATCAAACTGTCGAACAGGAATGCCAAACGTATTTAATTCCATTGCGCTGCCCAACCAAGAACCAAATATCGGGCATACAAAATGGTCAATCATAAACTGCTGCAAGTTTTTATAGCTATCACGCTCTTCAAGCGCGCCCTGCCGTATCGAACTGTAGCTAGTCGCCTCTAAGTCACCAGACAAAGTAGTGTAGCCAACACCCATAGCAACAGATATGCCACGCAATACAGACTTATGGAAAGGGTCAAACTCATTGTTAGGATACTGCGGGTCAAAAGACTTAAAGTCCACGCCATTAGGTAGCTGGTGGAACGTACCTGGACTAGCGTCCATGATCGGCATGTTGCCATCTAGCTCGTCAGCAACAAACCCATCGCCAGCAGGAGAGGTAAAGAAGCCCATCTTAGATGCACCAACACGCGCATTCACGATAGCGGCCTCTCTCAGAGCGCCTAACTGCTTTAAAGCAGCAATACTAGAAGACAACCACGGCTCTCCGCGAGTCTGCCCAGCACGATATGTCTTAAACAGGTGAATCATTCGTTCAGCAGGAATTCTTATGTGCTTTGTTGACTTACCAGTAGTTGTATAGTCGTAATCGCCAGGATGATAGCTAAGAACGTGATAAGCGACAGGCTTTTTGAACCGATCAAGCTCAACACCCATGCGAATCTCGTTGCCATTAGCTAACCGCTCGTTTTTCTGCTCATCAACTTGGTCTGGCTCGATAAACTCAATCGCAAACGAGTCTTTGAACGATGCGCCACGGTGTTTGACTATAAATACTTCGCCATCACGGGCTAAACCCTCAATTGCCAGCTTTTGTGCGTCAATCCAAGTCATTTTGCCGTCTACAGTGGGATTTCCAAGCATTCCCCACGCCTTAAACGCCATTTCTACGCGCTGATTGCCGTCTGTATCCAGCTTTCCTACACTGTCATAAGCCTTACTTTGGACGTTAAATCCCTTGTCGCCAATGACGTTATTCTTCAATAAGTCCAAATATCTACGGACATATTCGTTATTTCTAGCTAAATCACGCGATCTAGCCCTTAAATTCTTGAGTGCTGGACGCAATTCAGTGTCAGCACTAGCCTCAGATGCCTTAAAGTCGCTAAACAGATAACCCTGGTTGTTTGCTGCATAGGCTCTCTTGAATATCTTGCTTTTAGGTGCCTTCTTAGGCTTGAGGAAATCAAAAAGTGCCATTTAGAATTTCACCTGTATTGTTGACGAGCCTTTACGACCATTCTTCAAGTCTATATTGTTTTGCTCCCTGGTGACTTCCCCTCGATAGAAAGTCCGAGCCTCTTGCAGCTCTTGGAACGACAATTTAGTTAAAGATCGGCCGGCAATAGAATAGCTAGATACATCTGAATCTGCTTTGCCAGCAAGCAATGACTCAATCTTAGAAACCATGATCTCAGAGTGTGACCGGGTATCTGAAGTCGATGTGCTGATATTTGCTAGAACTTCTAAGTTACCCTGGTTAACTACAATCTGTGAGCTATCAGAGTTGCGCGTTATCTTGAGCTGCCAAGAATATTGGCCTTTAGCAAAAGATGCGCTGTCAGTGCTAGATATTGTGTATAAATAATGAGTTGTTTGACCTGTTGCTGTAACACTAATCTCATTTGAACCGCCAGATGTCGGGCGAGCTATAAAACTAGATGTGTATGCATCCGTTGGATAATCATCTACTAAGCCGGAGACCTTCCACTGTACAAAATCGCCAGTAACGATTTGTGTGGGTTCTCCCTCAGTAGCGTTAGCCGCATCAAAAGCGTTTGCCATTTATTTACCCTTTACCGCCAAGAATTTGCGAAGCCTCTATTTGTCTTTGGTACAAATGAGTTCCGTTTTGGCTTATCTGCCTTAACCTCTTGCTGCGGTGTTTCATTATCTCGCTTATCAGCAATAGAGTTAATATCTACATTTAAAATTGCATATGCTGCAACAGCGTAAACAAAGCAATCTAACGCTTCGTTCCTTGGTCTAATCTTCTGGAAGACTCTCTTCTTATATCCTCTAGAAAACTTAGTAACAATCTTCTCAGCAGTTAACTGCCTAAAATACTCATCATTCAAATCATCGTGAAAATGAATATATCCTGGCCCCTCATCCTTTATTCGCATTCTTGCAAACAACAGGTCTTTGACCGTATCAACGCCAATCGGAAACAACATACACTTGCCAATGTTATTTTTAGACGGCCTGCCAGCTATCGCCTTACCTTCACCGCCAACACCTTTGATGGCAAACACTCTTCGGGCGTAGTTTTTCTTGGCATAGGAGTATACCGTATTTGTGAAGTGACCACCAGAGTCAACGCAGGTGGCCCGTATGGGCAGTTGCCTGCCATCGTTAGTCATGTATGTCGTAAACAAGTGACTGTCTAAGGATGTCCACAGTTGCGGCGTAGAGGGGTCTCCGTATAGTATCTGGTGACTTACCACCCAAGACTCGTCATCTCTGCCCCAGCCTATTACAGTAAGCTCAAGTCGATCATCCTGAACGTCCACTCCGCAAGTTAAGAATATGACCTCTTCGGGTATTCCTTCGCCGTATGCTTCGCGCCTCTCAGCCAAAGAGTAATCATCAATAGATTCTCCTTGGTCTTCCCAGGTCTCCCCAAGATAGGTATTAGTCCACACTCGCAACTGCTCAGGGTTCTTCCGCATAGCCAGGAAGTCCCTCACACCATCAGCCAAAGGTGTCCACGGACTATATAAACCAGAGATAGAGAATCCTGCAATCCCTAAGAACGGCTTGTCAGCAATCCACTGCCCATTACGGATAGACCAGCGGCGATCAGAGTCAGTCCAAACCACCGAGCAATGCTCACACATGTAACCAGCAGTATCCGGGTCGCTATCTATCCATCGAACATTGGCCCACTGTAGCTTCTGATAATGTTGACAGTGCTTGCAAGGTACTTGATAGAAGCGCATGTCAGATGCCTCAAACGCCTCCTCGATCCTGCTTGCGTCTTTATTGGTGGGAGTAGACACCATAACTATCTTTCGGTTCCAGAACGTAGCAGCGCGCTTTCGTGCAAGCTGGATAGGATCACCTTCCGACCCGGCACTAGCAGGATACCGATCAACCTCATCACATAAGACCAGGCGAATAGGTCTCGATGCCAAACCGGAAGGACTGTTAGCGCCAACTAGAGTTAAGCTGCCACCAGGAAACAGTTTGTGCAAAGTTGTGTTACCGCTGTCTCTTGCGCGAGGGTCTTTTACTTTACCTCGCAAACAGGGAGTAGACTTGAGCAGGCCATTAGCAACACGATCCTTTGAGAACGACTGGGCCATCTCAAGCGTAGGCTGAAGGCATAGTATGGGAGACGGGTCATTATCGATGTGGTAGCCAATGATGTTAAGGATAGCCTCAGACTTACCCAACTGAGCGCCAGCCATCACGACAACTTCTCTTACCTCTGGATCAGCACAAGCGTCCATAATGCCACGCTGATATTCTGCACGGCTAGTATGCCACTTACCCGGCTCACTACTTGTCTGCGAATCCAGTCGTCTTCTTTGGTCTGCCCACTCGCTTACGCTTAGTCTTGGTGGCGGCTTTAGACCCTGTATCGCTGTCTTCAGGTGCGTCAGTAGTTCCGCTGGTCGATGAGGGATCGATTGTTGGCTCATAGTTACTTAGCTCTTCTAATGCTTCGTTTAATAAATCTTCCAGTATGGTTTGACACAGGGCCGCATCAGGCTCTGCTGACACTACGGGAGCAGCTTTAGTAGGGATCGATAACAGCTTGCCCTTCAGAGCGCCCAGCACATCCTCCCACGCCTGCACTACATCAGCAGCCAACACTAATGTCCCGTGAACCCGCGCCAGCTCTAGCTCTGCGATCTCTGCTTCTGCGTTGACCTTTCTCGTCCGAGCCTCGTCATAACTAGACCCAACCTTAACTCCACCTGTAGATGGCATACTCGCTCCTATTTGCTAAATCCAAGTCTAACAAACATTTTGCGGTGTAAGGTAACCTTTATGATTAGGTTTGCTAAATTCTGTCTCTAAAAAGAAATCGCGCCGCGAAACTACCCACGGGGCTTGCCTGTCAGAGTACCTACGACCTCAAAACACCCCCAAAAAGCACTAAATGTGTCGGATTTATACCAAATCCTGGCCCAAATGGTGGCCAAAGTGGCGAATTTAGACCAATTCCAGGCCGATAAACAACGTCAAATGCGCGTCACTGTTAGGCACTGGTTAAATATACAGCAAGGCCCTAGCAGGCTCTGGATTGCTCGCTCTGCGATTCTGTACAGATTGGGCTGGTTATATAGGTGGGGCGGGGATAGGCCCTTAAACGGGCAGAGGATGGCTTCTGTGGGGGGCTGTTGTGCGCGCTAGTACTGGCGGGGCTTGTGGGGTTGCGTATTATGGCGCGCTGGCCTGGTGCTGGCCTGGTATGTCCTGGCCGGTACTGGGGGGCGTATTGCTGGCTAGTGTGGCCGGGTATTGGCCAGGGATTGGCCGGGCATTTATCGCGGGCAAAAAAAAGCCCCGCATTTAGCAGGGCATTTAAAAGGGTAAGGGTTAAGGGTTGACGGCGTATAGGGTGAAGGCCCCTATTATCGCCAGGGCCGCCAGGGTTGCATTAATAGAGCAAATGACATGTTCTCGCTCATTCTCCCGGTTAAACTGCGCCTTTGCTATGTCGCGGTTTATTCTATCCATTGCCTGGCGTTTGGCCCTGGCCCTTTCGCGCTTTTTATATTCCTTTAATGCATCGGTCATTATTGCGCCCCCATCAATAACAGTTTTAACTGTTTAACACTGCGCCCCGATAGAATAGAAAGGCGCGCCAGGGTTATATTGCTGGCATCAAATATATTGATAATTTCTCGGTCTGTCATGCCTGCGCCCCCTTTATATATGGCCAACCATCTTTGGTCATTAGCTTATTATAGTTTGGATTATTGAGGCCATAGACTATCGCCCAATAACCATAATCGCGCATATTGCCCCATAAACTACACTTTTCGCTTATATGGTCATGACCCGCGCCAGATACGTTATACTCCGCCAGGATTGGCCCATAAACGTGCGCCCTAAACTCAACTATTGCTTGCATGCTATGCGACCCCTTTTTGAGTAGTGCCATTATCAATATATAACAATCTGCCGTTATCGTCTCGCTTTGGGATATCGCGCAAGAATCTATAAGCATCGGATAGCTGGTCATATTGCCTATTCAATGCGGCTGCCCCTTGCTCCGATGTTTCCCCGGAACTCAAATCTTCCATTAATTCGCTCTGGTTGTTTTCTATAAGATCGGCCAGCAATAAATAGACCCCATAGTCAATAGAGTGCGGCTCCGATCTGTAATAACTAATTACACCATTTAGCCGCTCAATCTCTGCGCGCAGCTGCGCTTTTGTTTCAGTATTCATATTAACCCCCTATTGCGATTAGATTAGAATCAACGACAAACCCGGTCATATCCTTTTTGGCCTTACCTTTTGCCAATAGACCAACTACAGAATGCCCCGATCTAAGATTATCCAGGTCTGACTTATCGCCATCAATTACAGGACGGCCCATAAAATGTGTGGGCAATGAATCCCTAAACACTACGGCCATCGGATAACCGGCGGGCATTTGCTCGACCTGGTTTTTGTAAGACGGCGCGCCGCTATAGCTGAACATTAACCCGTAATTGCTAGGCGTTTTCCCGATGCGCTTTACCCGTTTAGAATAATCGTAAAAAGTCAGATCAGGGAATGATTGCGGAATATCGTAATTTTCCCATGCTATGTCTGATATCGTATTTAAACGCACAACACCGCGCACCCCTTGGCGCTTGCATAGTTTGTCAAAATTGGCCAGCTCCTTGCGCAATTGAGCCAAAAATCCGGCCTGGTCATTATGCCAAAATTCAGTCTTAGCGCGCCGGGCATTTGCCACATTATCGAATCGACCGCGACCGGCAGAGACTAGGCAACCGTCCTGGCATTTTGCCGCAATACTGCCGGGGCAGATTATATTGTCCGGATATAGTGAAAGGGAGGCCAGGCGCGTTTTAACCAATTCCTTTTCCTGGGTCTTTTTGATTTTGGTATTACTTGCGTTAATAGACAGTAGTTTCATTTTAAAGCGCCCCCAATCTTAAACTGATATATAATCCGGTAATTATTCCGCAGTAAACAATTGCGGCGATTATAAAACCATCAAAGATAAAACGGCGCTTCTTTGCTTTCTCAAATTGTTTAAGCGCGATATATTGCGCCGCTCGTTTCTGTCTTTGACGCAAATCAAAATTGACGTTTAATACTTTATTATCTAAGTATTTCATTATGTAGCCCTTTTTTTTGAGTAGCCGGTTTATTCCGGCATGGGAGCATTATGCTGGTATTTTCCCTATATACAAACCTTTTTGTTTATTTATTGCACTTTTAATGGGCCTTTGCGCCTTTTTGCCCTTTTTTGCCCTTTTTTGCCCCCCATCCTGGCCAGATTGCCCGGCCTTCCCAAATCTGCCCCGATTCTACCAGGGCCGCCAGCCTGAAACCCGCGCCAGCACTGGCCTGGAGCACTTTCGACCTCCTAAACTCGTCCAATACTGTATCCGTGGGATAGCCACGGGATAGCCACAAGCCGCGCCGCGCCTGGCCTGCGGGGATTTTTGACCCCAAAGTTTTCCAATATTGTATCCGTGGGATAGCCACGGGATAGCCGAAAATTGTAGCTGTGGAATAGTTTAAAACTGTAGCTATGGGATAGCTTCCAGCATCAGGAAATCACCCCCAGGTCAAGGGGGTGTAGGTAGAGTAGTTTAAATCTGTAACCGTGGGATAGTTTAGAAACCAGTAGGTTGAGATAGCGGCCTGGCTGTCTTCATCGCATGCCTGAAGTTCTTCATGAACATCTTATGGTTCTGCTGCTTAAAGTACTTGGTGGCGATCTTAGGGGCAGGAAAGAAGCCCTTCTGGTATCGGCTCTTATCGCTTAGATCGATAATTAACTTAGGGGCTTTGCGCTTATAGGTTTGATATAGACCGTGAGGCTGGCTTCGCTTTGACCCTTTGGGCTTGCCGACAAAGTACTTACTTTTGTTCTGGCTCTTTCTCTTGAGAGACCCTCTCGGAATGTTACCGTACTTATTTACCTTCTGATTCGCTGGCTTGACCAAGTAGTCCATCCCAGGGAATGGCCTTACTACACCACCAAATATTGTAGTCGCCAGGTATTCTCTGTTTTCCCTGGTAAATACAGCAGCATACAGTCTTTTCTTACTAGCCTTATAGACACCTATACCTGACTTACTCCATCGAGTAGCGCCGCCCTCATAATACTTGTCCATTTCCTTTGTTATCTGCCTTTGCATTCCGAAAGCCAAATCGTTCATGGTGTTTTTAAGGGCAAAAGGTAGCTGCTCTTTCTCTAACTGATTGAGGGACTGCTCGAACTGCTCTATTTTAAATACGAAACTAGCCATCAGAATGATCCAATACTGTAACTATGGGATAGCCGTGGAATAGCCTTCAAGACCAAGTGCCACAAACGCAATCGACAGCCAGACAAACGCAGTCACCTGACATACGCTCGTCCAGCAGATATAGAACTTCCTGCATAGCTACTGTATCTTGATCTATTAGGGCTTCTGCAAACCGCTCAACCAAATCTAAATCAGCATCATGCACATTTTCATCCGAATCTATTCTTATCATAACCAGCCCTCTGAGCCGATTATATCAAACTTCCGTTCCAAATAGGTCTTCAGCCATTGCAGCGAATTCCCTAAATCCTTCATACGGCTGATGAGCTGATAGCTCTTCGACCATGTTTTCTACCTCGTCCTGCCAATCAATAAGCTCTTCTCGCAGCTTATCCCTGGCGACATCAGTAGTCATCATAGAATCAACGATTGCGTCAAACCGGGTAAGCTGATCGGTCAGCTCCCAGTCATGACAATCTCCAAGTACTTTAGATAGTTTTACTACGCTCATGACATCCCCTCTTGGTAATGTGAGGGTATTATAAGCATTTATGTCTATAAAAGGAATGTTCTGTTTATATTAAGTCGTCAGCAGCTACCGCTGTGAGAGATAGAATCACGAAAACTATCATGTAGATTATCACTGTTTGCCCCCCTGTTGGTGTATTAGAGCGGCATTGTATAGAAGATTATGTCATACCTGAAATGCATTCTACTGATTCCATAAATACCAAAAATGCATACTGCAATATACATTGTAATGTATAAAAAAACCCCCCAGCCAAGTAAAAATCGGTCTGAGGGGTTGAGGGTTAGGCTCGCAACGACATGGAACGCGCCTAGAAAATAGTAGCCCTTATCGGCCCCCAGGGGGCTAGTCTGGGTCAAAGGCAAAGGAGCCTTGGCCTGATCTTATTTCAGCCACCAGTAGATCAATCTGGCGGGAAAAGGCAATTAACCTTCGGCTAGTAATTTAGTATCTCATACCCAATAAACAGAAACAATAAAGATGTCATAGTTAGCAGGTGTAACCTATAAACTATCACTGGCTCAGTCAGCCATTCTCTCATACTGATTCCTAAAGACTGAAACTTAGAGCGCCTTATCGCCTGGTCAGCAAACTTGTTAGCGTCATCAATTAGCGTTTTAACGTCCATTAGTGAACCCCCATGTCTATCTTTTCTTGGTGGATCATATCGATGTAACTATCTTGCACAGCTTCGTGAAGAGTTCCTTCACAGTATAGATAGATACGATCTCTCATTGTCTCGATAAGATCATCTTTAAATATAAGCTCATCAAACCAATCAAGCGCCTCAGAGAAATAGGCATCACCGTCTACATCCTTAGCATTCCTTTCAGCAGCCTCTACTAACATCTGAGACATCATCCCTGACGATCCATAAGGGCCGTAAAGCATTGCTAAGGCGAAGTCATATCTATCGCTAATGGTATGGGGGAAAATGTCATCAGCCCAGGTTTTATGCGATTGCAGCCAGGTGCATGTAATCGCGTCGCGAGCATCGTCAGTAAGCTCCATGATCTCGCCCTCCCACATAGGCTTTTCATCACGAATCAACCCAACTATTTCATCCAGTACATGATAGCTCATTAGCACACCCCCAGATTCATACAGTCGTTAAATGACATGTTATGGACAATCGCGATTGCCGTTAAGATCAACATACCTAGCACCATATCTTTGCGCGCAGCAGCGATTTCTTCTCTTTGCCTAATATCCATCTTTACACCTCCACCATTTTAAACTGATAGCGATCAGATAAGAGATGCAACTTATGTAGCCACAATTTTGGATCAGTCTCGTCGTGAAGGTATTGCAGGTCTTGTAAGAGATCAAAAGTTAAGTTGTCTTCATCATCAAAATTTATACCACTAGCCCTCAATGCCATTTCAACTTCTGGCATATCTACAGACTTGCCCTCTATGACAAAGTCATAGGCGCTATCATCAATCAAGCAACCAATAGCGCACATTGCCCCATCTTCACCCCTGTAAGCACACATACCATCTAAATTAGGGATCGAAGACGTTTTGCCTTGCTTTAATAAGTGAGTCGCTGACTTTTTAAAAATATCATCTAATTCCATTTTTTTACCCTTTGTTTGTTCAATGAGGGTATAGAATCTCATAACTGTGGAATAAAGTAAACCTTTTTGTTACATATCCCCTATGCGCCATTCCTCTTCTTTAACCTGATCCTTCAACTCCCGCGCAAACTGTATCACCTCTTCCCGGTTAAACTTGGGGGATGCCCTCCAGGCTAAACGCTCCATAGCTTTAACTCTGCGCTCCCCATAGGTATCTGCCATCCACTGCCTATATCGTAGGACATAGTGCGCTTGCTTCATGCCCCAGAGGTTGCAGCTAGGGCATTGGGGGTGGATGTTTTCCTCAAATAGCTTAAATACAGTCCTGCCTCTAGGGATAAAGTGACCGCCCTGCATGGCCTTGTAGTGGTCTATCTTGCCGCAAGTAACGCACTGGCAGTATCCGTTATCATCGCTTGCCTTCAGACGCACAAGACGCTGTAGGAGCTTTGCGGCCTTCTCTACCTCCTGAGCTACAGTGGTCTTTTTACGCTTCGGCATCTACGATATCCAAATATTTGTCGGTAAAGTCATAGCCAGACGCTTGCAGGAATGACTGTATATGCTCCAGCATCTCAGGAAGGGTAAGTTCATGGCTTATAATAGTGTACTCAATTAACAAAGGATGGTTTACAAATGGCGACTTATAGGGGTAATTTGTAAACTTGTACGCTGGCTCAGTCATCTTTGATTTCTCGCTCGATCAGGAAGTCAATGTAGTGCTTTATCTTTCTAAGTGACTCTACCCCGCCTTTATCCTTCCAGCGCGTGATGTACTTCACAATATTACCCTCACAAAAATCCATCTCATTAGCCATTATGTACTCAATAGGCTGGATCGCTTTCTTTTTGTAGTGGTCGCCACCTACTTGATTTTCTAGTGCTTTCATTCTTAGTCCTCTTCTTCAAGTATATCAATTTCACAAGGCATCCCAATGTTACAGTGAGGGCAAATACCATAAGCATTGCCATCATTGCCAATCCAATACTCAAGACCATTACCACACTTACAGAAAGACTTAACAGCAGTGACTCCAGTCGTTGGGAAATTAATAACATTGCTCATTAGCCTACCTTAATTTTGACGCGGGAATCTTCTCCACTGTCTTTGTGATAAACCACAGCAGTCATTGAACGCTCTGCTCCATAACCAGAATCTGAGTGCCATTGATCGGTGGCGGTCAGGCTGCCCCAATGCTCAAAGTGCATAGACCCCACTTCACGCGCTGTATGGTGGTGGATGTGTCCCAGATGACAGTATCTATTCTTGGACTGGCTCCACTCATTATCCAGATTCTTAATCACTGCCTGGAGTATCTGCTCATGCTTAATCCTATCGCCATGATGGAATACAAACAGATTGTTGTGCCACTGATAGTGTATAAACTTAGAGTAGTTAGGCACTACGTTCACTCGCGGCTCTTGATCGTACAGAAGCTCTAGACAGCTAGACAGGTGGCAGGCCATGTCGTGATCGTGATTGCCTCTGACATTGATTACAACAACCTGCTTGTGGGTCTCCAGCATCTTGCTAATAAGAACTTTAAATAGCCTGCCAGCGAGCTTAAATGTTCTTGATATGCGACTATCGACATCAACTGGAGTGCCTTTAGTAGTCGTGTTAAAGCTAGAGTCGGCATGGAAGAAATCACCTACATTGAGTAGAACACCAACCTCAGCATTGCCTACCCTGTTTGACAGCCTGGCCGTTGAATCTATGAGTATCTGGGTGGCTATCTTGATGTCCCAATCATCTGAATCCATCTTAGTCTCGCTATCCGCGAGCATGCCAAAATGGTGGTCGCCAATCATATACATGGCGAGGTAGTCAGAGTTAACAGATTTAGGTTCTTTTGTGGGTTTCATAAACCCTTTGAGATCGTCGGTCATGCCATCCATCATGGCTTCGATCTTGGCCTTCATGTCGCGCTTCTGAGGCTCTTGGATCACCCACTGTAAAGCTACAGTGCCATCCTCTTTGTAAGCAGTGGATATTCTTTTTGCATCAAACCCTTCTGCGGTCTGATGGATTAGGTCTCTGTGTGGAGATACCCCCTGACTAGCTGCATACTTCTCTAGCCGCCTTAGCATAACGTCGATAGTTCGCCTGCCGCATTTTAACTTCTTAGATGCCTTGTTAGCCGATCCTAACTCAATTACTGCATCGAGTACCTTGTGATGCCTTTCCGTGGTTGCAAACTCCTTTAATACCCTGGGGTCTATCTTTGACATGATTCCGCCCTGTAATTACGTAAGTCATTGATCTTTACCAAATATAACATAAATTGAGTGATTTTGAGACAGGTGATCCATGACAGTCCTGGCGACCATAGATACTTCTGTTGTATCTAGTTGCCGGGTACTTTCTGACTTACTAGGGTATAACGCAGATTGAACAGGCATCCATATGAACTTTTTAACATTGTCTTGCGTCCAAGGAACCTGTATCTCCTTCTTAAAGATAGAGCAATTAACTATAAACCAGTACCCAGCGTCATTGCATCGATCTGCTATGTCGGTAAAAAAGGAATGCATAGCGTCATTTTGTTTAAGTGTTCTTGGCTTGCCTAACTTGTAATAAAAAGTCACATACTTGTGCTGATTGTACATGTCATCGACAAACTTTTTATAGCTGGTTAATTTATGATCACTGTTGACAGTATATTGTTCTGGCATGATCAATCACCTGCTAAACTTATAATTAGGGTCTATTGTTGTTAGCTTTGTACTTAGCCATTTCATAGATAACTCTTCAGCCTTAGTCTCTAGCCTAGGAGCGTTTAACACTCTGAGCCTAGCTTCCCTGCAATAACCTCTCATCTTCTTTGCCGCCTCACTCTGCTGGGCAAAGTCTACTACTGGCAATAAGTGATGAGGTTCACAGTATTTCTTACCCTTTAAGCGACCACTGATAGTCGATTTAATTACTCCATTCATTGGATCGTTATCAAACGTCCACTTAGAATAGTCCATGTGGCAGTAAGCCACGCCATCTTTAAAGTAAGGGTGATCGCCCTTAAAAGGCGTAAACTTGCTTGGTTTATTGCTCATAGAATTTCCCGTCATAGTGATAAAAGCCATTCTTCTGTAGATAAAAGCTGCGCATCATATGCTTAGACTCATCAGGAACCCAGGTGATGTCTCTCAGTTTTGCATCGATATCTTGCGCTCTCATACTATTCTTTTTCTTGTGGCCGGAGGCCTTTGCCCTAGCAGCCTTATCCTGCTCCCCATTTAGCCAGGTGTTGGCAAACTTAAACATTCCACCCATCGTTTTGCGTTTAGCCTGGTTAGCCTCGCACCACATTGTCATCCTGCCTAAATGAACCTGGAGGTTGATGTCGGGGCAGGTTTTAGCCCACCCCTCCATCATCTCCTGCGTTGGCTGCCAATCACTACCGCATTTAGTAATCATTTCGCATACTCCATTTGGCAACTTTGACAGCTTCTCCATAGCGATTAGTAACCTCAATCATATCAGTTACTATGGAATACCCTTTCGACCTTAACTCACTTATCCTTGCCGGAGCTTCTAGTATTCCCAACTCATCCCAGCAGTTTAACCTGGTTAACTCTTTGCCTTCACTTAGGTAATTTAGGATTCTTTCTCTTTGTGTCATCTTTCTTCTCCTGTGGGGTTTTGTCTTTATTGAATATTGCATCGTAATTACTATCGTATGATGCTTTGTTTGTAGGCCGCTGCTTACTGCCTTTGCCACTCATCTTAATCTCTCGCTTAATACTGTCCAGGCCTTAGCCGCCGTTTGCGGTACTACTCCGTTTCCCAAGAGCCTAATCCTGTCCACCCGGTCGGCACACCCATCAACCACTCGACCCAGTCCGGGTTCAGGTGGCCAGTGCATACCGATCTGCCACCCTCCTTGTTCACTATCACAGTTGTCAGTGATTCCTGAGTTCCCTTCTTGGTTGGGTCGCTCCGATCCTGGTATCCCAGTCTCGCTTCGTGAGCAGATGGTGTCGGCCAATTGGTCACTGCATTCGGGAGTGAGTCCTCTGGGAACCCCTTCCTCTCTTGCCGTCCCCAACCGCTGGCTCCCTTGTAATCCCTTGCTGCTGGTGTCGGCCACGGATTCAAAAGCACCTCGGCCTCCAATCGTTTTTTGGGATTTCCCGC